>Ga0308161_1000177_pt1 | contig 153528 bp, 176 predicted proteins | sample PhyFR2_FD_201034 | JGI IMG/M metagenome (GOLD analysis project Ga0308161, IMG submission 201034) | Phyllosphere microbial communities from UC Gill Tract Community Farm, Albany, California, United States - DLSLF.R2 | ecosystem: Host-associated > Plants > Phyllosphere > Unclassified | place...
GGAATTCTCACCAAACCCAAACGGGTCCGACGAGGAATAAAATTGGCATATGACAAGTGCACGCTGTTGAGTTCTCAAGGAACGGACGCACCCACAGAACCAATCTTCCGACCGTACCCATGAGGCAGTTCACTTCAATACAAAACCATTCAGACCTTATGGCTCTCACCGTGGGACCTATCAACAAGATCAGCGTCGCGAAAACCAGTCGAATGACCAGAACCAAAACTCTACACCATCCGATGCAGATCCTGGGCGATTCACCACTTGAGAGGACACGGGGCCTTCCGGCCGCTCCGCTCTCCCCTGTGGGGCGAACAACAAGAACACTACCTCCACACCACCCCCACCACCAACCCACACACACCCCGGGCGTGTCGCGCGGGGTCGAGGGCGCGACGACGCGCTCAGTGCGGCGCGTGGGCCGCCAAGAACTCGTACATCTCCGTGGTGTCGACGCCGGGGAAGGCGCCCGTCGGCAGCGTCGCCAGCAGGGTGCGCGGGGTGCGGACGTTCGGCCACGCGTTGTCGCGCCAGGCCGCTTCGAGATCGGCGGGCGGTCGACGGCAGCACGTCTCGACGGAATGGCGCGACACGCCCCGGTTCTGGGTGTCGCGTCCACGGAACCACTTCGTGTCGTCGAAGCGCACCCCCACGCTCACCGAGTGCGCCCCCTCGCTGGACTGCTCGACACGGGCGGTGCACCAGTACGTCCCGTTCCCGGTGTCGGTGTACTGGTAGTACGGGTTGAACAGGTCGTCCTCGTCGAAGACGACGCGGCTCGTCCACCGCCGGCAGCACATCTGCCCCTCGATCGACCCGAGACGATCCGTCGGGAAGTTCACGTCGTCGTTCTCGTAGGCCTTGGTGATCGTGCCGGACTCGTGCACCTTCAAGAAGTGCACGGGGATGCCCAGGTGCACCGTGGCGAGGTTGGTGAACCGGTGGGCGGCCGTCTCGTACGACACCGAGTACGCATCGCGCAGGTCTTCGATGCTGATCGCCCGGCGCGCCTTGGCATCCGTCAGCGCGGACACCACGTGAGGCTCGGGCATGAGCAGGGCGCCCGTGAGGTAGTTCGTCTCGACACGCTGACGCAAGAACTCGCCGTAGCTCGTCGGCTCGCCATGTCCGAGGATGCGGCTGGACAGCGCCTGCAGCACCGCCGCGCGGGGATCGCCCTTCGCCACGCGGGTCGACAGGTAGAGGCGGCCGTTCTTCACGTCGGCGATGCTGCGCGTGGTCTGCGGCAGATCGGGGACGTAGTGCAGGGTAAACCCCAGGTAGGCGGCGATGTCGCTCGCCGCACGCTGCGTCAGCGGACCGCCCGGGTGGTCCACCGCGGTGAGGATCTCGGATGCCTTGCGCTCGAGATCGGGAAAGTGGTTGTCCTGAGTGCGCATGAGGCGCCGGAGCGCGACGTTGGCACGGCGCGCCTCTTCGGGCGTCGCCGCCCGCTCGTCGCGAAGGCGCTCGATCTCGCCCTGGAGGGCGAGCAGCGCCGTGAGCACCTCGTCGGGAACCGTCTTGCCGATGCGGAACGGCTCGATGCCCAGCGCCTGGAAGGTCGATCCCCTCATCGCGCGTTCGACCGAGACCTCGAGGGCCGCGCGCTCGTCGAGCGGCTCCGCGTCGAGGAGTGCGTCGAGACCGGTCCCCAGCGCGCGGGCGATCGCCTGCAGCAGTGTGAGCTTGGCCTCGCGTCGACCCGTCTCGACCATCGAGAGCTGGCTGGGAGCGCGGCCGACGGCCGCGGCGAGGTCGTCGAGGGTGAGCCCGCGCGCCGTGCGCAGCTGACGGATGCGCTTGCCGATGGTCAGGGTGTCCACGTCTTCATCGTCGAGCGTCACCGCACGCGCCGTCAGGGGGGTCCCGGTCTCCATGACGCGATGATCTCACCAAAACAGAAGAATTTGAAAACTTCACACCAGAAATCTTCGTTCCAGTATGGATTCTTCGCTCACAGTGGTGTCCACGAGGCACGGAAGCCCCGTGACGACCAGAAGGAGGACGACATGACGATCCACCAGGCATCCCCCGCTCAACCGCCGCTGCGCGCCGGCGACCAGACCGAGACCGCCGACGAGATCCGCGCCTCGTGGGAGAACGACCCCCGCTGGGACGGCATCGAGCGCACGTACACCGCGGACGACGTCGTCCGCCTCCGCGGCACCGTCCGTGAGGACGCCACCCTCGCGCGACGCGGCGCCGAGACGCTGTGGAACCTGCTGCACACCGAGGACTACGTCCGCGCTCTCGGCGCCTACACGGGCGGGCAGGCCGTCCAGCAGGTGCGCGCCGGGCTCAAGGCGATCTACCTGAGCGGCTGGCAGGTCGCCGCCGACGGCAACCTGGCCGGGCAGACCTACCCCGACCAGAGCCTCTACCCCGCCAACTCGGTGCCGGCCGTGGTGCGTCGCATCAACAACGCGCTCCTGCGGCAGGACCAGATCGAGCACGCCGAGGGCGAGGTCACCCGCGACTGGCTCGCGCCGATCGTCGCCGACGCCGAGGCCGGTTTCGGCGGGCCGCTCAACGCCTATGAGCTGGCACAGTCGCTGATCCAAGCGGGGGCCGCCGGCATCCACTGGGAGGACCAGCTCGCGAGCGAGAAGAAGTGCGGTCACCTCGGCGGCAAGGTGCTCGTCCCCACGCAGCAGCACATCCGCACCCTCAACGCGGCGCGACTGGCCGCCGACGTGGCCGGAGTGCCGACGGTGATCGTCGCGCGCACCGACGCGCTGGCCGCCGACCTGCTCACGAGCGACGTCGACGAGCGTGATCGCGAGTTCCTCACCGGCGAGCGCACGAGCGAAGGCTTCTACCGGGTGCGGCCCGGCCTCGACGCCGTGATCGCCCGCGGCCTGGCCTTCGCCCCGCACGCCGATCTGCTGTGGGTCGAGACGGGAGAGCCCGACATCGAGCTGGCGCGGCGGTTCGCCGAGGCCGTCCACGAACGGTTCCCGGGCAAGCTGCTCGCCTACAACTGCTCGCCGAGCTTCAACTGGAAGCGTCACCTCGACGACGCGCAGATCGCGACGTTCCAGTCCGAGCTGGCGTCGATGGGATACGCCTTCCAGTTCATCACCCTCGCGGGCTTCCACGCCGTGAACCACTCGATGTTCGACCTCGCCCGCGGCTACGCCGAGCGCGCCATGAGCGCGTACGTCGAGCTGCAGGAGGCCGAGTTCGCCGCCGAGGCCGCCGGATACACCGCCACCAAGCACCAGCGCGAGGCGGGCACCGGCTACTTCGACGTCGTCTCGACCGCGCTCAACCCCGACAGCGCGACCCTCGCCCTCGCCGGCTCCACCGAGACCGCCCAGTTCCACTGACCCCGGCCCGCGCGCCGTCCCGCCCCTCGCAGCGGGCGACGCACGGCCCCGCGAAACGAACAGAAAGCCACGACCATGACCCTCATCGACACCTCCCCTCCCCCGGCGATCTCGCACGCCCCGCGGATGAACGTCCGCGTGGACGTCGACGGGCGCGACGCCGAGATCCTCACCCCCGCAGCCTTGGCCTTCGTGACCGAGCTGCACGACCGCTTCGCCCGACGCCGGCACGACCGGCTCGCCGCGCGGCTGCGGCGCCGTTTCGAGATCGGCAACGGCGAAGACCCCCACTTCCGCGCCGACACCGCGCACATCCGCAACGACCCGTCGTGGTGCGTCGCGGGGGCCGGCCCCGGCCTCGAGGACCGCCGGGTCGAGATCACCGGGCCCACCGACCCCAAGATGACGATCAACGCGCTCAACTCGGGGGCACGCGTGTGGCTGGCCGATCAGGAGGATGCCACCTCGCCCACCTGGCGCAACGTCGTCGGCGGTCAGCTCTCGCTCTTCGACGCGATCCGCGGCCGGCTGTCGTACACGAGTCCCGAGGGCAAGGAGTACCGGGTGACGGCCGAGCGGACGCCGACGATCGTCCTGCGTCCGCGCGGATGGCACCTGCCCGAGAAGCACCTCGGCTTCGTCGACCGCACGGGCCGCGAGCTGGAGGCATCCGGGGCGCTCGTCGACTTCGGGCTCTATGCCTTTCACAACGCCCACGCGCTGATCGCGTCGGGGCGGGGGCCGTACTTCTACCTGCCGAAGATCGAGTCGAGCGACGAGGCGCGCCTGTGGGACGACGTCTTCTCGTTCACCGAGGAGCGTCTGGGTCTCGCACACGGCACCATCCGCGCGACCGTGCTGATCGAGACGCTGCCCGCGGCGTTCGAGATGGAGGAGATCCTCTTCGCGCTGCGCGACCACTGCGCGGGCCTGAACGCCGGACGGTGGGATTACATCTTCTCGATCATCAAGACCTACCGCGGACGCGGAGCGCGCTTCGTGCTGCCCGACCGCAGCGAGGTCACGATGACGGTGCCGTTCATGCGGGCCTACACCGAGCTGCTCGTGCGCACGTGCCACAAGCGCGGCGCTTACGCCATCGGGGGCATGAGCGCGTTCATCCCCAACCGTCGCCGGCCCGAGGTCACCGAGGCGGCGTTCGAGAAGGTCGCCGCCGACAAGCGGCGCGAGGCCGGCGACGGCTTCGACGGCACCTGGGTGGCGCACCCCGACCTCATCCCGGTCGCGCGGGCCGAGTTCGACGCCGTGCTCGGCGAGCGCGAGAACCAGCTCGACCGTCTGCGCGAAGAGGTGTCGGTCGAGCCCGAGCAGCTGCTCGACCTGCGGATCGGGCTGCCGATCACCGCGGCCGGTGTGCGCAGCAACGTCTCGGTGGCCATCCGCTACATCGAGGCCTGGTTGCGCGGCCTCGGGGCCGTCGCGATCGACGACCTCATGGAGGACGCCGCCACCGCCGAGATCTCGCGCTCGCAGGTCTGGCAGTGGATCCATCAGGACCGCGCCACCGACGACGGCACGGCGATCACCCGCGAGTACGTCGAAGGCCTGGTGCAGGACGTGCTGTCCGAGGCCGCCCGATTCGAGGGCGATCGATTCGACGACGCCGCCGAGGTGTTCCGCGAGGTGGCTCTGCGCGAGGAGTTCCCGGCGTTCCTGACGCTGCCGGCGTACGCCAAGCACCTCGACTGACGTCGCCCACGGGTTCCCCTCACCGCCGACCGACGGGGAGGGGAACCCGTGAGTAGGCGCGGGACGTCTTTCCTTCCCCCACAATCCCGACGCCCGCATCTCGCGCCGCGTTTGTGCGAACCCCCATCATTTCGGTCGTCTTCACCTCGCATCGGAAGATGCTCAAATATCCGCGCCCGTCCAAAGGAGGACAGTATGCGCCGTCTCGCCGCCGCCATCGTCGTCGCGCTCGCCACCATCACCCTCGCCGCGCCGCCCGCCCACGCGGCGACGGCATCCGGGTTCTACACCCCGCCCCCGGGCCTGCCCGACACGAACGGCGCCCTCGTACGGTCCGAGCCGATGGCCCTCAGGGCGTCGGTGCGCATCGCCGGGACCGCCCACTCCCTGCCCGGTACGGCGACGCGTCTGATGTACCGGTCGACCGACGCCGTGGGCGACCCCGTCGGCGTGACCGGCGTGTACATCGAGCCGACCCTGCCGTGGACCGGAACGGGCGCCCGCCCGCTCGTCGCCTTCGCGGAGGGCACCCAGGGACAGGGCGACTCGTGCGCCCCCTCGAAGAGCCTGGAGTCGGTGATCGTGCTCGACGCCGACGGGACGGGTCTCGGCTACGAGATCCCCGCGATCTACTCGCTGCTGTCACGAGGCGTCGCCGTGGTCGTCACCGATTACATCGGTCTCGGGACGACCGACCGCGTGCACAGCTATGCCGACCGCCTCGACTCGGGTCGCGCTCTGCTCGACGCCGCACGTGCCGCCCTCGCCCTTCCCGGGACGTCGGTCGGCGGCCAGTCGGCGATCGGGCTGTACGGATACTCGCAGGGCGGTGGTGCGGTGGCATCCGCCGCCGAGCTCGCCCCCTCGTACGCGCCCGAGCTGAACCTGAAGGGCGCCTACGCCGGGGCCCCGCCCGCCGAGCTGACCGGCGTGCTCAAGACCCTGGACGGGTCGAGCCTGACCGGGATCGTGGGCTACGCGTTGAACGGCATCTTGCAGTACTACCCCGAGGCGCAGGCGAGCATCAGCGCGCAGCTGAACCCCACCGGCGCAGACATCGTCCGACGTGTGAGCACCCAGTGCATCGGCGAGACGCTGCTCACGGCGCCGTTCTCGTCGACCTCGTCCTGGACGCGCTCCGGGCAGTCGCTGCTCACGGTCATCGCGAACGACCCGGCCGCCCGCCGCGCCATCGACGACCAGCGGATCGGCAGGCTGCGTCCGACGATCCCGGTGCAGGTGCTCACCGGAACGCAGGACGACGTCGTGCAGCACGCCCAGGCCAAGCAGCTCGCCGCCGACTGGTGCGCCCAAGGCGCCGACGTCACCTACGTGCCGGTGATCCAGCCGCTGCCCTCGGGTCGCACCGGCGCCAACCACGCCCTGCCGGCGTTCTCGCGCATGCCGGCGAGCGAGCAATGGCTGATCGATCGCCTGGAAGGCGTTCCCGCCGCGTCGAACTGCTCGGCGCTCAGCTGGCTTCCGTGACGTCGGGAGCGGCCCGACCCTCGGGGGCGGGCCGCTCCGCGTCGGCGCGTCTCCGTCGGCTGCCTCAGAGCGTCGCGATGCGCACGTCGACTCCCCGATCGACGATCGTCGACACGACGTCGTCGGGCAGGTCGTCGTCGGTCACGATGACGTCGAGGGCATCGAGAGGCGCGACGCGGAAGCGCTCGGCCGTGCCGTGCTTGGTGCTGTCGGCCACGAGCACGCACGAAGCCGCCGTGTCCATGACGGCGCGCTTGAGCACGACCTTGTCGAGCTCGGGCGTCGTCAGGCCATGCGTCAGATCCCATGAGCCCGTGCTGAGGAACGCCACGTCGAGGCTCGTCTGCGCGACGGTGGCCGCCGCGAGCGCACCGCTCGACGAGCCGCTCGTGGGGTCGACGACGCCCCCCGTATGGACCACGTCGATCTCGGGCAGCGAGTACAGCGCGGCGACGGTGTAGAAGTCGTTCGTGACGATCGTCAGGCCTCTGCGCGACGCGAGGTTCGGCACGATCGCCTGGCAGGTCGTGCCCGCGTCGACGAACACCGTCATGCCGTCGCGCACGAGCTCTGCGGCCCGCCGTGCGACCGCCTCTTTGCGGGGCAGCTCGAGCACGGCGCGCGAGCCGCGCTCGCGCGGGGGCGGCTCGCTGCCCGCCCGGTCGCGCAGGCGCACCCCGCCCTGCACCGCCTCGACGAGCCCGTCGCCCTCGAGGGCGGCGATGTCGCGCCGCACGGTCATGTGCGAGACGTCGAGAAGCGACGCCAGGTGACGGATGCTGAGCGCTCCGGCGCCGCGCAGCAGTCGGAGCACCTCGCGCTGACGCTGTTCCGGGATGAGGGGCGGTGTGGTCATTGCTCCGAGCCTAGATCGATCACCCCTCATGAGAGTGTTACTTTCTGTGAATTTCTGCGCTACTCTGTGACGCGATGTTAAAGAAGCATGAAGTCCTGTCCGCCATCGTCGACACCGGGGTGGTGCTCATCGTCCGCCTCGACGACCCCGATGAGGCGCTGGCCGTCTCGCGGGCCGCCGTGGCCGGTGGCATCCGAGCCCTCGAGATCACCCTCTCTGTGCCCCGCGCGCTCGACGTCGTGCGCACGCTGGCCGACGAGTTCGGCGACCGCGGCGTCGCGGTGGGCGTCGGCACGGTGCTCGACGCCGAGATGGCCGTCGCCTCGGTGCAGGCCGGCGCACGGCTGCTCGTGAGCCCCAACCTGAACCCCGAGATGATCCGGGCAGCCAACCGGTACCAGGCGGTGACCATCAGCGGCGCGTTCACCCCCACCGAGATCGTCGCCACCATGGAGGCCGGCGCCGACATCGTGAAGCTCTTCCCCACCGAGATCGCCGGGCCCGGCTACCTGCGCACCGTGATGGCGCCGCTCGCCCAGGCCCCGATCCTGCCCGCCGGCGGCGCGACCGTCGACAACGTCGGCGAATGGTTCGCCGCCGGAGCGCTCGCGGTCGGCGTCGGCAGCGCCATCACCAAGGCCGCCCGCGTCAGCGGCGACCCGGGCGACGTCACGCGCGCGGCCGAGAAGTTCCTGACCGCCGTTCGCGGCGCCCGCTGACACACACCCGAGACCCCCGCCGGCGGCACAGCCGTCAGCACCAGCGACACCCGAGACACGAAGGAGTGGACATGAGCGAGACGACGGCTGTGGCGCCGACTCTCACCCGCGCAGAGAAGAAGACGGTACGCATCCGATGGTTCCTCGTCGGGTTCCTCATCCTCGGGGGTGTCGTCAACTATCTCGACCGCTCGACCCTCAGCGTGGCCAACACCACGATCGCGGGCGAGTTCGGCCTCGATCCGTTCGCCATGGGCCTGCTGCTGTCGGCCTTCTCGTGGCCGTACGCGATCGCCAACCTGCCGGCCGGATACCTCGTCGACCGGTTCGGGCCGAAGAAGATGTTCGCCTTCGCCGCCGGCGCCTGGTCGCTCGTGTCGATGGTCACCGCCGCGGCCAACAGCTTCGGGCTGCTCTACGCCTGCCGCGTCGCGCTGGGCATCGCGGAGTCCCCGTTCTTCACCGCCTCGCTCAAGGTCAACGAGCGCTGGTTCAACAAGTCGGAGCGCGCCCTGCCCGTCGCCCTCGTGAACACCGGGTCGCAGATCGCGAACGCGATCGCTCCCCCGCTCCTGACCTTCCTGCTGCTCACGATGAGCTGGCGCGGAATGTTCCTCATCGTGGGCGCCTTCGGCATCGTCGTGGCGCTGGTCTGGCTGCGGATCTACCGCGACCCCACCCTGAAGGAGCAGGCCCTCGTCAAGGGCGCCGAGGCGCAGGCTCAGGTCGCCGCCTCGGTCGAGAAGGTCGGGTGGGGACGCCTGTTCCTGCAGCCCAACACCTGGTTCATGGTGATCGGGGCGTTCGGCATCTTCTACACGGTCTGGGTCTACCTCACGTGGCTGCCCAGCTACCTGCAGACCGCGCGCGGGTTCAGCCTCGCCGCCAGCGGATGGCTCGCCTCGCTGCCCTTCCTCTGCGGCATCGTCGGCGTGATCTTCGGCGGGTGGCTCTCGAACCGCCTCGTGAAGGGCGGCATGCGCACCGTCCGCGCACGGAAGATCCCCATCGTGGGCGGCGCGGTCCTGGCCGCGGCGGCCGTGCTGCCGGTCGCCTACGTCGACAACACCCCGCTCGCGATCCTGCTGCTGTCGGTCGGCTACTTCGCCTCGCAGGTGCCCATCGGCTGCCTGTGGACCCTCGCCTCCGACGTCGCTCCGTCGAACCAGGTCGCCTCGCTCGGGGCCATCCAGAACTTCGGAGGGTTCATCGGCGCGGCGGTCGCCCCCGTCGTCACGGGCGGCATCCTCACGGCGACGGGCGGAAACTACACGCTCGTCTTCCTCGTGGGCGGCGTGCTGCTGCTGGTCGGCGCCGTGGCCTACGGCCTGTTCGTCAAGGAACGCCCGTACACGGCATCCTGAGACCCTCGGGAGGACACATGCCTGCACGCCTCTTCTTCGTCATCGGACCGGCCGGCAGCGGCAAGTCGACGGTCAGCACGATGATCGCGCGACGCATCCACGCCGCCTACCTCGACAAGGACACCGTCGCCACCGCCTTCACCGAGGCGCTGCTCGAAGCCGCCGGAGCCGATAAGCACGAGCGCGACAACAGCCCCTATTACCGCGACGTGGTGATGGGCCTGGAGTACGCGACGCTGCTGCGCCTCGCGGGCGACAACCTGCGGCTGGGCAACGACGTCGTGCTCGACGCGCCCTTCGTGCGCTACTTCGGCCGAGCCGACTACCTCGAGGACGCCGCGCGCACGCACGACTGGCCCTCGGAGCTCGAGGTGATCGTCGTGCACGTGACGGTCGACGGAGACCTCGTGCGGCAGCGCGTCGACGCCCGCGGCTACGGGCGCGACGCGTGGAAGCTCACCCACTGGGACGAGTTCTGGGCCACCGCGCAGGCCGCGGACTGCCGTTGGCGGGGTGCCCACCACGTGCTGTTCGACAACAGCGGAGCAGGAGCCGACGCGGGAGCGCTCGAGGCCGCCCTGGCCGCGTTCCTCTAGCCCGCCGCCGGCCGGCCCGGGGTCACTCGCGCCCCGGGTCGATCGGCGCGAAGCGCCGCAGGCTCGAACGCGACGTGAGGCGCGAGGCGGCGAGCGATCCCGCGACGGCGAGGAAGATGGGCAGCAGCAGCGTGAAGCCGGTGCCCGTGAACTCGACGATCAACGCGATCGCGGTGAAGGGCGCCCGCATGTTGGTGGCGAGGAACGCCGCAGCGGCCACGATGGCCAGCGCGGTGCCGTCGGCGCCCGGCCAGACGTAGGCCCACCCCGCCGCGGCCGCCGCGCCGAGCGCCGCCCCGATCGCCACCGAGGGCTGCAGCGTGCCCCCGACGGCGCCGGCGCCGAGAGAGGCGGCCGTGGCCACGTACTTCAGCACGGCGAGCAGCACCAGCAGCAGCGCCGGCTGCGACAGGTCGAACCCCGCCCCGGCGAGCGCGCGGCCGTTGCCGAGCACGAGCGGGAAGAACGCACCGAGGACGCCGACCGCCGCGAACACGAGCGGCAGCACGACCAGCAGCTTCCACCCCGTCGGACGCCGCTTCGCGAGCCGCGAGGTGACCGCCGAGAAGCTGCTCGCCCCCCAGCCCATGAGCGGTCCGATCAGCACGGCCGCCACCACCAACGAGGCGTTCACGTCGACGGATGCCACGTGGTACAGCGAGCCGTCGCCGACGAGCGGCCGCGCCACGAACGTGGCGATGGCGCTGATCGAGAGCGCGACGACCGCCGCTCCCACGCTGAACTGCGCGAGAAGGATCTCGATGGCGAACAACGCCCCGCCCAGCGGCACGTTGTAGACGGCCGCGAGACCGGAGCCGGCGGCGGACGCCACGAGCACCAGCCGCCAGCGCTCGTCGAGGCGGAACCACCGGACGACCTTCGACCCCGCCATCGCCGACAGCTCACGCGGCGCGACCTCTTTTCCGATCGACGCCCCCAGCCCGACCGAGACCACCTGCAGAACCGTGTCGACGAGGGTCTCCCACCACGGCATGTGCGCACCGGCGACGCCCTGCTCGACGCTGGCGATGCGGCGGCCGAACCGCCGGAGCAGGTACCAGCCCACCGCGGCGATCACGCCCGCGGCGCCGACGCTCACCATCGGCAGCCACCACGTGGATGGAAGGGCGAGGCCGTCGAGGAACGGCCCCTCTTCGTGACCCCAGACGAGGTGCTCGATCGAGTGGACGATCCACACCAGCAGCAAGACCGCCAGTCCCGTCGTGACGCCGATGACGACGACCGCCACGCCCAGACGGAAGAGGAACGCGAGGCCCTTTCGGTGGGTGCGGACGGATTCGAGGGCACCTGCTGTCACGACGCCACGCTAACGCACCGCGAGGCACCGTCCCGACGACGCGACGAGACGCTCGGCACCGACACGAGCAGGCCGGTACGCTCGGAGCGTGACCGACCGCGCCCCGCTCTCCCGCAAGCTCTCCGCCATCGCCGAGTCGGCGACCCTCAAGGTCGACGCCAAGGCCAAGGCCCTCCAGGCCGCCGGCCGCCCGGTGATCTCGTACGCCGCCGGCGAGCCCGACTTCGCGACCCCGTCGTTCATCGTGGATGCCGCGGCCGAGGCACTGCAGAACCCGGCCAACTACCGCTACACCCCCGCCGCGGGTCTGCCGGTGCTGCGCGAGGCGATCGCGGCGAAGACGCTGCGCGACTCGGGACTCGAGGTCGCCCCCTCGCAGGTCATCGTGACCAACGGCGGCAAGCAGTCGGTGTACCAGGCGTTCCAGACGGTGGTGAACCCGGGCGACGAGGTGCTGCTGCCCGCGCCGTACTGGACGACCTACCCCGAGGCGATCGCCCTGGCCGACGGCATCCCCGTCGAGGTCTTCGCGGGCGCCGACCAGGACTACAAGGTCACCGTCGACCAGCTCGAGGCCGCCCGCACCGACAAGACCACGGTGCTCGTCTTCGTGTCGCCGTCGAACCCGACCGGCTCGGTCTACACCCCCGAAGAGACGGCCGAGATCGGCCGCTGGGCTCTCGAACACGGCATCTGGGTCATCACGGACGAGATCTACCAGAACCTCACCTACGAGGGCGTCCGCGCCGTCTCGATCGTCGAGGCCGTCCCCGAGCTGGCCGGCCAGACGATCCTCGTCAACGGCGTCGCCAAGACGTACGCCATGACCGGATGGCGCGTGGGCTGGATGGTCGGACCGGTGGATGCCATGAAGCTCGCCGCCAACCTGCAGTCGCACTTGTCGAGCAACGTCAACAACGTCGCCCAGCGCGCGGCCGCGGCGGCCCTGACCGGCCCGCAGGACGAGGCGGAGCAGTTCCGGCTCGCGTTCGACCGCCGCCGGCGCCTCATCGTGTCGGAGCTGTCGAAGATCGACGGCGTCGAGGTTCCGAACCCGCTGGGCGCGTTCTACGTGTACCCCGACGTGCGCGGTCTGCTGAACCGCTCGTGGGGCGGCGTGACCCCCACGACGTCGCTCGAGCTCGCCGACCTCATCCTCGACCAGGCCGAGGTGGCCGTGGTTCCGGGCGAGGCGTTCGGACCGAGCGGGTACCTGCGCCTGTCGTACGCCCTCGGCGACGACCAGCTGCTCGAGGGCGTGCAGCGCCTCCAGCGCCTGTTCGCATAGCAGCGCCTTCCCGCGGGAGGCGCGTCGGGTGCGGCGCCGACCCACGGGTGCGCGGGCGCGAGGGCGGCTAGAGCTCGACGTTCACCAGCACGGGCTCGGGCTGCAGGATCAGGCCGAACTCGGCCTGCACACGCTGCTGCACGAAGCGCGCGAGCTCGGCGAGCTCGGCTGCCGTCGCCTCGCCCCGGTTCGTCAGCGCCAGGGTGTGCTTGGTCGACAGTCCCGCGCGCGAGCGCGGCAGACGGAACCCGCGGCGGAGCCCGGCGTTCTCGATCAGCCACGCGGCGCTGACCTTGACGTCGCGACGCTCCACCGGCAGGGGGGGCAGGACGCCGTCGAACGCGGCGAGCGGGATGACCGTCACCGGGTCGACGGCCCGCGTCATCGGCCACTTCGGGCAGGCCTCGGGCAGGGTGCGCGCGAACGACTCCGAGACGATCGCGTTCTGGAAGAACGACCCCGCGCTCCAGGTGTCGGGGTCTTCCGCGTCGAGCACCATGCCCTTGCGCGCTCGCGTGGCGAGAACGTGGTCGCGGATCCCGCGCAGCGACATCGCGTCGGCGGCATCCAGGCCCAGAGCCGCGCGCAGCTGCTCGCCGGCGATCGGACGGGGGGCGGGGCCGACGCGCTCGAGCTCGAACGTCGCCGAGACGATCACCGCCGAGCGCTCGGGAACGGACCCGTAGTGCTGCTTGAGCACCGACGTGCGGAACCCCAGCCCGAGATCGGCCGCCGAGACCGTCGACACCTCGCCATGGGCCTCGTCGAGCAGCTCGACCTCGACGAGCGTCTGCACGACCTCTTGCCCGTACGCGCCGATGTTCTGCACGGGGGCGGCGCCCACCGTGCCGGGGATACCCGACATCGCCTCGACGCCGGCGTACCCGCGCTCGACCGTCTCGGCGACGAACGCGTCCCAGTCGTGACCGGCCTGCACCCGCACCCGCACCGTGTCGGGCCGCGAACCGGGAAGCTCGTCGATGCCGCGGGTGCGCACGCGCACGACGGTGCCCTCGAACGGCTCGTCGCCGACGAAGAGGTTCGAGCCGCCTCCGACCACGAGCCACGGATCGCCTTCGGCCCACACCTGGCGCAGCGTGGCGACGAGCTCGTCGGCGGTGGTGACCTCGATGAGACGGCGGGGAAGCCCGCCGGTGCGCAGCGTGGTCAGCTGCGACAGCGGGACCGGGGCGACCTCGCCCATCAGGACAGCCGCACCCGCACCTGCGCCTTGCCGAGCACGGTGGTCTCGGCGTGGGTCACGGTGAGGTCGACGCGGGCCGTCTCACCGTCGACGGCGCCCACCTTGGCGCTGACGTGGAGGTCGGCCCCCGCCTCGGGGTCGACGACGACGGGGCGGGTGAAGCGCACGCCGTACTCGACGATACGACCGGTGTCGCCGAGCGCCTCGGCCAGCGTCCCCACCGCGATGCCCATCGTGAGCATGCCGTGGGCGAGCACGCCCGGCAGGCCGACGGCCGCCGCCACGTCGTCGCGGTAGTGGATCGGGTTGAAGTCGCCCGACGCGCCCGCGTACCGCACGAGCGCCTCGCGGGTGAGATGCACGGAGCGTTCGGCGACGACCTCGCCCACGACGAGAGCGCTCATGCGCCCGCCTCCCCCGCGAGCAGGACGCTGATGGCCGTCACGACGTGCGCGCCCGTGGCATCCATGATCTCGGCGTCGCTGGTGATCATGGCGTTTCCTCCGAGAGAACGGATGCCGGTGACCGTCAAGGTGGCGACGAGCTCGTCGCCCGCGACGATCGGGCGCGAGTAGCGGAAGCGCTGCTCGGCGTGAACGAGACGCGAGAGCTCGATGCCCGAGCCGGGCTCGCCCAGCAGCTGCTGGAGGGTGAGGTCTTGGACCACCATCGCGAACGTCGGCGGCGCGACGACGTCGTCGTAGCCGAGCGCACGCGCCGCCTCGGGGTCGGAATGCTGTGGGGCGTCGGCGAACACGGCGCGCGCGAACTCGCGCACCTTCTCGCGTCCGACCAGATAGGGCGCGGTCGGCGGGAAGACGCGACCGACGAGCTCGGGGTTCACAGGCACCGCCTCAGTCTATCGGCGGGCCCCCTCACGCCCGCGTGCGCCCGCGGACGGCCTTGATCGCGATCTGCGTCGCGATGAACACGAGGAAGAGCGAGAACAGCACGTTGGCCACGAACGGGTCGAGCATTTTCGCGAGGAACGCTCCCAGCGCGGTCGTGGTGCAGGCCGCGAGGCCGACGGCTGCCGCCGCCGCGAGGTCGACGTTGGCGCGCCGCACGTTGCCGATGGTGCCCGACACCGCCGTCGGGATCATCATGAGCAGCGATGTGCCCTTGGCCACGAGGTCGCTCGTGCCGAACACCAGCAGCAGCGCGGGGACGACGATGATCCCGCCGCCGACGCCGAGCAGCCCCGCGAGCGTGCCGGTCAGCACCCCCAGCACCAGCAGCCCGGGGACGGTGATCCAGGTCAGCGGCAGTTCGGCCTCGCGCGAGGGGATCACGAAGTACAGGCTGACCATGACGCCGATGAGGAACGTCACGAACGCCCATCGCAACGCCGTCTGCGACAGCCGGGGCAGGAGCCACGTGCCGATCTGGGCACCCCCGACCGCACCGGCCGCGAGGATGAGCGCGGGGATCCACGCGACGTCGCCGCTGACAGCGTAAGAGATGACGCCGACGGATGCCGTCGGCACGATCGCCGCGAGCGAGGTTCCGGCGGCACGGCGCTGATCGAATCCGAGCAGCAGCACGAGGAGGGGCACGATGACGGTGCCGCCGCCGACGCCGAACAGGCCGGAGAGGAGCCCGGCGAGCAGGCCGACGCCGATGCAGACGACGAGGAAACGCGGCCGACGACGGACAGGGGTGTCAGGGTTCACGGGATCGGGGGCTTTCTCGCGGGATGCCGGCGGACCGGTGCCGCCGCTGCAGGGCACGTCGGCGGCGACGTGCTCGTCGTAGTCTCGCACCGCGCCTGCACGATCGCGGAATCCGCCCGGGCAAGAGAACGGCCCCCGGTGGTCCGAAGCCGCGTCCACCGGGGGCCGGAGACCTCGCAGGTCGAGCAGAGCGGTGACCCGAACACCGTCTGCGACCAGGATCGCGAGGGTCTGACAAGACAGAAGCTACCGGCGGCGGGAGATTTTCGTGACCGCTTGACAGATTTATCTAGGAATGCTAACTATCGAACTCGCTGAACGATCGGGAATGCGTGATGCGGACGAGCCGTTGCCCTGCGCATGACGACCGTAGGAATCATCGGAGCAGGACACATTGGATCGGCCCTCGCGCAGGGCTTCGTCGACCGCGGGTACGACGTGGTCATCGCCAACTCTCGAGGCCCCGAGACCCTCGGCGACCTCGTGGCCGCCCTGGGCGACCGCGCGCGGGCGGCGACAGCCGACGAGGCGGCCGCGGCCGGCGACTTCGTCGTGGTGACCGTGCCTCTGAAGGCGTATCGCGACGTGCCGGTCGCCCCGCTCGAAGGGAAGACGGTGCTCGACACGAACAACTACTACTGGGAGCGCGACGGCCGTATCGCGGCGCTCGACGACAAGCAGACCACCACTTCTCAGATGCTCCAGGAGCACCTGCCCGCGTCGACGGTGGCCAAGGCGTTCAACCACATCATGGCGGCCGACATCCTCACCGACGGAGCCCCGGCCGGCACCCCCGGCCGTCGAGCCCTCGCGACCTCGAGTGACTCCGACGACGCGGCGGCGCTGGTGACCCGCATCTACGACGAGTTCGGCTTCGACACCGTCAACGTCGGGCCGCTGTCGGAGAGCTGGCGGGTCGAACGCGACCAGCCCGCCTACGTGGTGCGTCAGAACCGCGACGAGCTCGAGAAGAACCTGGCTCGCGCCGAGCGCTGAGCGCGTCTGCGCCGAGACACGCCCCGGCCGGGCGTCTCTCGGCACAGACCTCCGACGGATGCCGTGCGCCCGGCGGGATCAGAGCGCCGCGAGCGCCCGATCGATGTCGGCGACCAGGTCGTCGACCGACTCGATGCCGACCGACAGGCGCACGATCGTGTCGGGCACGGCGAGCTCGGTGCCGCGGACGGAGGCATGGGTCATGGCATCCGGGTAGTTGACGAGCGACTCGACGCCGCCGAGCGACTCGGCCAGGGTGAACAGGCGCGTCGACTCCGCGAAGCGGCGGGCCGCGGCGCCGTCGGCGAGCGCGAGAGAGACGATGCCGCCGAAGCCGCTCATCTGCGACGCGGCCAGCGCGTGGCCCGGGTGCGCGGGCAGACCCGGGTAGTACACGCGCGCGACCCGGTCGTGCGCGGCGAGGTGCTCGGCCACGGCCTGGGCGTTCTCGCTGTGGCGCTGCATGCGGATGCCGAGGGTCTTGATGCCCCGCGTGGTGAGGTAGGCGTCGAACGGCCCCGACACGGCGCCGGCGGCGAACTGCAGGAACTGCACCTTCTCGGCGAGGCCGTCGTCGGCGAACGCCAGCGCGCCCCCGACGACGTCGCTGTGGCCGCCGAGGTACTTCGTCGCCGAGTGCACGACGACGTCGGCCCCGAGCGCGAGCGGGCGCTGCAGCGCCGGCGAGGCGAACGTGTTGTCGACGACGACGATCGCGCCGGCCGCGTGGCCGAGACGGGCGAGACCCGCGATATCGGTGATACGCAGCATCGGGTTGCTGGGCGTCTCGACCCAGACCATCCGCGGCGCGCGCTCGTCGATCGCGGCGGCCACGGCATCCAGGTCGCTCATGTCGACCACGCGCAGCGTGACGCCCCACGGGCCCAGCACCCGGGCGAGCAGGCGGTAGGTGCCGCCGTAGACGTCGTTGCCGAGCAGAACCTCGTCGCCGGGAACGAGCGCGGCGCGCAGCAGTGCGTCCTCTGCGGCGAGGCCGGACGAGAACGACAGGGCGCGGGTGCCGCCTTCGAGGGCGGCGATCTGCGTCTCGAGCGCGGTGCGCGTCGGGTTGCCGCTGCGTCCGTACTCGTAGCCGTTGCGCAGGCCGCCGATGCCGTCCTGCACGTAGGTCGTCGAGACGTGGATCGGCGGGATGACCGCGCCGGTCGTCTCGTCGGGGGCCTGACCGGCGTGGACGGCGAGGCTGTCGAAGCCGCGGGCGGCGTCGGGGGTGCTCATGCGGAGTGCTCCTCTGCGGGGGTGGGAAGAACGGATGCCACGGGCGCGACGTCGTAGCCGTGCGCGCGCATCCAGTCGTCGTCGAAGACTTTGCTGAGGTATCCGCGGCCGTGATCGGGGAGGACCACGACGACCACGGCCTCGGCGGGGAGGTCGCGGGCGACGCGCAGCGCGCCCACGACGGCCATGCCGCTGGAGCCGCCGACGAGGAGACCCTCTTCTCGGGCGAGGCGGCGGGTCATCGCGAACGACTCGGCGTCGGAGACGCGCTCGTACGCGTCGACGACGGTGGGGTCGAACGCCGGGGGCCAGAAGTCCTCGCCGACGCCTTCGACGTCGTAGCCGTGGATGTCGCCGCCCGAATAGATCGACCCGACCGGGTCGACGCCGACGATGCGCACGCCCGCGCCGGCGACCTCGCGCAGGTACCGCCCCGTGCCGCTGATCGTGCCTCCCGTGCCGACACCCGCGACGAGGTGGGTGAGCCGGCCGTCGGTGTCGCGCCAGATCTCGGGCCCGGTGGTCTCGTAGTGGCTGCGCGGACCGTGAGGGTTGGCGTACTGGTTGGGCTTGAAGGCGCCGGGGATCTCGCGCACGAGCCGATCGGAGACGCTGTAGTACGAGCCCGGGTCGTCGGGCTCGACGTTCGTGGGCGTCACCACGACCTCGGCACCATAGGCGCGCAGCACCGCCCGCTTGTCTTCGGCGACCTTGTCGGGCACCACGAAGACGCACCGGTAACCGCGCTGCTGCGCGACCAGTGCGAGGCCGACGCCGGTGTTGCCGCTGGTCGGCTCGACGATCACGCCGCCGGGCGTCAAGTGCCCGTCACGCTCGGCGGCGTCGATGATGTTGGCGGCGATGCGGTCTTTCGCCGAGCCGCCGGGGTTGAGGTACTCGATCTTCGCGAGGACGGTGGCGGCGATGCCGTCGGTGACGCGGGAGAGACGGACGAGAGGGGTGTTGCCGACGAGGTCGGCGACGCTCTGGGCGTAACGCAAGGGACGTTCCTGGGGATCATGCGCCGAAGGCGCGGCTGACGGGGTCGTCGAAGAAGAACGCGAGGGCGTTCAGCGACAACAGCGACAGGTCAGCACGACGTCAGCATACCCGACACCCGATCGATCGGCCACGGATCGTGGCATCCGCGCCTCGGCGACTCAGGCGATCGCGCCCAAGAACTCGTGGAACGTCTGGGGCCGACGGCCGGTGACGGCTTCGACGTCGCCCGAGATCCGCGCCTGCTCGCCGCTGGCGATCGCCGTGTAGGTGCTCACCCACGCATCGACCTGCCACGACGGGGCGCCATAGACCGCGCGCGACGCATACGCCTCGTCGACGGTCTCGTCGACGAACCGCACTCGGTGGCCCCGCACGGCCGAGATCTTCTCGGCGACCTCGGCCAGGGTGAGCGCCTCGGGGCCCGTCAGCTCGTAGGTGCGGTCGGCGTGCGCGGCCGGGTCGAGCACGACCGCCGCCGCGGTGGCGGCCACGTCGGAACGCGAGACGAGCGAGCACCGCCCCTGACCGGCCGGCCCGCGGATGACGCCGTCGTCGCCCGCGAAGAGCTCCATCATGTCCATGTAGAAGTTGTCGCGCAGGAACGTCCAGCGCATGCCCGACCCGCGGATGATGTCCTCGGTCGCCGCGTGGTCGCGCCCCAGCGTGAACACGGCGTCGGGCGCGGCGGCGAAGAACGAGGTGTAGACCACCGACCCCACACCCGCGCGCGCCGCCGCCTCGATGAAGGTGCGGTGATGCTCGACGCGATCGGCGGTCTCGGAGGCCGACACCATGAAGAGCGTCTCGACGCCGCGCAGGGCCGTCTCTGCCGCCTCGGCGTCGGAGTAGCCCGCGACGTGCACGTCGGCGCCGTCGAGTCGTGGCGCACGCGACGCGTCGCGGACGAGCAGGCGCTGACGGATGCCGCGCGCCGCCAGGTCTCGCGACACACGGCCCCCGACGGCCCCTGTCGATCCGGTCACGGCGATCACGGGCGGCGTGGACATGGATCCTCCGGAGGGCGAGTGGGCGGTGCTCCCAGCGTAAGCCGCCGCCGGGCGCGACGCGCCGGGGTCGGGCGGCGGCGTCGCCCTCAGGACGCGGGCGCCACCAACCTCGCGACGCGCACCCGCACCCGCGGAGACACGCTGTCGTCCGAACCGGCAGCGCGCACGGCATCGGCCACCCGCGCGGCCACGTCGGCGCTGTCCTTGTCGGCGGTGACGCCGATGCAGACGGTGATGTCGCGCGAGCCGCGTCCGTCATGCACGGCGGCGAGCGATCCGTCGACGTCGGCCGCACGCTCGTAGGTGCGGGCCACGATCGGTCGTGCCGAGTAGGCCTGGTGTACGCCGTCGACGGCGGTCACGACCGTGTCGATGCGTGGCGCCAGCTCGGCCGCGGTGATGTCGGTCATGCCTCTTCCTCCTCTTCGAGGTGGACGTCGCCGACGGTGACGTCCACGCGGCCGACCCGCAGGTCGCCCTGCCGCTCGACAGCCGTCCGGATGCCGTCGCGCATCTCGTCGACGGCGTCGGTCATGCGTCGCCCGAAGACGACGCTGATCGACACCCGCACGTCGAGCGGCGCGTCGGGCTCGGGCTGGTCGAGACGCACACGGCCCACGATGACGCCCTCGACCCCGTCTCCGACGCAGCGGATCAGTTCGTACAAGGCACCCTCGGTGACGACGATCTCGGTGCCGTCGTCGGTACGTGCGAGAGGGATGTCACGGCCGGCACGGAACTCGCGCATCACCTCGCGCATGATGTCGTCGTACCACGACTCGGCGAGCGGCTCGGCAGCCTGCTCGTCGACGATCTCGCGCGACAGCCTGCCCATGCGCTCCATCGACGCGAGCACGGCCTGGCACTCGGCGTCCCTCTCGATCGCGGCGATGCGCGGAACACGCCCCCGATCGAGATATGCAGAGAGATCCTCGAGCGAAAAGCCCGAGCTCCCCACCTCGTCGTTGTTCTCGCTCATCCGGTCACCTCCATTCCTGCATACGCTCGAGAACGGTCTTGCGCGCACGCGCCAGACGCCCCCGCACCGTGGCCGGGGTCTCACCGGTCTCGGATGCGATCTCGTCGTAGCTGTGCCCGCCCATCTCTCGCAGCACCCATACCACCCGCAGCTCCTCGGGCAGCTCGGCGAGCACCTTCTTCAGGGCCGCCATCTGCGACGATGCCACAGCGGCCCGCTCGGGGTCATCTGCGACAGCGACGGTCTCTTCGTCGATCGGCTCGGAGATCTTCTTCGACCTCATACGATCGGTGACCTTGCGCGAGACGATCGTGGTCAGCCAACTGCGCACCTTCTCGGGCTCGGCGAGGTCGGGCAGTCGACGCCACGCCGTGATGAGAGCCTCTTGCACGCAGTCGTCGGCATCGGCGCGCGACCTCGTCAGCCGGGTGGCGAACGCGACCAGGAAGGGCGCATGACGCCGGACGAGCACACCGAAGGCGACCTGGTCGCCGTCGGCCGCTCTCGACGCGAGGACCGCATCGGCAGCGGATGACAAAGAGCCCATCTCACGTTCCTGTCAGCAGATCTTCAGACTCGGGTCGCGACGTTTCGCGACACCGCCCCGTCCCCATAGCGAAACACCCGGGTGCCGGAAGATTCCGGCGGTTGACGAACGGACGAGCACGTGGCATGCGACGCCCCGGACGACGAGGGGCGCTCACGAGCCGGAACACCGCTAACGTCGGAGCACGCCCACGACTTCGAGGAAGAATCCATGCGCATCGCTCTCACCGGCTCGTCCGGCAAACTCGGTTCCGTCGTCTCCAGAGAACTCCGCGCCGCCGGGCACGAGGTCATCGGACTCGACATCCAGGGGCAGCGGGGCCCCGGCTTCGTGCAGGTCGATCTGACCGACTACGGCCAGGTGATCGATGCCCTGGCCGGTGTCGACGACCAGCACGACGGAGTCGACGCGCTCGTGCACCTCGGCGCGATCCCCGCCCCCGGGATCCGATCCGACGTCGCGACCTTCCACAACAACATGCTCAGCACCTTCAACGTGTTCTGGGCGGCCGTGCGGCTCGGCATCCACCGCATCGTGTACGCCTCGAGCGAGACCGTCCTCGGCCTGCCGTTCGACGTCGCCCCGCCCTACATCCCGGTCGACGAGGAGTACCCGGCACGACCCGAGTCGGTCTACTCCCTGGTCAAGCACCTCGAGGAGCAGATGGCGATCGAGCTCGTGCGCTGGCATCCGGAGGTCTCGATCACCGCTCTGCGGTTCTCGAACGTCATGGACCCCGAGGACTACGCCGCGTTCCCGTTCGACGACGACGCGACGACGCGCAAGTGGAACCTGTGGGGATACATCGACGCCCGCGACGGCGCGCAGGCCGTGCAGCGCGCTCTCGAGAACGCCCCGGCGGGCTTCGACCGGTTCGTCATCGCCGCAGCCGACACCGTCATGACCCGCCCGAACGCCGAGCTGGTGGCCGAGGTGTTCCCCGGCGTCGAGACGAGAGGCGACCTGGGCGTCAACGACACCCTGCTGTCGATCGACAAGGCCCGCCGCCTGCTGGGCTTCGAGCCGCGGCACTCGTGGCGCGACGGGCGCTGACGACCGGAGGGTCCGAGGGGTTGCGCCACCCCCATGCGGCGCAACCCCTCGCTCGCCGTCTGCGTCTGACCCGAACATTCGTCGACGGCGAGCGCGGGGGTGCCCTCTCGAAGCCGGAGAAGGCACCCACCCCCCATGCATACAGTGTCCGCCGACGTGCGATCCTTACAGGTGGCCGCGAAAAGTTTCTTTCCAGCGCCGGGATGTAAGGATCCGGGCGCGGCCGACACCACACAGACGACGGCACGAGGACACAGCAGGTGACGGACGACGCGGACTTCGTCGAGCTCTTCCGAGAGCACTACAACGCGGTGCGGCGCTTCATCGAACGGCGGGTGTCCGACCGCGAGGCGGCGGCCGATCTCACGATGGACTGTTTCGAGATCGCGTGGACGAAGAGGGTTCCCGGTGAGCCCTTCGGCCTGCCGTGGATCTATCGCACGGCCCGGAACCTCATCGCGAACGAGTACCGGAGACGGGAGAGGGAGGGGGCCCTGTGGACACACATCGAGACTCAGGCGCGCACCCTGGCCTCCGAGTCGACCGGGGTCATGGTGGAGCGGCTCGTCGACGCCGTCCGCGGACTGTCGGAGGGCGACCGCGAGGTCTTGTGGCTGACGTACTGGGAAGAGTTGTCGGCCGCCGACGTGGCAGTGGTGCTCGACACGAACCCGGGCGCGGTATGGACACGGCTGAACCGTGTGCGCGCGCGGCTACGGCCCCTCCTGACCGCACCCGAGGCCGAGAGGGAGGGAGCGGCCGATGAACGACGATGAGCTCGGACGCGCTCTGCGAGCCCTCGATCCCGCCCGCACCCCCGCCGACTCGCCCCTGCCCCTCGACGCCGAGCGGCGACTGCGCGAGATCATGGACCGCCCTCCCGTGAGGCGCCGACGCCGACCCGCCGTGTTCATCACGGCGGCCGCCGCCGCGGTCGTGGTCGTGCTCACGATCCTGACGGGGGTGTTCTGGATGCCGGCTCCCCCGGCGTCCGCCCTCACCCCCGACCCGCTGTCGTACCGCGAGCTGTCGGCCGGGCTCGACGCCGTCGTGGCGGATGCCCAGCGGCGGCTCGCCGACGGCCACGGCCCCGAGGAGCCGGAACGCCGATCGCTGTCGCTGGGCTGGTACTTCAGCGGCAGTCCCGACGACGCCGCCGACACCGTGTTCCGCCGTGAGTGGGTCGACCTGCACTGGAACGCCGACCTCTCGGGGGCGATCGTCACCACAGCCGCCGAGGCCACGAACGCCGCCGGCGACACGGTTCCCGCCGACGGACCCGCACCCGGGACCCTCGTGAGCGAGCTCACCTTCGTGCCGGGGCAGTACTCGACGCTGTCGGTCGACGCCCCCGCGCCGACCCGCGAGGCGATGCGCGACCGGCTGATCGCGTCGACCGGCGTCGGCGACGCCTTCACCGCGGGCGACGCGGTCAACGGCATCCGTCGCCTGCTGGGCGAATGGACGCTGACCGACGCGCAGGAAGGGGCCCTTCTGCAAGTGGTGGCCGACGCGCCCCGGGCACACCTGCTCGGCGAGACCGAGGATCGGCTCGGCCGCGACGTCGTGGGCATCAGCGGCGTCCCCTCGGCAGCCCCCGGCTACGACCTCACCCTGCTCGTCTCGCGCGACACCGGACGGATCTACGGCGTGGAGTCGACGTTGCGCGACGACGACCCCTCGCTGGGCCTGCCCGGGGGATCGGTGACCGAGTACACCCTGTGGAACGTCGACGACAGAAAGGACCACTCGACATGACCTCGAACGACGACCTGCACCCCGACATCGCGGCCGCCCTCGACCAGATCCCCGGCGGACGGGCGATCAACGCGACACACGCCGAATGGCCCGAGCTGGGCATGACGATGGAGGCCCCGTCAGGCGACGACAAGGCGGTGGGCAGCTGCGCGACGGGCAACGTCTGCGCGTTCAGCGGATCGAACCTGTCGGGCACCCGGGTGTCGTGGTCGACGTGCGGCACCTTCTCGCCCGGCCTCTCGTCGGTGGGTTCCATCGCCGACGCCCGCTCGACGGGCTACCTGCAGGCCCGCTCGTCGTCGGGATCGGTGCTGGCCACCGCCATCGCCGGATCGTGGGCGAACGTGTCGGGGGCGGTCGCGCAGATCCGCTGCGTGTCCTAACTCGAGACGTGCCGCGACCCGAGCGGCCTCAGTCCGCCTCGGGCTCGTCGTCGTCGTCGAAGGGCACCTCGATCTGCTGCTCCCAGGCGTCGGCCGGATCGACCTCGGCGGACGGCGACGGGACGGGGGCGGGCGGCTCGGGCACGATCTCGCGCGCCTGTTCGGCGGCGTCCTCAGCCGGGACGTCGAGGGGACGGTCTGTCACGGTGGGCTCCTTCCGCATGGACGCTGTCGGCATCCAGCCTGCACACGACGACCGCCCCGTCGCAAGGCCGCTCCGTCGCGACGCGCAATTCGAGAGCCCGCGCGTTCACGACACGTCGTCGGCGTCCCCGGTCACCGGCTCATCGAGAAGACCGCGCGCCTCGTGGCAGGGTGATCGAGCCCGGCTCTCCGGACGACTCGCCCCCGCTCATCGTCGTCGGCGACACCTCGCCATGACGCGCGTGTCCGCCGAGATCGCTGCGACGATCCGCCCACATGCGCTGGTCACGGCGCACCCGGTCGACAACCGCGGGGTCGATGTCGGCTATCGCCATGCCCTCGAGCCCCGAGACGTGCGCGATGCGCCGACCGGTCGGGTCGAAGACGGCCGAGCCGCCGATGAAGCCCTGAGCTCCGCCGACGAGGCCGCTGAACACGACGAACACACCGTTGTCGAGCGCACGTGCCGCGTAGTGCAGGTCGCGGCGGTGCTCTCCCCCGGGAAAGTAGGCCCCGCTGTTCACGTAGACGATCGCGCCGGCCGTGGCCGCGGCGGCCGCATGCTCGGGAAAGTTGGCGTCGTAGCAGACCGACAGCGCCAGCTCGACGCCGTTCTTCGTGAACGAGAAGCCCCGGTCGCCGGGAGTGAACACGCGGCGTTCGCTCTCATAGAGATGCTGCTTGTCGTACGCCACGACAGGGGGCCCGCCCGGCACGACGATCACGTCCGTCAGGGTGCGGCGGTCACCACGATCGAGAGCCGTGTTGAGCACGACGAGCACACCGGTCTCGTCGACGGCCTCCCGTATCGGGCCGAGCCAGCGCAGGTCGTCGGCCGAGGGCAGCGAGCCGGCGAAGACCTCATCGTCGTAGCCGGTCGTAAAGGCCTCGGGGAGCACGACGACCTCGACGCCGTGCGACGCGGCGGCCCGCGTGAGGGCAGCCGCCTTCGAGAGATTGTGGGCGACCGCGCCCACGACCGGCTCGGCTTGAACGGCAGCGATGCGAAGCGTCACCCCTGCATCGTCGCATCCGTTCGGCTCGGCCGACGTCGATCCCTTCGTGTCGATGACGACGGCGGGGGTGCTCGCGCCAGACAGCGGGGTCGCCGCGCTCTGCCCCATCGGGTGTCGCGGAGCTCGTGGGGGCGCGTGCCGTCAGGTCGGTGCGCCTGACGCGAACTCCGACCGTTGCCGGGTCGTTCGAGACCGCGACGGTCGACGGATGATCGTGGTGCTGAAGATGTGACAGTTCTCATGTGGGCGTTGGCCCTGCTGTCGTATCGTCGGAGGGTCAGGTGGGAAGGGGTGACCTATGGTCTGGGGTGCTGACGAGGCGATCGAACGCGTGCAAGACGATGTCCGACGCGCGCAGCAACGCGCGGAACGGTACCCCGCCCTGCAATCGGCCATCGACGGTGTCCGCGGTCGGGCCGTCTCGATTCGTCGCGACTTGTCGGTCGAGGTCGACGCGGCCGGTGTCCTCAAAGACCTGCAGATCGGCGACACCGCGCTCGATCGTGGGGGCGACCGCTTGTCGGCAGAGATCTTCGAGCTGATCGGCAAGGCGACGAAACAGGCCCGCGCCGAGGTGATGAACGCCACGACCGAGATCATGGGTGAGGACGACCCGATCGTGAAGACGATCGCGGCTGACCTCGAGGCGCGCAACGCCGGTGATGACCTGGGTCGTTCGGGGGATCCGCGGTGAGCGGCGACGACATTCGTGTCGACGTGGAGCTGCTGCACCAGCATGCGGGGCTCGTGCAGCAGCTGACCTCGGATGCCGCGCAGGCGCTATCCGCGGTGCAGTCGATCAACCTCTCCGGCGGCGCCTTCGGGCTGCTGTGCTCGTGGATGGTGCCGCCGGTGGGCCTGGTGTCACAGGCGGTGGCCTCGGCCATTCACGAGGGCACCGAGATGATCGATCACACCGCGCAGCAGATTCGAGATGCTGCCGGCGAGTTCCGGTCGTATGAGGAGTCGGTTGTCGACGCCGTTCGAGGCCTTGAGCGGGGACTGGGCTGATGAGCGACAACCCTCTCGTCGCCGCGCCGGCCGTTTCTGAGCCCTCCGCGTTCGGCGGCGCGTATCTGCTGCAGGACGGCGCAGATATCGCTCACGCCATCCAGTCCGGAGACTGGGTCGAGGGCGGGATGGCCGCGTTCTCTGCCGCGTTGGATGCCGTCGGCACCGTCATCGACCCGATCGGCACGCTGCTCGCCAACGGCCTGGGGTGGGTGCTCGATCACATCGAGCCGCTCCGCGGCTGGCTGCAAGACCTCACCGGCAACGCCGCCGAAGTACAGGCCTTCGCGCAGACCTGGGCGAACGTGTCGAACCAGCTCAACCAGGTCGGCGGTGATCTCCAGCACCGGCTGAGCGACCTCGACGACATGAGCGGCGCCACCATCGACGCCTACCGTGCCCATGTGAAGGCCCTCGCCGACACCGTCGCCTCGACGGGTACCTGGGCAGGGTCCGTGGGATCCGGTCTCGAGATCGCATCCGGCCTCGTTCAAGCCGTGTACGAGCTCGTCCGTGATGGCATCGCGCAGGTCGTGGGAACCGCGATCAGCGCGCTGATCACGGCGGGCGTGACCCTCGGATTCGCGACACCGGTCGCGATCGGGCAGATCGTCACACGGGTGTCTTCGGTCGCGACCCGTGTCGGGAAGTTCATCGAGAAGCTCCTGGCATCGGCCCGCAAACTCCTGCCGCTGTTCGACAAGATCTGCGCCGTCATCGAGAAGGTCTACCGCAAAGTCCACGGCAAGGGCTCACCGGAACAACCCGCTCTGCACGGCGGCGGAAACGCGGCCCCGACTCCGGACGGTCCACCGGTAGGCGTGCCCGCCGCACCCTCCTCGCATGCCGGCGGCGCGCCCGATGCCCCGAGCTCTGCGCCACCCACACCAGCTCGGCAGCCAGACGTCCCCGACGGAAGCTTCTATTCGGTCGCGCATGAGATGGAGCTCGACCCCAAAGACTGGGCTCGGTCGAGGGACGTCCACTTCAACCGCGCGAACGCGAGTCTCGATGAAGCCATGCGCGCCGACCCGCACTATGCGGCATGGCTCGAAGAACAGTCAGAGGGAATCGGAGATCTGGTCGCAAAGAAGGGCGGCCGCGAGAATCCGAATGCCGACGACTTCATTTGGCATCACGCACACCCCGATACGGTTGATGGACGTTATGGCGTAATGCAACTCGTGCCGACTTATCAGCATTCGCCAGGGTCTGACTTTTGGAGTACACTGCACCCTGGCAACAAGGGAGGTTTTGCTATATGGGGCGAGAAGAAGAGCCCGAGCGGACCGTCCGAATAGTTGACCAGAACGGTCGATCCCTTCGCGGCGAAGACGCCACTGTCCCGACGTTTATGAGGCTGTTCGACGGACTCGATCCCGCTGACGCCGAGCACGCCGCGCTGTCTGTCACAGATTCTGACGAGTGGAACCTCGCCGTATACCCCGATTTCATCACCTTCGAGAATGTCGAAGAAGACGAGGTCGTCGGTCGCATAGATGAGCCCTCGCGCGACGAAATCGAAGAAATCGTACGCGACTTCGTTTCCGGCGATTTCGATTCCCTGAATTCTCGAAGGTGGCAGAAGTGAACTTCCCTACCCGATACCAGGGAAAGCCGATGCTGGTGTACTTGGATGCCTATGTGCTCGATGCGCTCGGAGCGCTCGAGCCGGAAAGATCGGCGAGCTTCCAGACGATGCTGCCGAAGCTGCGCGAGGCGCTCAACACGGACGGCGACACCTGGCAGCAGGTCGTCGAGTCGAGCATGGACATGCCCGCGGACTCCGCCGATGCGCTCCGCGCGATGTGGGAACGACACGTGCACGAGACGATCGATGCGGGCGGCACCCCCGATGTCCTGGCATGGACCCACCAGATCATCGATGCCCGTTTCGGCAACAGCTGACAGCTCATCCCCGGGCAGATCAGGATGCCGCGATCCGGTGCGGGACCGATAGCCCTCACACCGCCATAGACCCCTACTTTCCGCGGTTGCGGGCGCGCACGGCCAGGAGTGCGCAGCCGATCACCGTGATGCCGCCGACAATGGTCTGCCAGCCGATGTCCTCCCCCAGCAGCAGGCCCGCCCAGAGGATGCTCATCACCGGCTGGGTGAGTTGCACCTGGCTGACCTGTGCCATCGGGCCGATCGCGAGGCCGCGATACCACGCGAAGAACCCGAGGAACATGCTCACCCCGGCGAGGTAGGCGAACGCGCCCCACTGCACGGGTGCGCCGGTCGGCGGGTGCTGCACGACGGCGATGCCGGTCAGCACGACCATCAGTGGCGAGGCGAGCACGAGCGCCCAAGAGATGGTCTGCCAGGATCCGAGCGCGCGAGAGAGGAGCGCGCCTTCTGCGTACCCGATTGCGCAGACGATGACTGCGGCGAACAGCAGCAGGTCTGACACGTGCAGGCCCGAGAAGCCACCCCCCTGGATGGCGGCGAAGGTCACGGCTGCGGCCGCGCCGAGCGCGGCCGCGATCCAGAACGAGCGGGCCGGGCGTTCACCGGTGCGCAGCACCGCGATCACCGCCGTCGCCGCCGGCAGCAATGCGATCACCACGGCCCCATGGCTTGCGGGTGAGGTGGTGAGCGCGAAAGAGGTGAGCAGGGGAAACCCGACGACGGCCCCACCCGCGACCACCGCCGATTGCATCCACTGCTTCCCGCGCGGGAGTCTCTGCCGGGTCAGCCCCAGCGCGAGCGCGGCGAGGACTGCCGCGATCACCGCACGACCGGACCCGACGAACAGAGCCGACATGCTCCCGTTCTCGACAGCGACGCGCGTGAAGGGCATCGTGAACGAGAAGGCGGTGACACCGAGAAACCCCCACCACAGGCCGGCGTGCGACGCAGGTAGCGGTTCCGCAATATGCTCAGTAGCGGTATCGTTGTGTGTCATGTCCGATAGTAGCAGTGACCGGATCGTATCCGCGCTTCGCGAGTGGATCGCGTCCGCGCCGGCGGGGGCGCAACTGCCCTCGACGCGCCAGCTCGTCGCGCGGTTCGAGGCCAGCCCGGTGACGGTTCAGAAGGCGCTCCGAGTGCTGGGCGAGCAGGGCGCGATCGAGTCACGCCCCGGCATCGGCACATTCGTGCGCTCCGTCCCTACGGCCCGGCCGAGTGACTACGGGTGGCAGACGGCCGCTCTGGGCTTGCCGCAGCACCGCATGTCGACTTCTTCGTCGGCGTTGCGCAGCACGCCCAACGACGTGATCGCCCTGCACTCCGGCTACCCCGACAAAGAGCTGCTCCCGGAGCGTCTCGTGCGAGCGGCCTTCGCGCGCGCGGCGCGCGGTGACGTCGCACTCAGCCGACCACCGGCCGCGGGCCTGCCCGAGCTGCAATCGTGGTTCGCGTCCCAACTCGTCACCACAATGCGAACAGGCCTCACACCCCCAGCCGCCAGCGACGTGGTGATCCTGCCCGGCAGTCAGAGCGGCCTCAGCACTCTCTTCCGCACACTCGTGGGGGCAGGGCGTCCACTAGTGATCGAATCGCCAAGCTACTGGGGTGCGATGCTCGCCGCCGCTCAGGTCGGCGTGCAGCTCGTCCCCGTCCCCTCCGGGCCCCACGGCCCGAACCCCGACGACCTGGACCGCGCTTTCACGCAGACGGGAGCGCGCGCCTTCTATGCGCAACCCAACTTCGCCAACCCCACCGGAGGCCAATGGCCGACCGCGCTGGGCGACACGGTTCTCGACATCGTCCGCGCGCACGGCGCGTTCCTCATCGAGGATGACTGGGCGCACGACTTCGGCATCAGCGCGGACTCCGCTCCCGTCGCCGGCCGCGACGACAGCGGCCATGTCGTGTACCTGCGTTCCCTCACCAAGAGCGTCTCGCCCTCGGTGCGAGTCGCAGGTCTCATCGCCCGCGGCCCGGCTCGAGACCGCATCCTCGCAGACACGCAAGCTCAAGCGATGTACGTCAGCGCAGCGCTGCAAGCCGTCGCCGTGGACGTCGTGACACAACCCGCCTGGAGAACACACCTCCGCTCGCTCCGCCAGCAACTCGCCGCCCGCCGCGACCTGCTCGTGAGCTCATTACGGGAGCACGCTCCCGCAGCGCACCTGGATGCCGTGCCCCGCGGCGGCTTGAACGTGTGGCTGCGCCTGCCCGACACCACGAACCTGCACGAGCTCACCCGCGACTGCGAGGCACAAGGCGTCATCATCGCCGCCGGCGATGACTGGTTTCCCGCCGAGCCCACCGGCCGGTACCTCCGCCTGAACTACTCCGGCCCCAATCCCCTGGCGTTCTCGGACGCCGCCCGCATCATCGGCCGCGCTCTGCCCGCCACGTAGCCCCCTCAGCGCGCGACCACACGATCCCGCAGATCTCAGCGAGACGGGGGACGGTGTCGTCGCAGCGCACGACACGAGCGGGGATCTTCGATCCGCGGGGTTTGTGGGGGATCACGTGTCCCACAAAAACAGAAGCCCCGGCATGAACCGGGGCTGATCTGGCATTTCGGTAGCGGGAGCGGGGCTTGAACCCGCGACCTCACGATTATGAGTCGTGCGCTCTCACCAACTGAGCTACCCCGCCGCAGAGCATCCTGGATCAGACGATGGATGCTTCGAGCCCCGAGTCAGGATTGAACTGACGACCCCTTCCTTACCATGGAAGTGCTCTGCCACTGAGCTATCGGGGCGTTGGTCCCGACCGGAGCCGGGCAACTAGAAGAGGATATCAGAGCCTGACGGCCTCTTCTAATCGAGGGAGTGGCGTCCCGCGTGAGCGCGCAGCCACACGATCGGGTCGATCGCGGTGGTGCCATTCTGCAGGATCTCGAAGTGCGTGTGGGCGCCGAACGAGTGCCCGGTGTCGCCGGTGTTGCCGATGACCTGGCCCACCTTGACCTGGTCGCCCTGCTTCACCTTGAGCGAGCCGTACAGCATGTGCGCGTAACGGCTCGACACGAGCTGACCGTCGATCTTGTGGTCGATGACGACCTCGACGCCGTAGCCGCCGCCCGCCTCGGTGGCGAGACGCACGACGCCGTCGGCGATGGCCTGCACCGGCGAGCCCTCGCCGGGGACGAAGTCGGCGCCCTCGTGCATCTGGCCGTCGCGCATGCCGAAGCCGTAGCTGATCGACACCCCCACCGCGAACGGCCACTGGATCGCCGCCGAGGTGTCGTTGGTGTAGAAGTTGCTGGGGTACTTGATGCCACTGTCGGCGGCCACCTGTGCGTAGGTGGCGGCGGTGTAGCCGTCGGCGCGATCGACGGTCGCCGCCTGGGCACCGGCCGGTGCGACGTAGGCCTGGATGTCGGAGCCGCCGCCGACATCGGTGCCGCCCACCGCGAGGTTCGTGGTCGCGGCCTGGGCCGGGGCGACCGACGCGACGTTGGCGGTGCCGTTGGCCGAGGCGAGCGCGCTGACCGGCATGGTCATGCCGACCGTGAGCAGGCCCACGACGCCCATGACACCGACCGAGAACGACGTCGCCGCGATGCGACGAGCGCTCGACCTGGTGCGCGGCATCTTCTCGACGGGCAGTGACTCAGCGACCGGGGCGGATGCCTGGACCGGAGCCTGCACCGGGGTCTCACCCGTGAAGGCGAAGAGGCGGGCGGCCGCCTCGAACTCGTCTTCGACGCGTGCCGCCGGACGGGCCGTGGTCGTCGACTCGGTGGTCGGCTGCGGAGCCACCGCGGAGGCCGCCTGGGGCTCTCGCGCCGCAGCGGTCGCCTCGGCGGCGGCCGCAGCGAGCGCGTCGGCCGCGGGCGTCTCGTCGGCGGCGATCGCCCGGCGGCGCACACGGCGGGTCGGGGGAAGCGTGATGGGCGAGGTGGGCAGGGCCACCGGGGTGGTCGCCGTCTCGCCCGCGGTGCTCTGCATGATCACGGCCACGTCGCCGGCGGCGGTGTCGCGTGGACCGCGCTCGTCGACGATCGTGACGGCGAGGGCGTCGGCCTCGAGCGAGCGCAGATCGTGCACGGCGGGCGCGTCGGCGGCGGAGGCCACGGGCGCGGGGACGTCGACGGACTGGGGAGCGCGGCGGGCGCGTCGCCGCGTCGGCTCGGGCTTCGGCGCCTCGTCGGCGGCCGCGGCCATGACGGTCTCGACGACGGCGGCGGCGACGTGCTCGATGAGCGCCGACTGTGCGGCGACCTCGGCATCGACGGGGGCCGGGTCGACCGACGTCGACTCGGCGGGTGCCGCTCCCCGGCGGCGCATCTCGGCTCGGGTCAGCTGAGGGGACGCAGCGGGCGCAGCAGCGGGTCGACTGGATCGCCGGGTGCGGGCGGGCTCAGTCTCAGGGGTTTCTGAAGGCAACGCGCAGTGGCTCTCGTGTCGTGTCGCGGGCGCGACGGCTTCGGGCTTTCGGGGCTTCTGCCAGTTCCACCGGTTCGGGCCGGCGAAAATAACGATCAGGTAAACAGCCTACCGCGCACGCGCTGAGAAAGCCATGTACGGATCGACCTTCACAGGGTCAGTAGTCGAGCAGAGCGTCCAGGCGCGGAAAGAACTCGGCACCCGCCGCGATGACCATCCCGTTGCCGGGTCGCCCGCCGGGAGCGCCGCCCACCATCCCGCCGGCCTCTTCGACCAGAAGCACGCCGGCCGCATGGTCCCACGGGTGGGTGCCGCGCTCGTAGTACGCGTCGAGACGGCCCGCCGCCACGGAGGCCAGGTCGAGCGAGGCCGCCCCGATCCGCCGCACATCGCGGGCGACCGGCATCACCCGCGCGAGCTGCTCGAGCGTCGGCGCGTGCGTCGCGGGGTCGTAGCCGAAGCCCGTGGCCACGAGGCCGCCGGCCGGGCCCACGCCCGACGTCACCGCGAGACGCACGTCGCCGAGCCAGGCCCCGCCGCCACGCGACGCGCGGAACATCTCGCCCGTCACCGGGTTGTAGACCGCGCCGGCCAGAGCCACCCACGATGCCGTGTCGGCCGGGCCCTCGACCGCGGCGATGCTCACGGCCCAGGCCGGGATGCCGTAGGCGTAGTTGACGGTGCCGTCGATGGGATCGACGACCCAGGTGATGCCGGTGGTGCCGTCCTCGGCACCGGACTCCTCGCCGAAGAAACCGTCGCCCGGGCGTACCCGCGCCAGCTCGGCGCGCACGTAGGCCTCGACCTCACGGTCGGCGGCGGTCACGATATCGGCCGCGGCCGACTTGGTGGCGGCCACCGTGACCCCCTCACGACGGCGAGTGTGGGCGAGATCACCGGCCTCCCGAGCGATGCGCGTGGCGATGTCGAGGAGTTCTGCGGCGAGGGTCATGGCATCCACGCTACTGCGCCCCTCTGACGACCCGCGCACGGTCGGCGCCAATGTGCGGCCGCCGCCGCGCTCATCGCATCGAGAGCACCTGCACCAGCGTCGCGACCGCGTCGGCGAAGACCACCGAAGACGGCTCGGCATAGCCGAAGACGATCCCCGGCGCGTGCGCCACCGGCTCTCCCGGCACGTCGTACGACGACAGCGGCGAGACACGGATGCCACGGGCCGCCAGCTGCGCGACGACCGCGCTCTCGTCACCCCGCCGTCGGCCGTCGAACAGCACGACGGCGTGCAGACCGCCGTCGGTCGCCGCGAGCGAGACGCCGTCGAGCTCGGCGAACGCGTCGAGCAGCAGGCGCCGCCGGTGCCGGTACTCGCGACGGCGGCGGGCCACGTGCCGGGGCAGCGCTCCCCCGGCGAGGAAGAACGCCAGCGCCTGCTGCTGCACGAGCGACACCGGCATGTCGAGGTCGGAACGCGCGTCGAGCAGCGCCTCGCGCAGATCGCCGGATGCCACCACCCACCCGCACCGCAGAGCCGGGGTCAGCACCTTCGAGAAGCTGCCGACCAGCACGGTGCGCGCGGGGTCGTGCAGACGCAGCGGCGGGAGCGGCACGCGGCCGTGCGGGAACTCGCTGTCGTAGTCGTCCTCGATCACGACGGCACCGGTGCGCGCAGACCACGCGAGCAGGCGGGCGCGGTCGGCGGCGTCGAGCCGACTGCCGAGCGGGTAGTGGTGGTGCGGCGTGACGACGACGGCATCCAGATCGTCTCGCGCCTCGAGCGCCTCCAGGTCGATGCCGCCCTCGAACCGCACGGGGATCGGCACGGTCTCGGCGCCCCACCGGTACAGAACGCGACGCACACGCGGGTAGCCCGGGTTCTCGATCCCGATCCGCAGACGGCCGCCGCGGGGAGCGAGGGCCGACACGGTCAGCAGCATCGCCTCGCTCGTCCCGGCGGCCACGATCACGTCGTCGGCCGGGACGTCGAGTCCGCGCGTGCGGTGCAGGTGCCGGGCGATCTGCTCGCGCAGGTCGGGCAGTCCCGCGGGCTCACCGGGACCGGCAGCGGGATCGAGGCTCGTCGCCCGACGCCACGCCGAACGCCAGGCGGCGTCGGCGAGTCCGCGCACCCCGGGCCGGCCGGGTCGCAGGTCGACCTCGACGGGCACGACCCGCGGCGACGCCGCGACGGGCAGGGGCGGCCGGGGCATCGCCGTCGCGGGCAACGCCGCGACGACGGTGCCGACGCCCGTGCGCGCGTCGAGGTAGCCCTCGCCCGAGAGCGTCTCGTAGGCGGCGACGACGGTGCCGCGCGCGACGCCGAGGTCGGCGGCGAGCGCGCGGGTCGACGGCAACGGGTCTCCCCCGCGCAGGGCGCCGGTGACGATCGCCAGGCGCAGGCCGTGGGCGAGCTGATCGGGCAGAGGCGTGGCCGCGGCCCGGTCGAGGTGGATGCCGGGGATCACACGCCCATTCTGATGGTCCACGTAGAATCAGAGGAATCGGACTGCATGATGAACCGCTGCGTGGACTGGGATCGGGGCATGACAGAGCTCCCCCTCACCGACCTGACCCGCGTGCGTCGCGGCGCCCATCACCAACGCACCGATCGCGCCTCGCTCTACGACGTCGTCGACGGCGCCCTGTACGGCACGCTCGCGATCTCGCGCGACGGCCGCCCGATCGCCCTCCCCGTCGGCATCGCGCGCGCCGGCGACGACGTGCTCGTGCACGGCTCGACGGGCAGCGACTTCTTCCGCCGCATCGCCGCCGGCGCTCCGGTCTGCCTCACGATCACCCACCTGCTGGGGCTCAAGTACGCCCGGTCGCTGTTCGACAGCTCGATGCGATACCGCTGCGCGGTGGTGCACGCCGTGGCATCCGTCGTCGCCCCCGAAGAGAAGGAGGCCGCGCTGCTGACGCTGTCGGATCATCTGATGCCCGGCCGCGACGCCGAGGTGCGGCCCATGACCACGCGCGAGATCGCCGCGACGATGGTGCTGCGCATCCCGCTCGCCGAGGCCAGCGTCAAAGACAACGCCGGCTCGCTCACCGAGGTCGACGGCGACGGCGAGGACCGCGCCGTCTGGGCCGGGATGCTGCCGCTGCGCGTCGTCGCCGGAGCGCCCGCGACCTCGCCTCAGACCGTCGCCGGCACCGACGTGCCGGCATCGGTGCACCGCGCCGCCGAGCGCCTCACGCGACTCGGCACCGCCTGACGCCTCGGGCCGTAGGCGCGCTGCGCCTCGGCGTCCGAGGCAGAGCCTCCGGGACACGCCGCGACGCCCCCGCGCGGCACGGGGCGCCCCGGGCCCGACCGCCCCGCGCGGGTCAGCGCGCGGCGGAGGCGAGCGGCGGGACGACGTAGCGGCGCGGGGTGCCGAAACGGTGCGCGGTGATCGAGACGGCCTGCTCGCGGAGGAAGGGCAGCAGCTCGACCTCGCCCGCGCGCACCACGTCGCCGGAGTACAGCGCCACCGCCGGGGATCCGTCGGTCGCGCTCGCGAACGCCGCCGCCGATCCCCCGATCAGCCGCACCCGGCCACCCGTGCGCGCGAGCCCCGCGGCGCGGCGGTGCCATTCGGCGGCGTCTTCGACGACGCTCGGCACGCAGACCTCCTCGAGCCATGCGCGGGTCGCCGGCGCGAGCTCGGCCGCCGTGCTGACCGTCAACGCGGCCCCGGCCCGCACGCCCGCCGCGACCACGCGGACGAGAAGCGTCTCAGAGGCGTCTTCGAGTCTGACCGTCACCGGGACGGGGGCATAGCGCAGCACGTTCTGCTCCGACTCGAGGCCCGTCACGTCGCGGGCGAGCGAGAACTCCGCAGCCCATGCGGCGCAGTCCGAAGCCAACGCCTCGGCGAGCCAGCCGCGATCGTCGGGGCGGACGGCGGCCAACGCCGGGGCGGCGAGGGCGTCGCCCGACTGCGGTGCCCGCGACACGGCATCCGCCCACGACCCGAAGCCGAAGAGATAGTGCGGGCCGCCCGCCTTGGTGCCGGCTCCCACCGCCGACCTCTTCCACCCGCCGAACGGCTGGCGCTGCACGATCGCGCCCGTCGTGCCGCGGTTGACATAGACGTTGCCGGCCTCGATGCGTGCCAGCCAGCGCTGGATCTCGGTCTCGTCGAGCGCGTGCAGGCCCGAGGTCAGGCCGTAGTCGATGGCGTTGACCATGTCGATGGCCTCGTCGAGCGTCTCGGCGGTCATGATGCCCAGCACCGGGCCGAAGTACTCGGTGAGGTGGAACTCGCTGCCCGGCGCGACGCCGGCACGGATGCCCGGACGCCACAACCGGCCCTCGTCGTCGACGCGGCGGGGCTCGACGACCCAGCGCTGGCCCGGCTCGAGCGTCGTCAGCGCGCGGAGGAGCTTTCCCTGAGCGGGCTCGATGAGCGGCCCGATGCGGCTGGCCGGGTGCCACGGCAGGCCGACCTCGAGCGACGTCACGGCGTCGACCAGCTGGTCGCGGAAACGGCGCGACGTCGCGACCGACCCCACGAGCACCACCAGCGACGCCGCCGAGCACTTCTGCCCGGCGTGCCCGAACGCCGACATCGCGATGTCTTTCGCGGCGAGGTCGAGGTCGGCGCTCGGGGTGACGATCACCGCGTTCTTGCCGCTCGTCTCGGCCAGAAGCGGCAGGTCTCGACGGAACGAGCGGAAGAGCTCGGCCGTCTCGTACGCCCCCGTGAGCACGACGCGGTCGACCGCCGTGTGGGCCACGAGCTGTCGCCCCAGGTCGCTCTCGGACACCTGGACGAGCCGCAGCACGTCACGCGGGACGCCGGCCTCCCACAGCGCCTCGACCATCACCGCGCCCGAGCGCTCGGCGAGCGCCGCGGGCTTGATCACGACCGCGCTGCCCGCGGCGAGCGCGGCGAGGGTGGAGCCCGCGGGGATCGCCACCGGGAAGTTCCACGGCGGGGTCACGAGCGTCAGCGCGACCGGGCTGAACCGGGCCCCGTCGACGCGGTCGAGGTGCCGCGCCTGCTCGGCGTAGTAGTGCGCGAAGTCGATCGCCTCCGACACCTCGGGGTCGCTCTGCTCGACGACCTTGCCGCACTCGGCGCCCATCACCTCGATCAGGTCGGCCCGTCGCGCCTCGAGCACGTCGCCGGCGCGATGCAGGATCGCCGCCCGCTCCTCGGGCCCTCGCTCGCGCCACGCCTTGGCCGATGCGGCGGCCTCGTGCATCAGCCGGTCGAGCGCCGCCTCGTCGGTGACGGTGTGCTGCGCGATGGTCTCGCGCCCGAGCGACGACTGCGGCATCCGGGCGACGATCGCATCTGCCCAGGCACGGTTGGCCGCGATCGCGGGGTCGGAGTCGGGGGTGTTGCGGAACCCGGTCGTCGACGCGGGCTCGGCCGGCGCCGACCGGTCCTGCACCCGATGCGAGGCGGGCACCTCGACGGGCATGTCGGCGAGCGACGCCAAGAACCGGTCGCGCTCGCGCCCGAAGAGCGACTCGTGCGTGTCGAGGTCGAACACCGCCGACATGAAGTTCTCGCTCGACGCGCCCTCTTCGAGACGGCGGATGAGGTACGCGATCGCGACGTCGAACTCGCCCGGGTGCACGACCGGCGTGTAGAGCAGGATCGACCCGACGGTGCGACGCACGACGGACTGCTGAGCCGTCGCCATGCCCAGCAGCATCTCGACGTCGATCCCTTGCGTCACGCCCCGACGCTCGGCCAGCAGCCACGCGAGCGCGATGTCGAACAGGTTGTGCCCCGCCACGCCGATGCGCACGTGAGCGGTGTGCTCGGGACGCAGCGCATAGTCGAGCACCGCCTTGTACGAGGCATCCGTCGCCTGTTTCGACGGCCAGGTCGCCAGCGGCCAGTCGTGCACGTCGGCGTCGACGCGCTCCATGGGCAGGTTGGCGCCCTTGACGACCCGCACCTTGATGGGCGCGCCCCCGGATGCCACGCGCCCGGCCGCCCACTCCTGCAGACGGATCATGGCACCGAGCGCGTCGGGCAGGTACGCCTGCAGCACGATGCCGGCCTCGATGTCGCGGAACTCGGGCTCCGACAGCAGCGTCTCGAACACCGCGAGCGTGAGGTCGAGGTCTTTGAACTCCTCCATGTCGAGGTTGAGGAACGTCCCCGTCTCTGCGGCGACCCGGTACAGCGGACGCAGCGCCGACACGGCGTCGGCCACGGCCGCGTCGAACGCCCACGGCGTGTGCGGGGCGACGGTCGACGACACCTTGATCGAGACGTAGTCGACGTCGTCGCGCGCGAGGAGCTTTTGAGTGCCCGCGAGACGACGGGCCGCCTCCTTCTTGCCGAGGATCGCCTCGCCGAGCAGGTTGACGTTGAGCCGGATGCCGTCTCCTCGGCCGCGGATCGCCGCGATGGCGTCGCCGAGCTTGCGGTCGCTGGCGTCGACGATGAGATGGCGCACCATCGCGCGCAGCGCGGCGCGTGCGGCCGGCACGACGACCCGGGGCAGGATCGGCGCCGTCAGCGCGCCGAGCCGGATGGCGGCCTTGAGGTGCAGGGGCAGGAAGGCGGGCACGAGCGGGGTCAGCGCCGCGAGGTTGCGCGCCGCGACGCCGAGGTCTTCGGGACGCACGACCCCGTCGACGAACCCGACCGTGAAGTCGAGCCCGTGCGGGTCGCGCAGCACGCCCGCCAAGCGCTGGGCCGAGGCGTCGACCGGCTCGGACCGGCTCTCGACGAGCCACCGCCGCACGAGGGCGATCGCCTCGTCGGCGAGGTCGGCGGGGGCGACCGGTGCGGCGGCGCGGGGGACATCGGTGAGAGACATGGCGATCCTTCCTCGGATGCGATCAGTGTGCGGTCTGCATCACATCGAGAAAAGCGATGATTTATGATCAATTGTCTTCGATGAAACCGAAGGGATGCCGTGTTCGACCTGCGCCGTCTTCGGCTGCTGCACGAGCTGTCGCTGCGCGGCACCCTCGCGGCCGTCGCCGACGCCCTCTCGTACAGCCCCTCGACCATCTCGCAGCAGCTCGCCCTGCTCGAACGCGAGGCCGGGGTGCCCCTGCTCGAGCCGGACGGCCGACGCGTGCGACTGACCGCGCAGGGGGCCGCGCTCGCCGCGCACGCCGCACGCATGCTGGCCGCCGACGAGGCGGCTCGCGCCGAGCTCGAGCACATGCGCCCCTCGCTCGCGCCGGTCCGGATCGCGGTGATGCAGTCCGCCGCGCACGGGCTGATCCCGCAGGCGCTGGGCGTGCTCGCCGAGACCGACCCGAGCCTGCGCATCGAGGTCGCCGAGCTGGCCCCCGAAGAGGGGCTGTTCGAGGTCGCCGCCCGAGGGTTCGACCTCGCCGTCGCAGAGCAGTACCCCGGCCACACCCGTGAGCACCGCGCCGCCCTCGACCGCACCCTGTTGGGGCACGACGCCATCCGCCTCGCGGTCTCGGCAGACGACACCGCCGTCGGACTCGCCGACGTGCGTGCACGCCCGTGGGTCATGGAACCGGTCGGCACCGCCGCACGGCAGTGGGCGACCCAGCAGTGCCGCGCCGCCGGGTTCGAGCCCGACGTGCGGTTCGAGCTGGCCGACCTGAGCGCGCACGTGCGGCTGGTGGCATCCGGCCACGCGGTGGGGATGATCCCCGCGCTGGTGTTCGCCGACGACGAGCCCCCGGTGCGTCTGGTCGACCTGCCCGGTCGTCCGCAACGCGACGTGTTCACCGCGGTGCGCCGCGGAACGGGGAGCCGGCCCGGCGTGCGCGCCGTGCGCGCGGCGCTGCAGAGCGCCTTCGAGCACCGCGAGTCAGCGGCGGGGTGAGTCGCGTCAGGCGGCGTGGCGCGCGCGTTCGGTGACGCGACGCAGCACGTCGACCACCGTGTCGACCGCGGTCGACGGCTCGTCTCGGACGGCGGCGTCGACGTCGAGCCAGAACCGGGCGAGGGCCGACCACGGCTCCTCTTCGAGATCGACCTCGAGGAAGATGTGGTTGACGCGGCGATCCTGATCGTCGAGCTCGCGGCGCAGCAGTCCGCGTTGCACGAGGCGGTCGACGAGGGTCGTCACCCCGGCCGAGGTGACACCCAGGTGCTCGCGCAGCTGCGACGGCCGGATTCCCGGCTCGGCGGCGATCTGGAACAGTGCACGCGACTCGAGCTCGCTCACGCCCAGTGACTTGCGGGCCGCCGCAAGCGACTCGGCCTGCACCTCGACGAAGTCGGCGAGCGCCAGCGTCAACGCGGAGAGACCGACGGTCATCGTTCCTCCTCGTTTTGGTCGTGGGTGCGTACTCGAGTGTAATCAGTGAGACAAATAGTCAAGGGGGCTACTCACCTGCGGAGGTATGTGTGATACACGAGGCTCTTAGCACACCGGCCTTGCCCTCATGACAGCCGCCATAATTGCTCAAGAAACGCCCTCCCGCTCGACTGCCCCGAGGACACGCATGCCCGTACGCGACCTTCTGCACCGCACCCTCCTCGAGGACTGGCTCACCGAGTTCCGCGAGCTCGGCTACCTGACCGGAAGCGACATCCGCGTGCTCGAGCAGCACGACGACGACGACGCCGGCTCGGGACTGATCGTCGTCGACCTCACCGAGGCCGCGACCATCACCTACCTGCAGCCCATCCCGGGCGGGAAAGGCGCCTGGAAGGCGACGATGGAGGCGCGCGAGAAGACGATCGAGCTGGGCGCGGTGGCACTGGTCAACCTCGGCAACGAGGTCAACGTGCTCGGCGCGCTGGTGTCGTTCCTCGAGGTGAAGTCGAAGGAGCTGCTCGCCAGCCGATGACCCCTCGCCCGACATGACAGAAGCCCCGGTCTCCCGGGGCTTCGTCATTCGTGCGGTGGCGAGTGAGGGATTCGAACCCCCGAATGCAATGCAGTCTGATTTACAGTCAGATCCCTTTGGCCGCTTGGGTAACTCGCCGTGTGCGCACCCGCCCGGCTTGCTCAGTCGACCAGAGGCGCGATCACCGAGCTTACCCTCCCCGGGGCACGCGTCCAAAACGAGACGCACTCACTCGGGGACGCGCAGCAGAGCGCCCTCGTGGCGGCACGTCGCGGCGGCGACGTCCATCGCCCGCTCGAGCACGTGCGCCCATCCCGCCTCGTCGACGGGAAGGCCGTCGCGCACGAGAGCGACCGACGTCGCGAGCACCGCATCACCGCCGCCCATGGTGTCGACGACGCGCCCGGGCAGGTCGGAGATCGCCCGCGAGACCGTCGTTCCCTCTGCGTCGATCGCAGCCCCGCCGGCGCCGTACGTCGCCAGCACCGCCCTCACCCCGAGCGCGACCAGCCTGTCGCGCAGCGGCTCCAACGTGGTGCCGTAGAGCAACTGCGCGTCGTCTTCACCCACCTTCACGAGCAGAGCCCCGGATGCCGCCTTCTCGAAGCCCCGGACGAACTCGGCGCGGTCGTGCAGCATGCCCGACCGCGGGTTGGGGTCGATCGCGAGCGGGGTCGAGGCCGAGGTCGTGGCATCCACCAGCTCGTCGGTCTGGGCCGCGTCGTCGAACGGGAAGCAGCTCACGACCACCATCGGAGCGGCAGCGAGGGCGGCGCGCTCGGCGTCACCGTAGTGGACACGGCGATTCTGGGCGGCCTCGTTGAAGACGTACTCGGGCTCACCGGCGGCCGACCGCGTGCTGATCGCCCGCGACGTGCCGAACGGCGCCGGGCTCTCCAGCAGCTCGACGTCGTAGTCGCCGAGGTAGGCGCGGATCTGGGCACCGGCGGCATCGTCTCCGACCATCGCGATGAGGGACGCCGGAACACCCAGCCGCGAGAGCCCGACGGCCACGTTGAGACCGGCGCCGCCGACGAACTCCCGGACCCCGGCGTCGTCGCGGATCTCGTCGATCAGGGCATCGCCGACGACGACGACGCGACCGCTCACTCGGCCGCCTCGGCCGTCTCGAGCACCCGCTCGACGAAGGCCTCGGTACGGCGTCGTGTTCCGTCGATCTTCATGTCCACACTCCCGCGGATCTCGCTCGGCGCCAGCGGCATCGCCAAGCGCACGTTCTCGTGGCACGACAGGTCGGCGCACATGTACGTTCCGACCGTATCGCCGTGCTCGCCCGCGACCCCGGCTTTGCGCGCGGTGAACAACGCGACCTGGTCGCCGGGCTGCATCGTGTGGCACAGGTTGCACATCGCCGAGCGCGCCCGCGACTGGCCGTCGGCGGCGCGCAGCACGACGCCCGTCGGCTCGCCGTCGCGCTCGGTCACCAGATAGCCGCGACCGCGGGTTCGCGGATCCCGCCACGCGAAGAAGTCCATGTGGTCCCAGTCGGTCAGAAGGAAGTCATGGGGCATCGCCACGATCCGCAGCTCTTCGGGAGCGGCATTGACGAAGGCGTTGCGCACCTCTTCTTCGGTGAGTGCTCGCATGGCATCCGAGTCTACGAGCGCCCCGACGGGCGGGGGTGGGTCGAAGAGGAACGCGCCTGGCGCGGCGCCGTCGGGACAAGAGCACCACAGTGCATGGTCACGGGATGCATCGGCGGTTTGCGGATGCGGTCACGACCAGAGGGCGGTGATGTCCGCCTCGGTCTGGGTGAGACGGTCGCCGGCGGCCTGCGCGGCGTCGGTGGCGTTGTGGAGAGCGGCGCGCAAGCTGTCCATCAGGTCGGCCCACGCCCGGTGAGCGTCGTCGTAGGCGGTTTGTGCGGCTCCGGACCACTGTCCCCGCAGCGCCGTGGCCTCTCGGTCCAGAGCGTCCAGCTTCTCTTGCAGGGCGGCAACCGCCTGCCGCAGGTGCGCGAGCGTGTCCGCGTGCCGGTCAGCGTCGAACGAGAGGATCACGGGGTCGGGCTCGGGGTCGAAGGGACGAGCTGGAAGATATCGCCGGGCACGCAGCCGCTTTTCGCGCGGAAGTAGATGGCGCTCTCGCTCACATCGAGGGTGTAGTAGCTGCCGTCGGAGTGGGTGCCGGTGAGGTAGGGCGGGTCGGAGAGGATCCAGCGGGGTGGGGTGAGGTTCGTGTCCCGCTCAACCGTCACATCATGGCCCCGCTCCTGCCACGCCCTCTGCGCCTGCACGATGAGATCCGCCGGCGCACCCGACAACGGCGCGGTACGCGACGCTGCCATGCTCCACTTCACCCGTCCCCCTGACGAATCGTCAGAGCAAGCAAGCCATGAACCATCGACGTCCCAGCCGTCGGGTGCTGTCGCGGCGGCGCTGGCCTGGTAGAGGTCCATGATCTGTGCTTTGACTTGTTCAGGAGTCATGTCCGGTCCCTTCGGGGTGGGGTCGCCTGCGGGTGCGCACGCGGTCAGCAACAGGGCGAGCGCGAGCCCGGCCGGGACGAGGGGGGCGAGGATGCGTGTGTTCATGGTCACTTGATGCCGTTCCATCCGTGCGGGTAGTACGACCCGAGACCGTCCGTGTAGGGCGGGGTGGGGATGACCTCGCCACCACTCCCCACCGTAGCCAGGGCGGCGTTCCGGTGAGCGTCGTTATACGCGGTTTGTGCGGCTCCGGACTACCGTCCCCGCAGCGCCGTGGCCTCCCGGTCCAGAGCGTCCAGCTTCTCTTGCAGGGCGGCAACCGCCTGCCGCAGGTGCGCGAGCGTGTCCGCGTGCCGGTCAGCGTCGAACGAGAGGATCACGGGGTCGGGCTCGGGGTAGAGGGGACGAGCTGGAAGATGTCCCCGGGAACGCAGCCGCTGTACGCCTCGAAGTAGGCGACGCCATCGCCGATGTCGAGGGCGTAGTAGCTGCCGTCGGAGTGGGTGCCGGTGAGGTAGGGCGGGTCGGAGAGGATCCAGCGGGGTGGGGTGAGGTTCGTGTCCCGCTCAACCGTCACATCATGGCCCCGCTCCTGCCACGCCTTCTGTGCCTGCACGATGAGATCCGCCGGCGCAGCCGGCAACGGCGCGGTACGCGAGGCTAACAGATTCCAACGCACACGCGGACCCGACGCATCGTCGGGGCAGGCCGACCATGAGCCGTTGACGTCCCAGCCGTCGGGTGCTGTCGCGGCGGCGCTGGCCTGGTAGAGGTCCATGATCTGTGCTTTGACTTGTTCAGGAGTCATGTCCGGTCCTTTCGGGGTGGGGTCGCCTGCGGGTGCGCACGCGGTCAGCAACAGGGCGAGCGCGAGCCCGGCCGGGACGAGGGGGGCGAGGATGCGTGTGTTCATGGTCACTTGATGCCGTTCCATCCGTGCGGGTAGTACGACCCGAGACCGTCCGTGTAGGGCGGGGTGGGGATGACCTCGCCACCACTCCCCACCGTAGCCAGGGCGGCGTTGTACTGGGCCGTGGTGTTGGGGTCGAGGTAACTGTAAGTGGTGGACCCGTCACCGAACGGGCCGTGCTTGTCCACTGCGCGCAAAGCCTCCCCGCTGGGGGTAGTGGCCGCTTCGGAGCTGAACTCGTGCGCTCCGAAAGACGGGGTGGTTGGGTCGATACGGGGTTGGCCGACCACCCAGGCCGTGGTCTGGCCGATGCGAGCCCACCCGTCGTGGTCGGCCTGCGAGGCGAACACCTGCCCCGGCGGGACGTCCATGTCCGCGACGTTGTCGACCTGGCTGTCGACACCGGCTGAGCCCAGCAGAACGACGTGATCGGCGTGCGCCTGGGTCAGTGCGAGGACGGTGACGTTCGTGCCGTACGAGTGCGCCACAACCGATATCGACGCCGGAGCCCCGGTCGCGGTGTGCACCGCGGCCATCGAGGTGAGATCCTTCGCCAACGCCGGCGCCCCCTCCTGCGCCTTCCCGTTGAACGCCACATCCACCGGAGCATCATTCATCGGCGGGTGATACCCCAACCACGCAACGACGCCGTAGCTCTCAGCCGGTCCGCCATCGATACGAGCCTGCCTCGCCTGGAGGCGTATAGCGGCGTCGACGTATGTCATCATGTCGCCCTGCACGTTGGAGTTCATGCCCGGCACGATGAACGACACGTTCTTCGCCGCATCCAGATCGCCGACCGCGACCTGCGCCAAGGGCGGCACGTCCAGCACCACCGACACCAGGGTGCGGCCTTGGGCGGACTTCTTGAGTGCTTCGAGGGCGGCGAGTTGGTCGGGGGCGGTGGACGGGTCGTGTCGGGCGTCGTCGATGGCCTGGTCCAGCACGATCCGGTTCGCCTCATCCCGCGCGTGGTACGCCACACCACCGAGGTTGCCGATCACGGCCGGGATCGCGTGGATCAACGCACCCTGCTGATCACCATCCAATCCCGGCCACCAGGCCGCGACATCCTCCGGCGACGCCTGCGACAGGAGCGTGACCAGGTCAGGGCGAGCCGCCAACAACGTGGCAACATCAGACCCGTGCAGAGACTTCAGCACAGACAGCGCCGTCGCCGAAGTCACCGGCCCCGCTCCCAGGGCTGCACCCGCCGACGCCCACATCGACCCGGCATCCACGTGCAACAGCTCGGTCGCGGCCCGCACCTCCGCCGCGGCCGTACGGGCCGCGTCGCTCACCCACCCGCGGGCCTCGGCCAACCAGCCCGCAGCCTTCGCGAACGCCTCACCACTGGTCCCCGGGGCCGTCCAATCCGAACCCCCACTGAACACCAACGGCCAGGTATTCAGCACCAGCTCCCCGGCCCCGGGTCCTCCCGCCGCCTCCGCCTGCTCTCGCCGTTGCAGCCCCTCCGCGTAGTCCCACCCGTCGATCGCGATGGTCGCACGCTGGCGAGCCTTCTCCAACGCCGACCGATACACCCGCATCGCCGTCGCCACCCGCGACAACGCGTCCTCGGCGTCCGACCACGCCCTCGCCAACCGCGTCACCCGCACCGTGTACGCATCCGCGGCCGTGCCCGTCCAATCGTCGATGCTCTTCTTCCGACCGACGATGTCCGCCGCCTGCCCCGCCACACCCGCACGCCGTTCACACAAGGCCACGATCGCGTCGATGTCCCCGAACGACCCGGGCACCAACGCGACCGGATCGGTGGTCTGCCCCAACTCGGCCATCAGAACTCCCCCGCCCGACACACGTCCTGCACACCCTCACCATCGGCCGCTTCATACAAACCAGCCGATGCCGTCAACGTCCGCGCGACACCCTCCGCCTCTGACACCCGCTGCATCCACCCACCCGTGAGCGCGTCCATGAAAGCTGACAGCGCTGACACGAGTCCCGCATCACCCGCATTCCCCGTCGCCGCCGTCGTGGTCTCGCCCTCGGTGATCTGCACGGCATCCCCAACGACAGAAGCCGCCGTCCGCAGCCCCTCCGGATCCACCGCCCACCCACTCACGTCGCACACAGTACCGACCACGCCCGCAGATCCGCACCCTGCCGTCACGAAATCACCCGCTACCCACCCGCGGCGTCAATCGAACCGGCCCGGAGCAGAGCTGGCTGACATCGACATCTCGCGCCTGGACGAACTGACCGAACTTCTCGTGCCTCAGAGAAGTGTGACCTGATCGGCAGATCGCTCAATACGCCGCGAACGTCCGCTCCGAGGCGAACGCATATCGCGTCAGCAACCTGTCCGCGGCGTCCGACGCGAGCCGGTCGGTCGACGTTGGCTCACTCCACAGCCCCGGATTTCCGCGGCTGTAGACTGCCGTCATGGCTGATTCCTCGTTCGACATAGTTTCCAGATAACGGTCGACCAAAAAGCCCCCGGCAAGAGCCGGGGGCTTTCGATGTTTCTGGGGGGGCTTAGTTGACGTCCTCCCACGAGGGGACGATGCGCCACCGTTTCGCGCGCTCGCCACGATGCTTCGCGGGTCGGACCTCGATACGGGCGATGAGCGGCCGCAGGATCGCGTTACGAACGCTCGGCGTCATCGAAGGCCACTGCCGCCGTAGATCGGGCGAGACGTTTGCCGGGGCCGCCTCCCGCACGGGGTTTCGGGCCGAGGCGTGCAATCGCCGCTCGGCGTCCGCGCGCTCGGCTTCGAGCTGCCCGACAGTGCGCCTGTAGACCTCGGCCGGGATTGCATCATCCGCGAACTTGAGAGTCAGGCTCACGATACGCGCCTCGATTCTTTCGAGCTGCTGCTGCGCGCGCCTGCCGGTCAGCTCGACGCGCTCGGCGCGCTCGACCGTCTTCTCGACTGCCGCCTTTCGCTCGCTGAGTTCGTCGGCGAGCCGCAGCACCCACGCCTCGACGTCGGCCTCGATATGCGTCGCGGTGATCGCGACCCTTGAAACGCTCGCGATCCTCGATCCCCGACTGCACTGATAGAAGCGCTTCGCAGCCTGCACGTTCCCGTGCATGGGGCCGCCGCAGTCGGTGCAGATGAGCAGGCCGGAGAGCATGGGAGAGCCGGAGCGGACCCGCTGCTTCGTGCGCGCCCGACGCGCCGCGACGAAGGCGTCCCACGTCTCCTGGTCGATCACCGGCTCGTGCGCGCCTGGGCGAAACTCCCGCTCCCAGACGGGGAGCTTCGGCGCGGCCGCGTCGGGGTTGCCCTTCGGGCGCGGCGGGGTCCGCACGAGCAGCCCGGCACCGAAACCGGAGTCGAGTAGCGCGAGCACGTCCTGATAGGCCCACGGCTTGTTGTTGTCGCGGCCGCGCCGGATGCCCCGCTCGTCGAGTATCCGGGCGAGCTGAGCGCTCCCCGCTCCCGCGAGGTACACGCGATAAAGCTCGGCGAGCAGCGGACCCGTGACCGGGTCGACGACGTAGGCCCGGTCGACGATCTGATATCCGAAGCGCTTACCACCCGTCGCCGGTAAGCCGCGGGCGATCCGATAGTCGCGCGCCTCGGCCCACTGCTCGCCGATTCGCTCGGATTCGAAGGCTGCGAGTTCCGTCATCACGCCGCGGGCGAAGCGTCCGGCTGCCGTGCGGTCGTTCGGCTCGGTTGCTGACTCGATCCGGCCTCCGGCGAGGTCGGCCATGTCGGCGGCGACGGCCCAGTCGCGACGAGAGCGGCTGAGGCGCGACCAGCGCCACACGATGACGACCTCGGCCGTCCCCCCTTCAAGGGCGGCGATCGCGTTCTGCACGCCTGCACGGCGCTTCCAGGATCGCCCCGTGACGCCGGGATCGGACTCGACGCCGACGACGTCGTAACCCTGCCTCTCGGCGTGCTGGCGGGCGGCCTGTTCCTGCACTTCGAGGCTGATCGACTCTTCCCGATAGGTGGACTGCCGGAGGTAGATCACGGCGCGCTCGCGGGCCGAGGCTGGAAGGCGCGTGATCTGGGCGTTCATGCGAGGACGGCGATCGGCAGGCCGAGGCGGATCGCGAGGTGGGCTGTGAGCAGGCACTCGCGCACGCGCAGTGCTTTCGCCCACAGTCGAGGGTTGCTCGTCACGGATGCCAGTGCGTCGAGGTCTTCGTAGTTGATGAGGCGGCTGGCGGCGAATTGCACGGCCTGTGCCGTGGTGGCGTCCTCGTCGAGGGCGTAGGCGAGTTGGTAGGTCGCGGTGGTCCGGTAGTAGCTGAGGCCGAGTGGGCGGACGCGGATCACGCGCGTCATTCGGCAGTACTCGCCGACGTCAGCGACCTGCGCGTCGTGCTGAATCGTGATCCCATGCTCGGCCGCTTCGAGCGTGGGGTCGTAATGGAGTCCGTGATCCTCGGCGGCGTGGGTGCCGTCGGCTGTGTGGTGCATGTGTCCTCGGGTACGTTCGTGTGTCTCTTCGGTTCCGTATGTGGCTCGCAGGCGCGGCGAGCCGCGTGTCTTTCCGGCCCCCCGGCCGGGTGTAGAGGTGCTCAGTCGGCGCGCTGCTGAGCGCGTCGGAGAAGTTCATCGGCCAGTTGCGCGTCGGTGAACGACCCGAGCGTAACGGGCTGCACCGACACTTCCCCTTCGAGGTCGTCAGGGTCCAGGTAGCCCGCAGCCACCAGTCCTTCGAGGGGCGGTCGGCCGTATGCGCGCGCGACCGTGATGGTCTCCGAAATTGTCGGCGGGCGTTCGCCGCGCTTCCAGTAGCTCACCTTTGAGTCGGAAACCCCCAGCTTCCGTGCGATGGCCGCGCCGGATGCGCCCCCCGTGATCGTGCGCAGGTACGAGGCCCAGTTGTTCGTCATGAGCCGATCTTCTCGCCGATCTTGCACATTTGCAAGCTGCAGCAATCGAGAGCTTCGTCTACCCCGACCCACACGATCACACGGCAGGGCGCACTGGTCGTGCGGATGTTCGACGCAGAAGGTTGCAGAAGTTGCAATCATGGAACATCTGGACGTACCGTCGCAGTCGTGACATCTTGCAACAATCGCAACACCTCCCCGATCCGCACGAACTGGGGCTTCATCAACCAGCTCATGACCGAGCGCGGCATCGCTACCGACGCGGCCCTCGCCGAGCTGGGCGGCACCTCCGCGGCGACGGTGTCCCGCGGCCGACGCGCTGAGAAGCCGACCCCGTCGCTCATGGTCGCGATCCGTGTCGCCTTCCCCGACGTCTCGCTCGACGACCTCTTCACGATCCCCGCTGACGCGCCGATGCAGGGCGCCGCATGACTCGCGATGAAGCCCTCGACGCCGCAGTACGCGCTTGGGCCGCCGCCGAAGAGTCCGAAGCCGCTGAGCTGCCGCTCGCCGTCTGATCCCGAAGGAGCTACCCATGACTACCCCCCTCGCCCGCTCGACTGACCCGAAGACCTCGCATGACTCGGCCCCGCCCCGTGCCAAGCGCGAAGAGCAGAAGCTCGCGATCCTCGCGCTGCTCACCGAGCACGGCCCGATGACCGACCACGAGCTGACGTGGAAGTACAACAAGTTGCGCCACCGCAAGGGCTGGCCTGCCACGCAGGCCGACGGCGTGCGCAAGCGCCGGTCGGAACTCAAGAACGAAGGTCGCGTCGTCGACACCGGCGCTGTGTCCGGCTTCGCCGGGTCGCGCTCGTCGACCGTCTGGGCGGCCGCTTCGTGACCGCCCGGCAGCTCGGGAGGCTGCGCCTCGCGCTGCTTCTCGCTGGCGTCGTCCTCTGCGCAATCGTGCTCCCCCTCGGCGTCTGGAACGGCGTCACCCTTCTCGCCCTGCTCGCCTGCCTCGCGTTCGTCGCGTCGCTTTATCCGAAGGCTCACCCGTGACTCACCTCGTCCACATGAAAGACGGCGTGACCGTGCTCGAACTCGGCATGGTCGCCCCGCCGCTGACGCTGAATCAGCGCTACCACTACCGGCAGAAGGCGAAGGTCGTCGCTGAGACGCGGCAGCTCGTCGCCGACCTCGCGCGCCGTATCGGCATGGGGCCGATGGACCGCCCCGCCGTGCAGCTCGTTTGGCTCGTCGAGAACCGGATCGCTCGTGACGAGGACAACATCGTTGCCACGCTCAAGGCCGCGTGCGACGGCCTGGTCGATGCCGGGGTCGCCCCTGACGACAAGCCGAAGCACATGCACAAGCCGATGCCCGTCATCGCCTACGCCCGCGGGCACCGCAAAGCACCGGGACTGTTCCTCGTGATCTGGGAGCAGCCGGGCCTTACCGACGATCAGGTGCGCGCCCTCGACGCTCTCGCCGTGAAGGTGGGGGTCGACCAGTGACGTTCACGCTTCTCGACGACGGCCGCGACCGTAAGACATGGCTCGCAGCTCGTGCCGGTGAGCACGACGGCGTAACGAAGGTCAGCGCAACGGATGCCGCGCGCATCGTCACCGGCACCGCGCAGGGCTGGGCCTCGCTCCGCAAGGAGAAGGCCGGGATCGGCCGCAGCTTCGGCGGCAACGCTGCGACCCGCTACGGGCGCGAGCGCGAGCCGGTGATCGCCGCATTCGCCCGGCAGCGCTTCGGCCTCGTCCCCTCGACCGCCCTGATCGCCCGTGTCGACGCCCCCGCCGACCTCGCGACGCCTGACGGTCTCTCGCAGCCGTTCGTCGCCGGACTGCTGGACATTCCCGAGCTGCACGGCCTTATGCCCGGCGTCGCCTACCGCGTCGAAGAGTTCGGCGAGTACAAGACGACCGTCAAGGACTGGCCGACGTGGGCCGACGTGCCAAAGCGCTATCACTGGCAGGTCGTTTGGCAGTTCCTCGTGACGGGCGCGGACCGCTGCCGCTTCGTCTTCGAGCCGCATGAGCTGGGCGTCCCGCTGCACTTCGAGCCGCGCGTGTTCACGATCGAGCGGGCCGAGGTGCTCGACGACCTGCAGACCGTGCAGGACCGCGTCGCCGAGTGGCGCAGCGGCGAGAACGCCGTCGAGGTGCCCGACGCCCTCGTGCCCCTCGACGAGCTGCTCGCAGCACACGCCCGCGCCGCCGAGGCCGCCGACGTCATGACCGCGCAGGTCAAGGCGATCGAGTCCGAGATTCGCGCGATCGCTGCAGCCCACCAGAAGACGACCGGTGACGCCGTCCGCTTCGAGGGAACGGCCGCCTCGGTCACCCTCTCCAAGCCCGGCACTAAGCGCGGCTTCGACAAGGCGGCCTTCGAGGCTCGCTACCCCGCTACCGCGGCGCGCTTCACGACGCAGTCCCCCGTAACCCCCCGCCTCACCATCACCGGACGGAAGTAACCCGAATGTCTACCAACACCCCCAACACCTTCCCCACCTTCGAGGCCGCTCTCGCCGCCTTCCAGGCCGAGCTTCCCGAGGTGCCCGCCGAGCGCGAGCTGACCGTCGAGGGCGCGGGCGGCGAGCTGCGGACGCAGCTCTACGCCGACCTCGCCGATATCCACGCGATCGCCCTCCCGGCGCTGGGTCGCTTCGGCTTGTTCTTCTCGGCCCGCCCGACCATGCAGTCGGCCGGACTCGGGCAGCGCGCCGAGTACGGCCTCGCCTACGAGCTGACGCACACCAGCGGCAAGGGTCGTTCCGGCTTCGTGCCGCTGCCTGATCCCGTCGAGACGTCGGCCGACGACACGCGCCTGCACCTGCAGGCCGCTCGCCGTAGCGCCCTGCTCGGCCTGACCGGCATCGCGCCCCGCGGCGTCGAGCCGTTACGCCGCGACAAGCCCGAGACGCCCGCACCGGACGCCGCCCCCGCAGCCGACGAGACGCCCGGCCGCGACTGGATCGCCGACGCGCAGGCGCTCGCCGGGGACCGCGGCGCGATCGGCGCACTGTGGACTCAGGCGCGCGCCGCAAAGGCTCCCGTCTCGACCCTCGACGCGATCGCGAAGCTCGGCAGCTCGCCGCACGACGAGCAGACGCCGGCCGATTCGGACAATGCCCCCGAGAAGGCCGCACCGAAGGCTCGCAAGCCCCGCCGCGCGGCCGCCGTCGAGGACGAGACGATCCCGACCGCTGACGAGGTTCGGGCGGCCCGCGCGTGACCGGCGAGGTACTGGACACCTTCGCCGAGCAGCGCGACCGCGCCGAGGCGCTCGTGGAGCAGACCGCGGCCGACCCGCTCGCGATCGCGAAGACGCTGCACCACCTGTCGATGCTCTCCCGCGAAATGAACCTGACGATCCTGCAACTCGGGCAGCGCGCAGCCGACCTGCAGGTCGACTACGAGGCTCGCCGGGCGCGGCTGATCGACGAGGCGCAGGAAAAGGGGACGACCCTCCCCCGCGCCCGCGACCGCGCCACCTACGAGGCACGCGAGGACCGTCGGGCCGCCGAGCAGGCATCTCTTCTCGTCGACTACGCCAAGCGCACGCAGGCGGCGGTGAACCGCCGTCACTACGAGCTGATGAACGTCGGGAAGACCGTCGACCGGGAGGCGCGCTAGTGGCTAAGCCGACGAAGGACGTCCGTCGGGGCGTCTACGAGCGCGACGACTACACCTGCGTCTCGTGCGGCCGGATGCACGCCCTGAGCTTCCAGCACCGCCGCGCGACCGGCTGGCGCGGCTCCAAGGAACTCCCCACGCTCGCCGACGGCCTGACCGCCTGCATCGAGTGCAACATGCGCTTCGAGGGCGACCTGCAGGACGAGGCGCTCGCGAAGGGCTGGAAGGTCCGCTCCTGGGTGCGTAACCCCGCACTCGTGCCTTACTTCCACGAGGGCGCGGGCCGCTGGTACGTCATCACGGACGACGCGCCCGTGCGCCGGGCGATCACCCGCGCACAGGCCCGCGAGCTGATGCTCGCCGTCTACGGCTCGGATGGGGGGTTACCCCTGTGACGTGGTTCCGCGTAGACGATCGCCTCGGGCAGTCCCGAAAGGTGCTGTCGATCCGCCGTTCGATGCGTCTGCAGGCCGTCGGTCTCTGGGCGCTGGCTGGGGCGTGGTCCGCGGGTGAAGAGCTGGACGGGTTCGTGCCCGAGTACATGGTCGAAGAGCTGGGCGGCGACGAAGACCTCGCCGCCGCCCTGGTCGCCTCGGGTCTGTGGGAGACCGAGGGCGACGGCTACCAGTTCGCCAACTGGGGCGAGTGGCAGCCGACCCGCGAAGAGCTGGATGCGAAGCGCGCGGCCGAGCGCGACCGGAAGGCCGCGTGGCGCGCCAAGAAGGCCGAGAAGGATGCGGCCCGTAACGGGTCACGTCCGGCGGACGTCCCTTCGGGACGGGCTGAGGACGAGACGGGGTCGTCCCGTGGGTCGTCCCCTGTCCTGTCCCACGGGACGACCGACGGGACGACCGCGTCCGAGTCGAGCACGTCCGCTCTTACCCGACCCGACCCGACCCGACCCGGCCCGACCACTATCAAGAACTCTTCGTCGGGAGCCGCTGACGCGGCCCCGCGACCTGACGTCGAAGCTCTGCTCGACCTGCTGGACGAAGGAATCGTCGCCAACGGCGGGAGGGCACCGACCCGGAACAAGGCGAACCGGGACGCGATGCGGCTGCTCATCGACAAGGACGGCAAGACGCCCGAGAAGATCGCGGCCGCGATCCGCTGGTGCCAGGCCGACGAGTTCTGGCGGGCGAACGTCCTGTCGGCCTCGAAGCTCCGCGAGAAGTACGAACAACTCCGGCTCAACGCGCAGCGCAGCTCGACGCGCACCGGCTCGCGGGCCGAAGAGCGGCAGGCCTCGAACCTCTCGGTCGTAGAACGCATGGCAGCTCTGGACGCCGCAGATCAGCACATGAAGGGACTCGAAGCATGAACCGTCAGGAGGTCGCGCAGGTGCTCACCCTCGCGTCGCTGATCGACAACCGGTCGATCACGGACGAGGCGTGCCGCATGTGGCACGACGTGATCGGGCACGTCGACTACGACGTCGCGGTCGAGGCGCTCCGGGCGCACTACACCGAGTCGACGGCCTGGCTGCTCCCGGCGCACATCACCGGCTATGCCCGCGCCGAGCGCCTCAACGCTCTGCCGTCGACTATGTCGGCCGCCCGCCCCGAGTGCGCGCCGGACGCGCACCGTCGCCTGCCGGACGGGACGTGCCTGCTCTGCACGCACCGGAACCGGCTGGATGACTGACCCCGTCGCCTACCCCGACGCCTCCGATCGCTGGCTCGGCGAGTTCCTCACCGCCGCCCGAGCCGCATACCTCGCTTCGCCGGACTACCGGCGTCGCCTCCACCGCGGACGCGCACCGCTCTTCGCTCCCTCGCCGCACCGCGCGGCGTAACCGAAAGGACCGACCTCATGGCCGGAGAAACCGTCATCACCGTCATTGGCAACCTGACCGCCGACCCCGAGCTGCGCTACACCCAGAACGGCCTTCCCGTCGCGAACTTCACGATCGCCTCGACGCCCCGCACCTTCGACCGGCAGGCGAACGAATGGAAGGACGGCGAAGCGCTGTTCCTCCGCGCCTCGGTCTGGCGCGAGTTCGCCGAGCACGTCGCGCAGTCGCTCACGAAGGGATCGCGCGTCATCGCGACCGGCCTCCTCAAGCAGCGCAGCTACCAAGACCGCGAGGGCAACAACCGGACCTCGATCGAGCTGGAAGTCGAGGAAATCGGACCCTCGCTTCGCTACGCGACCGCCGATGTTTACCGCGCGCAGGACAACGGGCAGCGCTCGGCCCCGCAGTCGACGCAGGGCACGCAGTCGCCCGGCGCTGACGCATGGGTGACGCCCGGTCGGTAGGCGACGACACCCCGTTCTGATGCGCTTCGTCCCGCCGACGCAGCCGCGGCCCGAACCGCCCGCCCGCTGCTCTCGCTCGTGCTGCTGGACGCCGTTCGGCTGCGCTCACCGCCTGACCTGCACCTGCCACCCCCCGAAGGGACTCCCCGAATGATGACCCTCCCCTGCGTCACGACGACGACCGGCACCGGCCGCGGATGCCGCGTGCTCGGCGAGCACCTGTCGACGTGCCGCGGTATCGAGCTGGACGGCACCCGCGCGATCGAGTGCGCGGGATGCCTCCCCCAGCCCTCCGCACACGGCCTGCTCTGCGAGTCGTGCTACCTGCGCCTGCAGGACGCCCTCGACGTCGCGGTCGACTCGATCACGCACATGCGCTCGATCGAGCGCGGCCCCGTGCCGGACGGCCCGAACGTGCAGACGTCGAAGCCCGGCTCGAAGATGATCCTCCCCGTCTCGTGGCTCACCGCCGACGAGGCGTGGTCGGTCCTCCGGGAGCTGGCCTTCCGATCCGACCCGCTGGACTTCCTGCAGGTCGACAAGCGCGGGACGACGGCCTACGGCTTCGGCTCCCGTGACTCGATCAAGCGCGTCCGGGATCACGTCGCCCTCGCTGTCGACCTCGCCCGCGGGGCCGAGCTTGGCCGGCTGCACGTCGCGCAGCTTGCGGTGCGCTTCTACCGCGTCATGCAGCACGCGCTCTCGGCCTTCCCGTTCGAGGAAGCCGCGCAGCCGTTCGCCTATGCGACCTGTCGGGACTGCGGGAACCGGACGCTCGAACGCCGTCCCCCGCTCGAACACCTTGACCCGATCACCGTCCGTTGCGTCTTCCCCGGCTGCGGCGCGATCTATCACCCGGCGCTTGTCGAGTACGACCTCGCCACCTACCGCGAAACCCTCGAATCCGCCGACGCGGCCTGACCCGAAGGACCGAAGATGACTCACCACCCCCGCCACGCGGCCGCCCCCGGCCGCCTCTCCCGCCTCGCAGACGTCGCCCTGTGGACCGGCTTCGCGATGGTCTGGGCCTCGCTCTCGATCGGGACCGGGATCGTCCTCGCCATGACGCTGATCGGCCCCTGGCTGTGATCGCCGCGACGGGCATGGTGCCCGCGCTTCGCCCGGTCCCTGCCGGGCCACCGCTGCGCCTGCACCTGCACTTCGCCGACGCCGTCGTGACCGACGTCGAGACCTTCGGCGGCATCCGTCGCCGGATCGACTGGTGGGAGGTGAAGGCGTGACCGGCAGGGCGCAGGGCGACCAGCTCCGGCTCATGGCCGATCGTGCGGCGTGGCTTCGGAAGCAGCCGGTCGAGGTGCGCCGGGCGGTGCTCTCCGACCCGGCCGGGGCAGCGAGCTACTGGAAGGCGACCGAGGACTCGGTGGGCTGGGCGAAGTTGCAGCTCGCGCGGCGCGGCCGTGAGCTGCGGGACGCCATGATTGGCCGGAGGCGCAAGCGGTGAGCGGGCACTTCACGCAGACAGAGTTTCGGCAGGGGCGTGTGACGGCGACGTGCCCGCCGTGCGGATGGTCGGCCATTGCGTCGAATCATCAGCACTCCGTCGCGCTGGGGAACGACCACAGGGCCGAAAAGGCGGCCACCGCCCGGCAGGCCGAGCGCGACGCCCCGACTGCGGAGCTGGGCCTGTAATGGCGAAACTGGTCACCGTAGAGGCTGCCGCCGAGCAGTCCGGAAAGTCGGTCCGCTCGATCTGGCGCTACGTCGCGCAGCTCGAAGCGAAGGGCATCTCCGTCGTCTACCGCGTCCCCGGCCTGACGAAGTCCCTGCTCGATTGGGACGAGGTCGCGAAGGTCGCTCTCTCGCAGAAGCGGGGCCGCCCCCGCCGGCAGTGACTCGCCTACCTTGCATGCCGCGCGTGAGTTGCAGATAAGTGTCATAACTGGCATAGTCGTATGAGTCGAATGGTGAAAGCTGTCCGATCGTAAGCCCCGCCTCACCCAGCCCCGAGGCGGGGCTTTCGTCATTCTTCCGCACGGAGTGACGCCCGGCATGAGGGTGGGCCGGTGAGCCTCCCCCGTGCGGAACCCGCGGGCCGAGCGCTTGACCTCTGAGCCGCGCCCGGCCCGCCCTCTCACCCGAGACGAGGTGCCGTCGTGGTCGGACTGAACTCCGCCGCCTACCAAGACCTACTGAAAGAACTTCGAGCCGTCTACCGGGCGGTGAGCGCGCCGTGCGGTATCTGCGGTCAGAAGATCGACTACGACGCCCCGCTGAACGATCCCGACTCGCTCGAAATCGATCACATCAAGCCCCGCAAGACGCATCCCCACCTGACGCTCGATCGGCGCAACTGTCGACCGACGCACTGTCGGTGCAATCGCTCGAAGGGTGCGGGCACCGACGGCCCAGGGCTCGGCGTGCCGTCCGAGGATTGGTGAGAAAGTAGCGCAACCTTGCAACTTCTGCGAAGGTTGACGGATGAACCGCGCAGCCAAGATCACCACCGCTGTCTCGGCCCTCGCTGTCGCGGGCCTCGCCGTTCCAGCTTTCAGCACGATCGGCACAGTCGTCTCATCTGTCATCCCCGCACCTTCTTCCACGCCGCCCGTCTCGACAGCCGAAACGTCCGTGCCACAAGGGGGGCAGTTCGCAGGCAACTGCGGGCAAAACTCACGGATCGAAGTGAGCAGCTCTGACGGTGCGGCCCCCCTCTCCGGCAGGTTGATCGGCCCCGACCTTGTCGACATGGGCGCAAGCGACACCGCAAGCGGCACGCCCATCTCCGCCGGGGGACGCATCGTCAGCTACACCGTCGCAGAGGGCGACACTCTCGTCGGGATCGGCGAGCGCTTCTGCATCGACTACATGACGGTGTCGCTTTACAACAACGTGCCTGCCTATGACCGCATCGCCGCTGGGGACAGGCTGACTCTCCACCCCGACCCCGCCATCGAGTGGGAATCAAGCCGCGCGACCTGACGGCCACCCCGACGCTAGCCCCGTTCCTCCTTCGGAAGAGCGGGGCTTTCGTCGTTCCCGGAAGGAGAAGACCCCTATGGCGAAGACCCCCGAGGGTTGGCTGCTCGGCACCGCCGACGACTTCGCGATCATCCGTTACCTGCGCGAAGGCGATCGCAAGCACCAAGGGTGCCAAGTCGAGGCTGACGTCGAGGTTCGCGTGCTGCTCGATGGTGCGACCGAGCCAACAATCTCCTCGGTCGAGAAGTGGACGTGTGACGTCTGCGGCCTCGACGAGCTGAGCGTCGAGGTCGGGCACGACACTCTGACCGACGCCATGCTGCGCCTACCGGCCCCTCGGCCAGGAGAGCTGCGCGGCGAGGCACTGACCGACGACCTGCACGCCCGCATGGCACATGCCCGCCGTGAGCATGCGGCACTCCCCACCGACCACTAACAAGAAAGGGGCTACCTCCATGCCTCATGAGAAGACTTCCGGCAGCGCGCAGATCGTCGGAGGGACCCACCATGCCGTCACCTTCGAGCGTGAGCGCGGCTACTACGGCACCGTAAAGGCACGCTTCACCGACGTCAGTCCGGCCGACGGAATCGCGTTCCAAGACGTGAGCGCGTCGTGCGAGGTGATCGACCGAAGCGGGAGCCGGCTCGGTTACGGGAACCTTTCCAAACGTTGGGGCGTCCTGCCGCCCTACACGGTCATCGCTCACATTGGAATGCAGCCTCGCATGGGCCGTCTCCGCATCGGTTTCACGGGCGTCTCCCCTGGCCCGAGCGGTCAGGGGCGCTGGTTCAACTTCGACCTCGAACTGCTCTGGGGCTGACCTCCCGATCAGAAGCCCCGCTCTCACCAGGGCGGGGCTTGCATCATCCCCCGTCGTCCCAAGGCACGACGCCCGGCTCTGAACCAGGCGATCGAGGTCCAAGTCCTCGCAGGGAGCACCCCACCCACCACCCCGAACGAAGGAACGTCACATGACCCGCACCGTCACCCTCTCGGGCGGCGAACTCGACGGCCTGCGCTTCGACGTGGGCGACGACATCGAAGCCATCGCGCATCACGCCGCGCACGGCGGCACATACGTCCTCACCGGCGATCTGGGCGTCTGGACGCCCAAGGTCGAGCCGGAGACGATCGAGACTGCGACCGAGCACCTCGGCGGCCTCGAAGAGACCCTGCCGACCGGCCTGCTCAGCCTGGTCACTCACGCGCGTATCGGCCGACGCGTCCTGATCGTCGGCAGCCGCCATAAGGACGCCCTCCACCACTGGCGCAAGGTTGCCGACGTCGCCGACGACGCCTCGTCGCTCGTCCGCACGAACGGGGCCGAACGCATCCGCTTCGCGGCGGGCGGCTGGATCGCCCCCGTCAGCGTCCGCTCGAAGAGCTGGCGCGGCCTGGCCGCCGACGTTCTCTACGTCGCCAGGGACGTGACAGACGAAGCACTCGACCCACTCCTTCCGACCCTCGCGACTTCGAAGGTCGGCGTCGTCCTGCGCGAGAAGGGTCGCGAGTGATGGCCGACGAGGCGCTGGCCGTTCGCATCCTTCTCGCGAATGGCGACGGCTGCACGTCCGAGGTCGCGACTTTCCCAGTCTCGCCGAGGGCCGTCGTGCACAAGGGCGGCACAGCGGGCTTGCCTCACGCCTTCGTCGAGGTCGACCACGTCGAGATGGACGAAAGGACGCGCACGGCTCTGAACGAGCTGGCCGATGCGCTCCCCAAGCCTACCGGGCACAACACCATGTTCGACGGGGGAACCGCTGATGCCAACCACGAGTCGCCGTCCAAGTATCGGGCGGCGAAGAGGCTGAGCTGCTCATCGAGCATCTTTCCGAGCACATCGGGCTGTTCTCCGCTCCGAAGATCAAGGCTTAGAGGTCGCGCCAGTAGTTCATGCTGACGCCTACCCTCGCGCCCACGGCTGCAATGTGGAGCAACGATGGTCCCGTCGTTAGAGCTTTCCGAGAAGAGCCGTGGCTGCCGCGATCAGTCCCGCGCTGATAATGTTCGCGGCTGTGCCGTTTGCGAGGTCAGCCACCCACCGCACGGTTCGCTTGACCCACGGGTCGTTGAGATTGTTCGTTTCGAGCGCCTGGGAGAGCGTTTCCGCGGCTTGCTCCAGTTCTTGGGCCAGATCGCCGTCGTGACGCAAAGACTCACGATGTAGGCCGAGCGCCAGCTTGCTCACGTCTCGCTCGATCATCGTCCATTCGTACGTGATCGTGCCGTTGTTCACGAGGTCGCCTTCTCCCAGGTGGGTCGGCCCGTTGAAGACAACTGAGGGCTCTTGTGGATCCCGTGGAGTCCAGCGCTCGTAAGAATCCGGAGTTAGTGCCGCACTGTCGGGAAGCGTGTTGAAGAGAAGACCGTTCTGGAGGATCGAGTAGTTGGGAAACGTCATCCAGCCTCGCGCCGTCACATACTCAAGGAGACGCAGGACTTCCGGATGAGACCAGCCGAACGACGGCCAGAACGAGGGCAACAGCTTGATCGGACGATCCGGGCCGCCGCAATTTTCTCTGAGGCTCGTGATGAGAAAGTCTGCCATCACATCTCGATCTTGCTCAGACAGTGAGGTGTCTCTGTAGCGCAGGTACCGCCTCGCGAAGAAGACCGCGAATACCGCCACGGCCGCTACGAGGATGAGCGGATAGATCCAGCTCGACAGTTCGCCCATGTTCAACTCCAATCATCAGATGTGGGACACCATATGCGGACCGTCGGACATCGAAAGTTGAACCTCGTCGCGTGTAGAGGGCTTCGCTCTCAGTTGGGCTCGCTCTCGGCCGCAAGCTGTCGCTTTGCTCCCTCCGATCACGGTTGACACTAGCCAGACCCACCGACATTTCGACGGTGCAGGGAACTACTGGCGTGTCCTCTCAGCGTGCGGCTCCGGAGGTGGGCTGGTACATCGGGTCCGCCTCGGAGATCGCTGCCCGCAACTCGCCGGGCTGTCGAACCCAGATCGACGCCACGTTCGCGACGACGTTCGCCTCGTCCCACGAGCGCTCTCTGTCGTCCAGCTGTGAGCGGCGGTGCAGGTAGTCCATCGCCCAATCGCACAATGCTCGCGTGTTCGGCTGACCCATGCGGTCACCGTTCCGCCTGAGCAGCATCGCCGCGGGAATATACGTCCACTTCGGAGAGCCCGGATGCCGGACGCCCTTCTCCGTTGTCAGGTCGCGATCGAGGAACCATTCAACGAAGTCGTCGATCTGCTTCGCGTACGTCCTGCGCTCCTGCCTCTGCTGTATCCGCATCGTCACCACAGCTACCCAGGTCGCGAGTACGGCTACAGCGATGGAAGCGACGCCCACCACGAGCGACGCTGTCTCACTCTCGGTCATCGAAACCCCTTCATGTCTTGGTCAGGGTAGCGCCCTCCATGGCCCTGCACTGCGGGTAGGGGCGTTGGGATCGCTGTGCCCCGGAGGCTCCCGACCTCCACCGGCAGCTCTTTCTCTCCCCCCGGCTCTGGACCCCCATCGCGTGCGCGCGCGTACGCGAGAGAAATCAGGGTGAGGGCGGCGGGATGAGGGCGTCGCCGACCCTCCCGAGGACCCAGCCGACGACGCCTGATATGACCGTGAGCGCAAATTGGATGACGAAGGTGACCTTCCGCGTCCGGCCGCCGTCGCTGACGATGACGCGCGGTTGGCTCGAGAGCAGCAGACAGGTCACGACGTACGCCAAGCCGAGGGCCGACCCCGCGACTGAGCCTGCGTTGATGTCAAAGCTGAACAGCCGGCTGAGACCGATCCCCACGAGAGGCGAGACGAAGGCCACTGGGATTCCGAGGAGACTCGCTGGGATACTCGCGAGCCACCACCAGCGGGGTCGATGTTTCTGGACAGAATCGCGCGCCCACAGTTCGGCTTGCTTGAGCCACGCTTCGTTGCTGCCGTGTACCTCGATCCGAACGCCTCGCCTCGAAAGCCTGATGAATATCCAATCGCCGCGTATGTCACCGAATGAAACCGAAGCGTGATCGTACTTCGCGGGGATCAGCACGCCGGGAGCAATCTCATCGACGCTGCCTTTCGGTCGGTCCAGCCGCCGTCTCCTGGTCTCGAATCGCCAGTTCGGTGACGCTGTCTCGCCAGCGATAGTCGGCTGGGGAGCGAGGGCTTGCGCCTCTCTGAGCATCTCGACCAGTTCATCCGGCGTACTACGCCAACGCTCGCTCAAGACGGGTATCTCAGACGTCATTCGTTCACGCTATCGACTGTCGCAACGCAGGCGAAGCATGTCTCGTCCCCCGGAGGTTGCATTGTCCCCGCTCGAAGTAGCTATGGCGATAGAGAGTCGGCGTCGCGGCCTGCCAATTCGTTCGATTGCCGAAGATCTCGGCTACGACGAGGTGACCGTCCGCGACGCCGTCGCCCTCGCTCTGGCCGAGCAGCCCTTCCACACCGACGCCGAGCACGAGCGCGCGCTGAGCTTCTCGCGCATCGACGCCATGCTGCAGGGCGTCTGGCTCAAGGCGATCGACGGCGAGGTCGACGCGATCGACCGCGTCCTAAAGCTCGAAGACCAGCGAGCCCGACTGCTCGGCGAACCCGATCGCATCCGCGACGGGATCACGACGGCCGTCGAAGAGACGCTCGAAGCCGTCGAGACGCAGCCCGCCGACTCGGCGCTCGTCGCCTCGATCCGTCAAGTCGCTCGACAGATCGACCACGCCGTCGCCTTCGGCTCGTCCGTCGAGGCGACCAAGGCCATGTACCTACTGCCTCACCTGTGGAACGGCCTCGCGCAGCTGGGTGCGACCCCGCAGTCGCGCGAGGAACTGAGCAAGCGCGCGGGAGGTGCGGATGCCAACTCAAACAGCAAGGGGGCGAAGCTCCGCGCGCTCCGGTCGGCCGCGGAAAAGGCTCGGGCATGAGAGGGCCCGCATCTACACCCCGGAGAAGCGCAAGCTCACCCGCACGACGACGCACGGCTTCGCCGCGATCGAGTTCGCCGAGGCCGTCCTCGAACTCGTGTTGCTCCCCTGGCAGAAGTGGCTTCTGCTCCACGCCCTCGAACTGAACCCGGACGGCACCTACCGCTTTAAGACGGTGCTGCTGCTCGTCGCCCGTCAGAACGGGAAGAGCACGCTCATGCAGGTGCTCACGCTGTGGCGCATGTTCGTGGACGGCGCGCCCCTCGTCATCGGCACGGCGCAGTCGCTTGACATTGCCGAAGAGCAGTGGCGCGGCGCGGTCGAGCTGGCCGAGGGCATCCCGGAGCTGGCCGAGCAGATCGAGCACGTTGACAAGACGAACGGCAAGAAGGCGCTACGCCTGGCGACCGGTGAGCGCTACAAGGTCGCTGCAGCGTCCCGAAAGGGCGGCCGCGGCCTGTCCGGCGACCTCGTGCTGCTCGACGAGTTGCGCGAACACCAGAGCTGGCAGGCGTGGTCCGCGGTCACGAAGACGACGATGGCTCGCCCGCAGGCGCAGGTCTGGGCGGCCTCGAACGCTGGCGACCTCGCCTCGATCGTCCTCCGGCACTTGCGATCGCTCGCGCACCGCGCTCTCGGCTACCCCGACGGGGAGGAGGGCATGGTCGACCTGCCCCCGCTGGACGAAGAGAACCCTGACGACGCCCTCGGCATCTTCGAGTGGTCCGCAGCTCCCGGCCGCGACGTCTGGGATCGCGACGGCTGGCAGGAGGCGAACCCGTCTCTCGGGCACACCGTCTCCGAGCGTGATATCGCCGCCTTCGCGGGCACGGATCCTGAGTGGGTCTTCCGTACCGAAGTCCTCTGCCAGTTCGTGTCGATGCTCGGCACCGGCCCCTTCCCCGCGGGGGCGTGGGTCACCGCGCTCGACACGAAGGGCGATCGCGCCGAGCGCGGCGTCCGGCGCGACCCGAAGCGGCCGGTCGCCTACGGCGTCGACATGTCGCACGACCGCTCGATCGTTCACGTCGCGATCGCCTTCTACGACACCGAGGGCCGGATGCGCGTCGAGCTGGCCGCGTCCCGCTCGGGGCCGGACTGGCTCGTGCCGTGGCTGACCTCGCCCGATCGCAAGGTCAAGCCGGAGCACGTCGCCCTGCAGCGCCGCGGCGCGCCTATCTCGTCGCTGTGGAAGGCGATCAGTGAGGCCGACGGCGTCACCGCTTACGAGTGGGGCGGCTCCGAGCTGGCGGGCTGGCACGGCTTGTTCTTCGACCTCATCGCGAAGGGCGTCGCCGACGAGCAACCCGAGGTGCGCCTGACGCACGGCGATCAGCCCTTGCTTGACGTCGCGGCCGGGTCCGCGGGGACGAAGTCGCTCGGCGACGGCTGGGTCGTCGACCGGCAGGCGTCCGTCGCCGATCCCTCTCCCCTGGTCGCGGCGATCGCCGCCGTCGGCCTGCTGATTACCAATCCCGCGCCGAGTTTCCGCTCGGCCTATGAGGACGGCGAGTTGCTCGTCCTCGACTGACCGGAAGGGGGACCGTATGGGCGTCCTCGACACACTCTCCGCGATGTTCACGCAGCGCGACGGCCGGTCGCGGATCGACTGGCTCGGCCCGACTTTCCAGTCGATGATCCTCGGGCTGACGCCCGAAGAGCTGTACCGGACGCAGCCGCACTTGCGGACCGTCCTGTCATTCGTCGCCCGGAACGTCGCGCACCTCGGCCTGCACGCCTTCGAGCGCGCGTCCGATGGCAACCGTGAGCGGCTGCGCGCCGACCCGCTCGCGCTGCTGCTCAAGTACCCGAACCCGGATATGACGCAGTTCGAGCTTCTCGAATCCCTGGCGTCGGATACCGGCCTCTACGACGTCGCCTACTGGTGGGTCTTCGAGGACGTCGACCGGCTCTCGGGCTGGCAGATTCGACCGATCCCGCCCTCGTGGGTCGCCGAGCAGCGCGGCGGAAACGCCTTCTCCGTCGGCGAGTACGTCGTCATCGCCCCCTCGGGTGAGCGGACGCCGATCCCCGCCGATCAGATGCTCGTCTTCCACGGCTGGAACCCCGGCCGCCCGAAGCACGGAACCTCCCCGGTCGAGACGCTGAAACAGGTCCTCGCCGAGCAGGTGCAGGCGTGGTCCTACCGCGAGCAGGTGTGGCAGCGCGGCGGCCGCGTCGGCGCATACATCACACGCCCGAAGGACTCGAACTGGTCGCCCGAGGCGCGCGAGCGCTTCGCCCGCGACTGGAAGGACCGCTGGACCGGGAAGGACGGCAAGAAGGCCGGAGGGACGCCGATCCTCGAAGACGGGATGACGCTCAACCGTCTCGGCTTCTCGGCGCGCGAAGACGAATGGGCCGAGGTCGCCAAGCTCGCGCTCGCGACCGTCGCCGCCGTCTACCACGTCAATCCCGTCATGGTCGGCATCCTCGACAACGCGAACTTCTCGAACACCAAAGAGTTTCGCAAAATGCTCTACTCCGAGACGCTCGGGCCGACGCTCGCGCGCTTCGAGGACCGGATTAACGCGTTCCTCGTGCCTCGGGTCGCCCCCGATCGCGACGCTTACGTCGAGTTCAACATCGCCGAAAAGCTGCAGGGCGACTTCGAGGAACAGGCCGCGATCCTGTCGACTGCGACAGGTTCCCCGTGGATGACGCGGAACGAGGCGCGCGCGCTGCGGAACCTCCCCGCGATCGAGGGCGGCGACGAGCTGGTCGTCCCGCTAAACGTCCTCATCGGCGGTCAGGCGTCGCCGCGCGACTCCGGCGATCAGAACGCGAAGGCGCTCGAAGACGACATCGGCGAGCTGCGCGCGATCCCCTCCGGCACGAAGAGCCGCTCGATCCGCGCCAAGGCGCAGCCACCGCCGACGCACCACGCGAGGGCCGAGCAGGTGATCGGCGCGTTCTTCGAGCGTCAGCGGAAGTCGGTCCTGTCGAGCCTCGGCGCGAAGTCGGCGGCCTGGTGGGACGAAGAGCGCTGGAATGCCGAGCTGTCGAAAGACCTGCTCGCGCTCGCGCTGCAGACGACCCCCGAGGTCGCCGCAGCCGTGCTCGAAGAGGTCGGCCTCTCCGGCGACGACTACGACGTCGCCCGAACCGAGGCGATCCTCGGCGCGATCGCGAAGTCCCGCGCAGGAGCGATCAACTCGACGACCCGCGATCAGATCGCGGCGATCCTCGACGGCTCCGGCCCCGAGGGCGTCACCGACCCCGCACACGTCTTCGAGAAGGCGCAGGAGGGCCGCCTCGGCGCAATCGTCCTGACGCTGATGACGACCTTCGCCGCCTTCGCGACCGTCGAGGCCGCGAAGCAGAACGGCGGCGCGTCGAAGACGTGGCTCGTCACGTCAAAGAACCCCCGTCCCTCGCACGCCGCGATGAGCGGTCAGACCGTCGGGATCGACGAGCCGTTCTCGAACGGCGCGAACTGGCCGGGCGATCCGGCCCTCGGCGTGGACGGCGTCGCGGGCTGCGAGTGCGACGTCGAAGTCACCTTCGGCTGAAAGGAGCCGCACACATGAAAGTCAAGTCGCTGCCGGTCGCGTTCACGACGGACGGGCTGAAAGAGGGGCAGGCGATCGTCTACCCCTCGACGTTCACCCGGACGCCGGATAGCTACGGCGACGTCGTCGCGAAAGGCGCGTTCGCGCGTGGCATCGCGAAGCGCAAGGAGAACGGCGCAGTCCTGCCGGGCCTCTACGGTCACCGGTTCGACGACCCCGACTTCTTCGTCGCCGCCGCGCTCGACGAGGAAGAGGACGACCACGGCTGGCGCGTGCTGGTCGAGTTCGACCTCGAATCGCCGAAGGGCGCGCAGGTCTACCGGCTCGTGAAGTCGGGCCGCCTGCGCGAGCTGAGCTTCGCCTACGACGTCCTCGACGCCGCGATGGTCAAGCTCGCCGACGGTACGGACGCCTACGAGCTGCGCGACCTCGACGTCTTCGAGTTCTCTTTCGTGCCCGTCGGCGCGAACCGGGACACCTCGATCGTCGCCGTGAAGTCCGCTGTCGACGCGCTGGTCGGCGGCGTCGACCGCTTCGGCGGCGAGAAGGCCGCGGACGCACTCACGGCCGCCGTCGCCGCGCTCGATAGCGCGTCGGCATCCCTCAAGACCGCTCTCGCCGGACTGGCCGACGAGAGCACCCCGGACCAGGCGCAGACCGGCGGTCACACCGACGTCAAGGACGAGGGCGCTACCGGCGTCAAGTCCGAGGGCGGCGGCCTCAACCCGTCCCGTTTCGCCCGGGCCAACTACCTGATTGCAACCGCCCTCTAGGGCAGGGAAGGAACACACCGTGAACGTGAAGGAACAGCTCACGTCGCTGCAGACCGCGATGCGCGCGATCGTCGAGGGCGCGAAGGCGTCCGGTCGCGAACTGACCGACGACGAGATGACCGACCTCGAAGCGAAGTCGGCCGAGGCCGAGACGCTCAAGGGCAAGATCGAGCGCTCCGAGAAGTCGGCCGCGCTCATGCAGCGCGTCAGCGGTATGAAGGGCGACTCGGAGCCTGCGCAGGACGCCCCCGAGGCGACGGGCGCGAAGTCGCTCGGCGAGCACTTCGTGAAGTCGCTCAGCGGTGCCGGGAAGTCGCTCAAGGAGCCGGGCACCTTCCACGCGCCCGAGTTCGTGAAGGCGGCCGCGGACACGCAGGCCGTCGGCGGTCACGAGGGCGCTTACGGCCCGCTCGTGACCGACGTCGACCGCAGCTTCGTCCTCCCGAAGCGCGAGCGCCTCTACGCCGAGGACATTCTCGGCGAGGGCACCGTGTCGGGGACGGCGATCACCTACCCCGTCTACGGCGCGCTCGAAGGCGGCACCGGAACCGTCGCTGAGGGCGGGCAGAAGCCGCAGATGCACGTCGGCGACCCCGAGTGGAAGACCGACTCGCTCTCGGAGGTCGCGGGCTGGTTCAAGATGACCGACGACATGGCAGAAGACCTGCCCTACGTCGTGTCGGAAATCAACTCGACCGCGCTCTACGACCTCGCGCTGCGCTCCGAGCAGCAGATCCTCTCGGGTGACGGCCGCGGGACCAACCTGCTCGGCCTGCGCAATCGCCAGGGCGTGCAGGTTCACGCGCAGGGGGTCGACACCGTCGCCGACGCGATCTTCAAGGGAATGCAGCGCGTCACGACCGCGACCGGCTTCCAGGCCGACGGCATCATGATCCACCCCCTCGACTACGAGGGTCTGCGTCTGGGCAAGGACGGTAACGAGCAGTACTACGGCGGGGGCTACTTCTCCGGTCAGTACGGCTCGAACGGCCTCGTCCTGCAGCAGCCGATCTGGGGGCTGCGCACGATCGTCTCGCTCGCGGCTCCGCAGGGCGAGCCGCTCGTCGGCGCGTACCGCGCGGCCGCGAAGGTCTTCCGCAAGGGCGGCATCCGCGTCGAGTCGACCAACTCGCACGAGGACGACTTCACGAACGACAAGATCACCGTTCGCGTCCGTCGCCGCCTCGGCCTGCAGGTGAAGTACCCGAGCGCCTTCGTGAAGGTGCAGCTCAAGGCCGCCGCCGCGGGCGCGTGATCCACCGCAGCGGCCCCGGAGGCCCCCTCCGGGGCCGCTGCCCTGACCTCGAAGGAGCCGACGTGCTCAAGCTCTACACCGTCTTGATCGGCGGTATCCCCCACACGATGCAGCTCGGCGACGCCGAGTTCGAGCGCCTGAGTCGCCGACACACGGTGACCGAGTTCGTCCCCGAGGCGATCCCGAAGGCTGCCGCAGCGCCGCGAAACAAGGCCCGCAAGCCCGCGAACAAGGCCGCGAAGCCCGCTGCCAGCAAGACCGCTGAGACGCCTCCGGCGAACCCCGACGAGCAGACGCCGGCCGATTCGACCGACGACCCCCAGACGCCCCCCGACGACGCGGGCGACGACACTCCCGAGGACGGCGAGAGCGCCGACTCGGGCGACACCGAAGAGGACTGGTGACCTGATGCCCGAAGACCGCGAAGCCCCCTTCGCCTCCGCTGCGCAGATGGAATCGCGGACCTCGGGCGTCATCTCGAAGGATCACCCGTTCCTCGAAGATGAGCTGCAGGCCGCGACCGGCGCGATCCGCGACTACTGCGGCTGGCACATCGCGCCCCCGCGAGAGGTCACCTACCGCCGCGCGGGTGCGACGCCGGACGACGTCTACCTGCCCGCTATGCAGATCGACTCGATCGTCGGCGTCAAGGTCGACGGCGTCGACTGGCCTGCAGCTCGCGTCGCCGCCGCAGAGTTCGACCCGCTGACCGGCTGGACGAACATCTACGCCCGCCGCGTCGAGGTGCGCTACGTCGCCGGACTCGACGACGTGCCCGCGCCGCTCGTCACGCTCACGCTGCAGGTCGCAGCTCGCGGCCTCGGCGCACCCCTCGGCCTCGTTCGCGACCATGCCGGAACGGTCAGCGTCACGCACTCGCAGGTCGCGAGCGGCGTCGCGGGCGGGACTGTCCTGCTCGCGCACGAGCAGACACAGCTCGCGACCTACCGGATCGGGAGCCTCGCGTGAGCCTCGTCCGTCGACACACGATCGGCGTCGTCCGCGCCCCCGTGGTCGACGACGGCCGCGGGAACGCAGACCGCGACTGGTCCAGGGCCGTCGAGCACGAGTCGAAGGGCTGGGCGGTCGACGTCGGCAACACCGCCGAGGACACGACGAACCGCGACGGCGACTCGATCGAGTACACCCTGCGGGGTCCGATCGACGCCGATGTGCTCGCGAGCGACCGCGTGCGCCTCATGGGCGGCCTGTTCCTCGTCGTCGGCGCTGTCGGACGTCAGCCCGGCAGTTCGCCTCTCACGTCGCATTCTGTCGTCAAGCTCAAGTCCTGGGAGGGCTGATGCCGAAGTCCGCACGAATCAAGATCAACTCCCCCGGCGCGATCGACGTCCTGCAGGACGTCCGAGTCGCCGCCGACCTGCTCGGCCGAGGCGGTCTGATCGCCTCGGCGGCCGGTCCCGGCTTCGAGGCCGTCCCCGGCCGCACGGGCGACCGCGTCTCCGTCATCGTCCGCACGACCGACAACGCCTCACGCAAGGCCGAGGCCGAGCGCCGGGCGCTCTCCCGCGCGGTCAACGCCGGGCGGCGCTGACCGTGGCCGACCTGCTCGTCCCCGAGGACGACGAAGTCGCTGTCGTCGGCGAGCTGACCGCCCGGATGAGCCTGCACGTCGGGACGCGCGTCCCGCCCCGCAAGGTGCCGGGCGAGTTCGTCCGCGTCGTCTCGCTCGGCGGCGTCGAGCGCGACCTCGTCTCCGATTCCTTCTCGCTCGCGATCGAGGGCTTCGCCGAGAGCGAGGGCCGCGCCCGCAAGCTCTGCGCGCTGGCCGTTGCGCACCTGCAGGCCGCGGGCCGCGCAGGCGTGCTCGGCGGCGTCGTCTGCTACGGCGTCGAGGCCGCAGGACTGCCGGGGAACCTCCCGCTTCCGACCCTCCCGACTCACTTCCGCTACACGGCGACGATCGTCGCGCACCTGCGCCGCGACGTCGGCTGAGTCCTCCCACGCACCGCTCCGACCGGGGCGGCGCTTCGTCACGCCTGAAAGGGGCACACGCATGAGCGTGAACAGCAAGAACGTCTTCGTCGGCGCACCCGACCAGAAGACGACCGGCGCGATCCTCACCGGGCCGCGCACGAACACGATCCCGAAGACGATCGACGACTTCAACACCGACGGCCTCGCCGACTGCGGCTACGTGAACGACGAGGGCGTGACGATCACCCCCTCGGAGACGACCGAGACGATCCGCGACTGGGGTCTGAACGTCGTCCGGCGCATCCTGACCGAGTTCGACGGGACGCTGAACTGGACGCACCTCGAACTCTCCGTCGCCGCCCTCAAGAACTACATGGGCGACGAGCAGGTCGAGGCCAGCGCCGCGACCAGCTCGAAGGGCACGCAGACCCGCGCCGCGATCGCGGGCAAGGAGCGCCCCGTGAAGGCGTGGTACTTCCGAGTCAAGGACGGCGATCGCCGCATCGTCGTCTTCGTGCCTCACGGGCAGGTGACCGAGCGCGGCGAGATTCCACTCACGGCATCCGGCGCGGTGACCCTGCCGGTCACCCTCTCGACCTACCCGGACACCAACGGAAACAGCATCTACATCTACACGGACGACGGCGTCGTCTCCGCTGCTGCCTCGGCGTAAGCCCTCAGCACCTCACCAAGCCGAAGGGCGGCCCGCGGGGGAACCGGGCCGCCCTTCGTTGTTCCCCGCCGTTCCCCCGCACACGAAAGAGGCAACACTCATGGGTTACAAGATTCCCGACTGGAAGAAGTCGATCGACCAGGACAAGTTCGACGTCGAGACGCCCGAGGGCACCTTCCAGCTCGTCAAGGCCGAGTACATCACCGGTCGTCAGGCCGAGGCGTTCGCGAAGGCCGACGAGACCGAGGGCGGTATCTACGCCGTCCTCGACGACCTGACTCCCGGACTCGGAACCGCGCTCATCGACGTGCCGGTGAAGTTCGTCAAGGAACTCGTCGAGGCGTGGCAGGAGGACTCGGGCGTGAGCCTGGGGGAATCCGAAGCCTCTGCGAGCTGATCGACCAGCACTCGGAGGCGATCGAGTCGGACCTGCTCGAACGCGGGTACCGGCTCGCCGACGTCGGCGTGCGCTACTCGTGGCGCGACCTGCTCGTCATGGTCCGTCGCTTTCAAGCCGTCCCCACGACGGCGACCTCTCGCTCTATCCACGGTGAGCGCTGGTCGGTCACCGACCAGTTACTCGCTGCCGTCGTCGATCTTCTGCAGGTCGGCAACTGGCAGCGGCAGAAGTCGAAGTCGGCCCCCAGACCGAAGCCTCTGCAGCGCCCCTGGGAGAAGGCGAAGACCCGCAGCTTCGGCTCGGGCGCAATCCCGATCAGTCAGTTCGCCGACTGGTGGGACTCCAAACGCAAGAAGAAGCGGGGGTGACGTATGGCCGGTACTGAGCTGGCTACCGCGTGGCTCCGGCTCGTGCCCTCGCTTGAGGGCGCGACCGGGGCGATCGCGAAAGAGCTGGGCGCGGTCGACATCAAGAAGGCCGGGTCCGGGGTTGGCGCGAACTTCGCGGCGAACATCGGAGCCGGTGTCAAGGCGGCCGCGACGACTGCAGTAGCGGGCGGCGCGGCCGCTCTCGGTACTGCGCTCGTCAAGGGCATCGGGCGTCTCTCGGCGCTCGACCAGGCCGATAAGAAGCTGCTCGGCCTCGGGCACTCGGCTGACACGGTCAAGGCGATCATGGGCGACGCTCTCGCATCCGTGCGAGGGACGGCGTTCGGAATGGACGCGGCCGCCACGGTCGCCGCGTCCGCGGTCGCTGCCGGTATCAAACCGGGAACCGACCTGCAGCGCACGCTCAAGCTCGTGTCGGATGCCGCGACCATCGCGGGCACCGATATGGGGTCGATGGGCGCGATCTTCAACAAGGTTGCGGCCTCGAACAAAGTCCAGATGGACACGATCAATCAGCTCCACGACGCAGGCGTGCCCGCGCTCGCGTCGCTCGCCGACTACATGGGCGTCACGGCCGAAGAGGCGTCGAAAATGGCGTCGAAGGGCGAGATCGACTTCAACACGTTCCAGCTCGCGATGGAGAAGACCCTCGGCGGCGCTGCGGCGTCCTCGGGCGACACCTTCTCCGGCGCAATGGCGAACGTCGGCGCGGCCCTCGGCCGCATCGGCGCGAACCTGCTCGGCGGTGTCTTCCCCAAGCTCGCCCCGCTCTTCCAGGCGCTCACGAAGGCGCTCGGACCGATCGAGGATCGAGCGAAGGGAATCGGGGAGGTGATCGGGGCCAAGCTCGCCCCGGCGTTGGACTGGCTCGAACGGGCGTTGTCCGGCAGTCTCGAACCCCTCCGCATCGCACCGTCGATCCTCGGCCCCCTCACGGGGGCTTTTTTGGCTCTCGGTGGCTCGGGCCTCGCGCCCCTGCTGGGGATGGTTCCGGGCCTCGGCGGCTTCGCGACGCAGCTCGGGCTGCTCGGCGGCCCGGTCGGAATCGCGATCGCCGCCTTCGCGGGCCTGGTCGCGACCTCGCCCGAGCTGCAGGCGGCCCTCGGGTCGCTGCTCTCGGCGATCGGGCAGGCGGCCGCGGTGCTCGCGCCCGTGCTCGGCGACGTCGCGACGCAGCTCTCGGTCGCGCTCGTCGGCGCGATCCAGGTCGCGACGCCGGTCCTCGTCGGGATCGTCGAGGCGTTCGCGGGACTCATCTCGTGGGCGTCCGAGACGGACGGCGTTGTGCAGGGACTCGCGATCACGGTCGGCCTGGCTGGCGGCGCGTGGCTCGCCTACAAGGGCGTGACCGCGGCGATCAGCTTCGCCGGACTCATCGCGGGCCTCTACCAGAAGGCGAGCGCGTTCGCAGTCGCCACGGCCGCGAAGGTCAAGGACAAGGCCGTGACCGTCGCGCTCATGGCGATGTACGCGAAGGACTTCGTCGTCGGTGTGGCGCAGACGATCGCCTCGCTCGCGCGGCAGACGGCCGCGTGGGTCGTCAACACCGCCGCGAAGGTCGCGAACAAGGCCGTCGATATCGCCTCGTCGATCGCGTTCTATCTGCAGCTCGGCGCGCTGATGATCGCGGACCTTGCGAAGCAGACGGCGGCATGGGTCGTCAACACCGGGGCGAAGGTCGCGAACACCGCGGCGATGGTCGCCTCGCGGGTGGCGCTGCTCGCCGGAGCTGCGGCAATGGGGATCGCGACGGCTGCACAGTGGGCGCTGAACGTGGCGCTCAACGCGAACCCGATCGCGCTGATCGTCCTCGCGATCGCGGCGCTCGTGGGCGCGCTGATCTGGTTCTTCACGCAGACCGAACTCGGGCAGGCGATCTGGGCGAACTTCACGACATTCCTCGGCGAAGCCTGGCAGAACATCGTGACCTTCGTCGTCGGTGTCTGGGAGGGCTTCACGGGGTGGCTGCTCGCCGCCCTCGACGGACTCTCGGCCTGGTGGACGGGGCTGTGGTCCGGGATCGGATCGTTCTTCACCGGACTCTGGGAAGGCATCGTCGCTTACGTCGTCGGCGTCTTCACCGGCTACTGCTCGTGGCTCTTCGGGGTCGGTGCGCAGGTGCTCGCCTGGTGGAACGGCCTGTGGTCGTCCGTCGGGCAGTTCTTCTCCGACCTCTGGCGCAACGTGACGACGCTCGCGACGGCGATCTTCCAGGGCTACGTCTCGTGGCTTATGGGGATCGGCGCTTCGGTGTCGTCCTGGTGGTCCGGGCTGTGGAACGGCGTCGGTCAGTTCTTCTCGAACCTGTGGACCGGCATCGTGAGCTTCGCGACGTCGGCCTTCTCGAACTACGTCAACTGGCTTCGCGGAATCGGCGACGGTATCGCGAACTGGTGGAACGGCCTGTGGTCGGGCGTCGGGAACTTCTTCCGGGGCATGTGGGACGGGATGATCGGCGCGGTCCGCTCTGCCGGTCAGGCGTTCGCGAACGTCTTCCAGGGCATCCGCGACGCCGTGTCGAATGCCTTCTCGGGCCTGGTCGGCGTCGTGCGCGGTCCGATCAACGGGATCATCTCGCTCGTGAACGGAGCGATTGGCGGCCTCAACCGGATGAAGGTCAGCATCCCTGACTGGGTGCCGGGGGTTGGCGGGCAGACGTTCGGGGTCAACATCCCCCGCATTCCCATGCTCGCCGACGGCGCGACCGTGCTGCCCCGCTCGGGCGGCACTATGGCGATCCTCGCCGAAGCCGGACGGCCCGAGTCGGTCGTCGACACGGGCCTGATGAACCGGGCGCTCGAAGAAGGTCTGGCAGGCGACGGCGGCGGCTCCGGCCTCGTCGTGCAGGGTCCGTTCGTGGCCGTCGATCAGATGATCGTCGACTCCGACGAGCGGGTCGACGAGGTAGCGCAGGCGCTCTACGAGCGCAGTGAACGCGCGGCCCGCGCACAGGGCAAGGTCAACCTTGATGGGGCGGTGGTAGGCGGATGAGCTTCACCTTCGGCACGTTCGATACCGACGCCCTCGGGGTGATCGCCGTCCTGCGCGAGCTGCCGTCGGTCGACGGCCTCAAGATCGAGACTCTTGAGGCCGTCGGCACCGACGGGCGCGTGCTCGGTGGCACGACCCGCTCGGGATCGACGTTCACCTTCGACACGATCGTCGAGGGCCGGACGCCCGACGAAGCGGTCGAGCTGCGCGACCGGATCGCGCTCGCGCTCGACCCGGCTCGCGGCGAGCAGCTCTTGACGTTCGACGCTGTGCCGGGCTGGCAGTGGGCGGCGATCCTGTCGGCTTCGATCCAGTGGCAGCGCATGACCTGGCAGCCGGGCGTCGGCTTCAAGCTGCGCGCCGATATCACCTTCGACTCGCTCGAAGCCTTCGGGCGTCCGATCGTCGTCGAGCAGTGGTCGTATGGCTCGGCCGGGAGCCGCACGGTTCGCCGGGCGAAGGGCAACGCCCGCAGCTATCCGACCGTAGAAATCGAAGGCACTATCTCGGCGGATCAGACGCTCACCGTCACCGTCGGCGACGTCACGACGACGCTCTCGAACATGACGCTCTCGCCCGGCTCCGTCCTGCGCCTCGATTACGAGACGTTCGACTTCGGCCGCTGGCAGGGCGACGTCAAGGCGGCATCCGTCGTCCGCAGTATGTCGTCCCTCGATCGCGCCGAGCTCTGGCCGGACGAGGCGACACGGTTCGCCGTGTCGACAACAGGAACCGGTGACGCGCTGACCCGCGTCGCCCTGATCGCGAACTCTCGGAGGCAGTAATGGGATGGGATACCAGGCTCGCATGGTCGGGTGAAGTGCCGCTGACCTGGCCGGGCCTCGGTCCCGTCGCTGCGCAGCGCTTCACCTCGCGCAACGGGACCGAGTTCCCAGATGCCGTCGACCCCTCGCGGGTGTGGAAGGCGACCAACGTCACCTTCGGTTCGGGCGGGGAGCACGTCGACGGACGCTGGGGGAAACAGGTCGGTTTCAACCGCGTGGACCCCGCGACCGAGAAGGGGCGGATCACGCTCCCCTACTTCCAGGGGCTGTGGCCGTCCGAGGGCAAGCTGCTGATCGGTCTGTGGACGCAGCATAACTACACGATGAGCTTCCTCCCGTTCCTCTCGACGCGAGGCGGCTCGTCGCCGCTGGTGTACCTCTCGGGGTACTCGGAAGGGAACGTGCGTCACGGCGTCTACTCGGCGTCCGGCGAGCAGATCGGCGATCAAGCGATCGGCACCCCGTGGGGCGTCACCTACGGCTACCAGTGGCTCGGGCAGTTCGTCGACTTCGACACGCGGACGTCGCAGATCATCTCGGTCAACCGGGACACCGGGGAGTCGTGGATCAGCTCGCCGCTCGACCTGTCCGGCGCGCCCGCGGCCGCATCGACCGCTGACCTCGACGTCTTCGACCTGCGCACCGCGGGCTACTGGTCAGGCGGCTATGTCGATGAGGTGCTCGTCGCGCACCCTGATAAGACCTTCGACCTCGACCGCTTCGTCGCCGCGCTCGCGGGCGGCACCTTCGCCCGCGGCGCGGACGAGGGGCAGCCGTTCACCGTCACAGATGCTGCGATCACCGCGACCGCACGAGGCATGCTGCGTACCGGAGCCGAGCGCGTTGCGCTGACCGGCCGCGTCGAGGCATCCCGCGCCGACGCTAAGCCCTATTGGTCGATGGACGGGGGCACGAGCTGGCAGACCGGCTCGGCGATCCCCTCCGGCCTCTCCGGGCTGCTGAGGTGGGAAGTCCCGCTCGGCCCCGGCGAGGCGTTCACCGGGCTTACCCTGCTGCCGCCGTCGCCCGAGTTGTCGGCGATCGCGGATCAGAAGATGACGCAGCGCGGGACGCTGCGCGTCCCCCTGTCGGCGAGCTTCACCGGAAATGCGCGATGGTCAGTCGTCGCGCCCGGCGTCGAGGGCGAGGTGTCCGGCTCGACGCTCACGCTCCGGCCCGGCTGGGCGTCCGGCGATATCAAGGTCACGGTCACGCTGCGCGACGACTGGGATCGCGTCGCTTCGCGGACGTTCACGCTGCGCGTCGACCCCGAGCCGTGGGAACCGGCCGAAGCGCCGCAGTACCCGCGGACGCCGATCCTCGTCGGCGAAGGCGGCTCGACCGAGGCGATCATCGACGCCTCGGCGGCGACGGTCGTCAAGGAGGTGAACGGCGAGCACTCGCTCGAGTTCTCCCTCCCGGTGAAGCACCCCCGCGCGGGACTCATCGTGAACGAGCAGCCGGTCGAGCTGGCCGGAGAGCTGTACCGCATCCGGCGTGTGACGACCTCGAGGTCAAAGCGCGCCCCGTCGCTCGACGTCTACTGCGAAGCGAAGTTCTACGACCTCGCCTACGCCGGAACAGTCCCGGCGATCGAGTACCTGCAGGCCGCCGCGGGCACGGCGATGGAAGACGCGCTCAAGGGCACCGGCTGGACGCTGGGCGCGGTCACGGTCGTCACACGGCGCACCTACACGACCGAGCCGTCGTCGCCGCTGGCGATGCTTCGGACGATCCAGGAGCAGCACGGCGGCGACCTGCTCTTCGACGGTAACGCGCAGACCGTCTCGCTCGTCGCGCGCTCCGGCCGCGACGCCGGGGTCGCGTTCCTCTACGGGCGCGGCCTGTCCGAGTCGAAGCGGGTCGTCGACACGACGTCGCTCGTCACCCGGATTATCCCCCGCAACGCCGACGGCGTGGGGATCGAGAGCGTGAACGGCGGCATCCCGTGGATCGAGGACTACAGCTACACGCGCGAGATCCGCACGGCGACCTACGACTTCCAGGCCGGGGCGTCGCCGTTCACGATGCTCTCTATGGCATCCGCCACGCTGGCGAACCGCTCGAAGCCGTCCTACAGCTACGAGTTCACAGTCGCCGACCTCTCGCACCTGTCGGGGCAGCCGGTCGACGCCTTCGACGTCGGCGACATCGTGACGGTCGTCGACCAGCAACTCGGCATCCGAGAGACGCAGCGCGTCCTCAAGGTCGAGCACGACGTCATGCGCCCGTGGGCGTCGAAGGTCACCCTCTCGGGCAAGCTGCGCGAGCAGGGCAGCCGGTCGGCGACCGAGGCGGGCGCGCTGTCGACGGGATCGACGCAGTCGACCTTCGACCTCGTGCCCTACAACGCGCTGAAAAACGGCCGCTTCGACAACATGCTCGCTCACTGGGCGGCCGCGGGCGTCGAGATTGTCGACGGCGAGGGCACGGGCGACTACGCCGTGCGCTTCTCGGGGCCCGGCTCCCACTGGATCGAGCAGACGGTCGCACCGGATAACCGGGACGTCTACACGCTGTCTCTCGACGTGCGCTCGTCCGAGGCCGGAGTGATCCCGAACCTGCGGGCGATCGCGACGGTCCACTACGAGGACGGCACGAGCGAGGCGATCCCCGTCGAGCTGGTCTAGGAGGTCACATGCACGGCACGATCCGCGCCTCTCGGCGCGTGGCGCGCATCACGGTCCGCGTCGAGATTGTCGACCCGGCCGCGCGCGTGGACGTCACCGACGTCATGCTGCAGCCGGGCGGGGCCGCCTCGGGCTGGCTGCCGCACGTCACCGAAATGCCGTGGTCCGCGGGGGTGACGTCGTGACTCGCGTCACGGCGCGCATCCCCGCGGCGCGCGGCCGCGTCGTCGGCGTCTCCGTCATGGTCCGTGCCGATGACCTGCCGACCGGCGTCTCGGCCGACGTGACGGACGTGCAGCTCACGCCCGGCGCGGCCGCGGTCGGGGTTGTCCCGCATCCGTCCGACGTCGCGGACCGTCACGGTGTGCGTCAGTACCGAAACGGCGTCGTCACACGCTCTGACGTCGTGATCGCGCTCGGCAACCCCGACCGGGCGTCGCCGACCCGTATCCACGTCGCGGCATCCGGCGAGGTCCGAGTCGGCTCTTTCCGATTCGGCCGGGTCGACCGCTCAGCGATCGCCGACGGCGAGGCGGGAACGGCCTCGCAGGGGTGGGGCCGCGTCCCGGTCGTCACTGAGCGCTCGGACCTGTTCGCCCGCGTCAACATCACGGCCCCGACTCACGTAATCATCGAGTGGGCCGACCGATTCTAGGAGGCTCCCGTGCGCAGTTGGGTATGGGTGGGGCACATGTGGACCGATCGCGTCCGCGCAGCCCTCGAAATGTACGGAGACCGCATGACGGACGTGTCGATCTTCGGATGGTTCGTCAATCACGCAGGCGAGCTGTCCGAGACGTTCGACCCCGAGCTGCTGCTGCCGTATCGCGAGAAGTGGCCGCACCTGCGCTTCTGGCTCGCGTTCCGCAACGACGGCAACGAGTCGATCTTTCAGGCGCTACTCGATCGACCAGCGTCCGGCTCGCAGCTCGTGCGCCGACTCGGCGAGGTGCTCGACGAATACCCCTGGCTGTCCGGCGTCGATATCGACCTCGAACGCGGCGGCCCCGCGCGGAACGCCATTCCCGCCGAAGACCTGTTCCGTCGCATCGCCGCACAGTGCCACGAGCGCGGCCTCGAATGCTCCGCGGCGCTGCCCCCGCTCACCGCGACCGGTTCGGTCGGTGGAGAGGACTGGGTGCGCTACCGGCAGCTCGGGCAGATTCTCGATCATCTCGTCATCATGAGCTACGACTTCGCGTGGTCTGGTTCCGCGCCCGGCCCCGTCTCGCCCGGCTTCTGGATGCGCGACGTCTACGACTGGGCGACGTCGCAGGTGCCCGCACACAAGCTCATGATGGGCCTGCCGCTGTATTCGTACTTCTGGCAAATCTACGACTACCCCGCGAACCTCGGCCGGACCTACCGCGGCGACTCGGGCACCTACTACGCCGCGTGGCAGTACTTCACGGGCTACCTCGACGGCATGGGCGGCGACGGCTCCGGCACGCACGCCCGGATCGGCTGGCTCGCGTTCCGCGATCCCGACTCGGCGTCGGCGTGGGGACTGCTCGGCTGCTACGACTGGCGGCACGCCTACGACTTCGACGGCGGCTCGGCCGTCGGCATCGCCCGGCAGACCTACGACGGGCGGCCCTACGTCGTCCGCTACGGGCAGCCGTCCGGCTCCCCCATGTGGTCCGTTGCCGACAACTCAGGGACCAACACCGGGGCGACCTACTCGATCACCCCGCGGCGCGTCCGCGACGTGACCGGCGCACTCGTAGCACCGCGGCGCGGGTACACCGCGACGGTCGAGCTGCTCAAGCGTCACCCCGTCGCCGCGACGATCCTCGACGACAACGCGAGCACCGATGAGCAGCTCGCGAACGTCTACCGCACCGCCTCAGGCGGCTGGTCACGCTGGACGAACGGCAGCGGGTATCACCAGTACCGCGGGCAGGGGCAGCTCGACCTTCGGAACGACTTCGGCGATCGCGCGCTCTACATCGAGATTCGCGCGCAGTTCTCCGGCGACCACTGGTCAGGCGTCACCGCGCGCGGCGTCACCGCCGAGCTGCAGCCGTCCGGCCGCCTGCGGCTGCGTCAGGGCGGCAACGTCTTCCAGGAGGTGCAGGTGTCCCCACGCGCGATCGGCGCGGCCGCGGGGTCTAATCGCTTCTACCTCGGGCTGCGCGTCCGCGAAGGGTCGGCGCGCGTCTACTTCGGCCTCACCGACTCGTCGGCGCTGCCGCTGCGCATTCACGCGAACCTCACGCCCTCGGGCGGGACCGCGTCGATCGTCTCCGAGGGCGGCCTGTGGGTCGACCGCGTCTATGTCGGCGACGGCTGGTGGTATCAGCCCCGCGAGGCTGTGCAGGTCGATATCGCCGGGCAGACGCGCACCCTCGGCCGCCTTGCTCGCTCAGGGATCACCTGGGATGACCGGAACCGCTTCCGCCCGGACGCCGACGTAGACGAGTGGGAGACGCGCACGCAGGGGCACTCGCTCGACTGGGTCTACGACCACTGGCAGGACGCGCCCTTCACGACCGACGCGACGTCGGCCGTCCGCGTGCGCGTGCTCGATCACGACGTCTGGGTCGGCCGCGTCTTCGCCGTCGATCGCGACGGGGCATCGATCGCCTACTGGTCCGACGCCGAAACGGTCCGCCACTGGCGCGACGAGGCCGTGAACACCTACGGCCTGTCAGGGATCGCCCTGTGGACGCTCGGGCAGGAGGACATGCGGACGTGGGACGCCCTCGCCGGAGGCGAGCTGACCCCCGACAGCAAGCGTCTGAACATCTGATCTTGAGCATTCTGCTCGGCCGATCCCCGCGCCGGCCGAAGCAGAATACTCAACCCCGCCCCCGATCGCACCCCGCGGTCGGGGGCTTTGTCATGCAAGCGAAAGGGCAAACCATGGACGAACACACCATCTACGACGCCGAGCAGATCGGCCCCGCACCCGACGACACGGTAACGCAGGTCGCCGAGAAGGGGGACGAGTCCTGATGGCCACTCTCGACGGCGTCGCCGCTGCAGACCGTATGATCGGCTTCGGCACCTACCGCGCAGGCATGTGCCTCGAAGCGACCTCGAAGGCGCTCGGGAGCTACGCGCTGCAGTCGGACCGGCCCGGCTTCTACACCTACGCACTCCGCGGCTGGGAGAACACCCCCGCCGATCGCAAGCGCTACGACCGCACGCCCCCGAAGGGCGCAGTCATCTACTTCTCGGCCTCCTCGAACGGATACGGGCACATCTGCCTCTCCCTCGGCGGCGGCCGGATCGTCTCGACCGACGTCCCCCGGAACGGCGTCGTCGGCGCGACCACGATCGACGCGCTCGAACGCGCGTGGGGTCGCCGCTTCCTCGGCTGGGCTGCCTGGCTGATGGGTCACGAGGTGACCGTCGCCGCGGCGGAAGCGCCCGCTCCCGCGGCCGGTGACGCTCCGGCGTTCCCGCTGCCGTGGCAGTCGTACTTCGGGCCGAAGAGTGGCCCCGCGGCGTCCGTCTCGGGCTACTTCTCCCACGGACGCGACCTGCAGCGCTGGCAGCAGCGCATGAAGGACCGCGGCTGGGCGATCAACCCCGACGGCCTGTACGGCGATCAGACGCGCGACGTCGCGATCGCCTTCCAGCGCGAGAAGGGACTCGGGGTCGACGGCAAGATCGGCCCCGCCACCTGGGCGGCCGCGTGGACCGCGCCCGTCACGTGACCGACGACGCGGCGAGCGGCCTGGGGCATCGCGCTCTGGGCCGCCTGCGGCGCGCGTGGCTGAGGATCGCCGAGCCGCGTGTCCTCCGGCTGGTCTTCCTCGTCGGCTACCTCGTCACACTCGGAACGGGGATCGCCACGCTGACGAACCCGCCGACCACGATCGAGGGCGCGCTCGGCCCGATCCTGTCCGTGTCGTGGGCGATCTTCTGGATCGTCGGCGGGACGGTCGGAGCGGCGACCGTGCTGCCCGGCTACTGGCAGGCCGAGCGCGCGGCCGCAGGCGCGGCGATGTTCGGCATCGCCGTCTACGCCGTCGTCGTCACAACGCTGCACTTCACATCGAGCGGCAGCCGCCTGACGCAGCTCGGCGTGCTCGTGCTCGCGCTGCTGTTCTACATCGTTCGTCTGGCGCTGATCCGGGGTCACGACTTCGAGCCTCGGAGGTGACCCTATGGACATTGCGCGCGACCTCGCGCTGCTGCTGACCGCCATCGGCGGGACCGTGCTCGTCCCGAAGATCGCCGCGGCCCTGTGGGGCGCGCTGACCGGCCGAGCGGGGCGGCAGCGACGCGAGATCGACCGGGTCCGGCTGCAGGCCGACGACGAGGCGCACCGCCGCCGCATGGCGCAGGAGCACGCCAGCGCGTGTCGTCGCCTGCTGCTCGAAGCGCCCTGCGTCGACCCGGCCGATATCCCGCCCTGGCCTACATACACCCGTCGAAAGGACACGCAATGAAGAACACCATCACCCGCCTGCGCCTCTGGCTCACCGACGCCCGACGTCAGGCGCTGCACGCAGCTCTCGGCACCCTGGCGACGCTCGGCGTCACCGCGGGGCTGCTAAGCGACACGCAGTCGAACGCGGTCGTCGGCCTGGCAGGGTCGGCGCTCGCGCTCACGCAGGGCGCGCTCTCGCTCGCTCTGCTGCGCGGCTCCGAGGCTGCGCAATGGTTCGACGTGACCGGCCGCGGCCTCGTCTACGGCTTCGCGGCCGCGGGCGGCGCTGCGGGCCTCACGTTCGGCCTCTGGGGCGACGACACGGTCACCCACGTCGCGCAGCTCGTCGCCGTCGGCCTGACCGTCATATCGTCCTTCCTGGGCGTCGTGAACGTGCAGACCATCCCAAAGGACACCGAGGGCCGCCCCCTCACCCGACGCGAATACCGCGCCACCCTCAACACATGACGACACCGTAACGCCCCGGCGGCCGCAGGCGACGGCTCGCATGCGCGCCGCACCCCTGACTACTGTTGATGTTTCCTTTGCATGGCATTGTGGTGTAGCGCGCATGCTAGGGCGGTGACGAATAGAACCAGTCCTAGCGCCCAGAAAAGCACTACGAACTGCGGCAACGCCAGAGAAAGAAGGATCGCCCCACCCCCGATAAGCACGGATATCACTGTGATGGCGCGCAGTACAGAGATCTTCGTCATGACTCGTTCACCGCATGAGGACGAATTCGCCGGGGCCGCATGCGGTCACGCCCACAGGGCGGTGATGTCTGCCTCGGTCTGTGTGAGCCGGTCGCCAGCAGCCTGCGCGGCATCGGTGGCGTCGTGGAGAGCGATTCGCAGGCTGTCCATGGGCTTGGCCCATTGCCGGTGAGCGTCGTCGTACGCGGTTTGTGCGGCTCCGGACCACTGTCCCCGCAACGCCGTGGCCTCCCGGTCCAGAGCGTCCAGCTTGTCTTGCAGGGCGGCAACCGCTTGCCGCAGGTGCACGAGCGTGTCCGCGTGCCGGTCGGCGTCGAACGAGAGGATCACGGGGTCGGGGTGGGGGTCGAGGGGGCGAGTTGGAAGATGTCCCCGGGAACGCAGCCGCTGTACCCACGGAAGTAGATGGCGCTTTCGCTCACGTCGAGTAGGTAGTAGCTGCCGTCGGGGTAGCTGCCGGTGAGGTAGGGCGGGTCGGAGAGGATCCAGCGGGGTGGGGTGAGGTTCGTGTCCCGCTCGACCTTCACATCATGGCCCCGCTCCTGCCACGCCTTCTGCGCCTGCACGATGAGATCCGCCGGCGCACCCGGCAACGGCGCAGTACGCGACGCGGACACTCTCCACTTCACACGCGGACCTGACGAATCGTGCGAGCAGGCCGACCATGAGCCGTGGACGTCCCAGCCGTCGGGTGCTGTCGCGGCGGCGCTGGCCTGGTAGAGGTCCATGATCTGTGCTTTGACTTGTTCGGGAGTCATGTCGGGGTCCTTGGGGGTGGGGTTGCCTGCGGGGGCGCACGCGGTCAGCAGCAGGGCGAGCGCGAGCCCGGCGGGGACGAGGGGGGCGAGGATGCGTGTGTTCATGGTCACTTGACGTTGTTCCATCCGCCCGGGTAGTACGACCCGAGACCGTCTGTGTAGGGCAGGGGCGGTCGAGTGATGACCTCGTCACCACGGCCCACCGTGGCCAGGGCGGTGTTGTAGTGGGCGGTGGTGTTGGGGTCGAGGTAACTGTAAGTGGTGGACCCGTCACCGAAGGGGCCGTGTTTGTCGACTGCGCGCAAAGCTTCCCCACTGGGGGTGGTGGCCGCTTCGGAGGTGAAGTCGTGCGCCCCGAAAGACGGGGTGGTCGGGTCGATACGGGGCTCGCCGAGCACACCGGACAGGCGCTGCCCGACAGGTGCCCACTCGTCGTGATAGGCCTGCGAGGCGAACACCTGCCCCGGCGGGACATTCATGTCCGCGACGTTGTCGACCTGGCTGTCGACACCGGCCGAGCCCAGCAGAACGACGTGATCGGCGTGCGCTTGGGTCAGTGCGAGGGCGGTGACGTTCGTGCCGTACGAGTGCGCCACAACCGACACGGACGCCGGAGCCCCGGTCGCGGTGTGCACCGCGGCCATCGAGGTGAGATCCTTCGCCAACGCCGGGGCGCCCTCCTGCGCCTTCCCACTGAACGCCACATCCCAAAAAGCATTGTTCATGGGCGGGTGATATCCCAACCACGCAACCACCGCATAATCCCCCACAACACCGCCACCGAGACGCTGCTGATGATCCTGAAGATTGAGAGCGGCGTCGACGTAGGTCTGCATGTCGCCTTGCACGTTGGAGTTCATGCCCGGCACGATGAACGACACGCTCTTGGCCGCATCCAGATCGCCGACCGCGACCTGCGCGAGCGGTGGCACGTCCAGCACCACCGACACCAGGGTGTGGCCTTGGGCGGATTCTTTCAGTGCTTCGAGGGCGGCGAGTTGGTCGGGGGCGTCGCTTGCATTGTGTCGGGCGTCGTCGATGGCCTGGTCCAGCACGATCCGGTTCGCCTGATCCCGCGCGTGGTAGGCGACACCACCGAGATTGCCGATCACGGCAGGGATCGCGTGGATCAACGCATCCTGCTGATCACCATCCAATCCCGGCCACCAGCCCGCGACATCCTCCGGCGACGTCTGTGAGAGGAGGGTGACGAGGTCGGGGCGTGCCGCCAACAGCGTGGCAACGTCAGACCCGTCCAGGGACTTCAATACGGACAGCGCGGTCGCCGAGGTCACCGGCCCCGTTCCCAGGGTTGCTCCCGCCGTCGCCCACATCGACCCGGCATCCACGTGCAGCAGTTCGGTGGCGGCGTTCACTTCCGCTGCCGCAACCCGAGCGGCGTCGCTCACCCACCCGCGAGCCTCGGCCAACCAGCCCGCAGCCTTCGCGAACGCCTCACCACTGGTCCCCGGGGCCGTCCAATCCGAACCCCCACTGAACACCAACGGCCACGTATTCAGCACCAGCTCCCCGGCCCCGGGTCCTCCCGCCGCCTCCGCCTGCTCTCGCCGCTGCAGCCCCTCCGCGTAGTCCCAGCCGTCGATCGCGATGGTCGCACGCTGGCGAGCCTTCTCCAACGCCGACCGATACACCCGCATCGCGGCAGCAACACGCGACAACGCGTCTTCCGCGTCCGACCACGCCCTCGTCAACCGCGTCACCCGCACCGTGTACGCATCCGCGGCCGTCCCCGTCCAATCGTCGATGCTCTTCTTCCGACCGACGATGTCCGCCGCGTCCCCCGCCACACCGGCACGCCGTTCACACAAGGCCACGATCGCGTCGATATCACCGAACGACCCGGGCACCAGTGCGGCTGGATCGGTGGTCTGTCCCAACTCGACCATCAGAACTCTCCCGCCCGGCGCATGTCTTGCACGCCCTCATTGTCGGCCGCTTCGTACAAACCAGCGGATGTCGTCAACGTCTGCGCAACGCCCTCGGTCTCCGACACCCGCTGCATCCACCCACCCGTGAGCGTCTCCATGAAAGCCGACAGCGCCGACACGAGTAACGTATCGCCGACGTTCTGGGTCGCCGCCGTTGCCGTCTCGCCCTCGGTGATCTGCACGGCATCCCCGACCACAGAAGCCGCAGAACGCAGCCCCTCCGGATCCACCGCCCACCCACTCACGTCGCATACAGTACCGATCACGCCCGCAGATCCGCACCCTGGCGTCACGAAATCACCCGCGGCACACCCCACCACACGACCAGGCCAACCAGCGACACCCGCCCCCAATGGCATGTCTGTGGCCGTGCGTACGCTGCAGCCCATGTCTCGCCACCACCTGCACCCCGACGTCGCCCTCGGAATCCGCCTCTCCGCCATCTGCAGCCGCCACCGATACACGACCGACCCGCAGCCCGTCATCGACGAGCTGCTCGCCACAGCCGGCGACCGGGCCGACATCCTCGCCGCCGAGACCGGCAGCTGGGCTGGCTACTACGACGGCCCGGATACGCACACCCTCGCCGCCGCCCTCATCGCCCACATCCCCGGCGCAGCCGACTGGGTGCATTTGGGACGCGCGCGGCGTACCGTACCGATCCACGGGGCCAGCGGATTCGCCCGGTCGCGTTAGGGATGAAGCTCGCGCTGGTGCTGTAGCCAGGTTGTAGCTTCACGTATCGGTTCGAGAAGACTCTTACGCGCTACGCGGGCGGCATACCAAGCTTCTCGAACGGGATACTTCCCTGTGCGCGGCCATGCGGGCCACATCCAACCGCCTCCGTATGGGCCCTCACCCATAGGCCCTTCTGCGTAGCCCCAGCTCTCGGGGCCGACGTCTCTGCGGGCGTGAACATACTCTCCTCTCGCGAACACGAGCGCCGCGCAAGTCTCTGCTCCCACGTCACCGTCGACGTTCTCGTCCTTGATTGATCGCGCAAAACGAGATCGTCCAAGCGCCTCCCAGAGGCCGTTGAGCCAGTGCAGGCAGGCACGAAGGGCATCGTCGACCTGATCCGACGGAGGATGGCCCTCATCGTCGAGCAGCCGCTCAAGCTGATCCAACGAATGGTCCATGCGTCGCCACATCCCAATGCGGGATCGCGCATCAGTAGCATCCATCCGGCGAATCTAGACCGCCAAGGTTCTCCGAGCCACACCGTGATGGACAGAGCCCGAGCGGATGTCGTTTCGTACACCAGATACCTCGCTTAACGCAAGAAACCCCGGGCCCGCTCAAGTGAGTAGGCCCGGGGCAGGACGGTAGCGTCGCCGTTACGCCTCAGCGCGGGGTCTTCGCCTCAGATCGTTTCCGCCGCCCCCTGACGACCATGGACCCAACCCCCGCGACGATGCCCGTAAGCGCCACGAGGATCGGGATAAGCGGCGACCCGGAGGGCAGAGTCAACGCCGACAGCCAGGTGAGGGCCATCAGGACGACGACGGCGATCAGAACATGCCTCATCTTCACGGTTCACCTCCGCTCTGTGCAGCACATCGTAGTCGTCTGCGAGATGCACCGCGTTCGAGCACGGCGAAGTCGGCAGTGACGAGAGGAAAAAGAAGACCGGTGACTACCCACAAGAGCCAGTCACCGGTCTTCTCGTGTGCCTCTCAGCCCAGTGGCACCGACGTGCCGGAGAACTCACCGGTCACGGCGAAGGACGTGATCAGTCCCGCCGTCTGCACGGCAAGCGTAAGACCGACGATGACAATCGCGACGATAAGGACCGTCCGCTCTTGCCGATTCGGCCCTTGCGTCAGAAGGTAGACGGCCCACACGAGTGCCACTACTTGCAACACAGCGAACCACGGGGCAAGTACGGGCAGCACCACCGAGACGAGAGCGAGGCCGAGCGCCCACCAGTGCCGAGAGGAGGTCTGAGCCTGCGCGTGCGTCGTCATGGGGAACACCTTAGGCGTTACGGATGGAACCGACCACCGACTTGGGCGAACCGGAAACAGTCGAGGCGCTGTGGATCTTCGTGAACGAAACCGGGAAGCCCTGGAAGAAAGCGCTCACCTGCGTACGCACCTCGCACGTCCCCGTACCGCCGCTGATGTAACTCGAAGGCGACGAACTCGTGCTGACGCCAACACCCGACGCGCTACCGGTGCAAAGGAGAATACGAGTCACGTCGCGATAATTCGCTTCGTACCGGAAGTCGAGGTTGAAGGTCACCAGGGTCACGCCGAAGATCTGCGCGTTCTGAGTGTTGGTGAAGCGATAGCCCGTGTCCGCGAGAGTGGAGACCTCCGATGAGTCCCGGACGGGCGCCACCTCTGTGGGCTCTTCCTCGAATGTGATGAGCGACTGGGGGTCTGCGATGTAGGCCTGCTGCTGTTCGTCAGGCAGAGCCGCGAACGTGTCCTCCAAGTACTGCTGCGTCTCGGGAGCGACGTTCAGCGATGCGACGAAGGCGTTGAAGTCTGCCTCAGCGGCGTTGGGCGGGGTCTCAGCTGCCGATGCGGCCTGGGCCGGGATGGCAAGCGAAAGTGCCACCGCAGCGATGCCGACTGCGAGCGAGGAGCGGCGAGAGAGCTTCATGTGAGTTGTCCTTTCAGCGCAATGTACGTTTTCGTACCTTGCGGGCCATTGTTGGGCCCGCGCCATAAACATAAATGGAGCCCCGGACAGGGCATCCGACGTGCACCGCAGCCATCTCGACAGTAAACGCACCATCGTTTAAGATGCGCCACGTCATGTAACCCCCCTCTCTCGGGGTACCTTTCTCTCGCCGCGAGACGGAGAAACGCTCATTATGAGACTCCTATGAGAATATTCTCATCATTGGATAGCCGGACGTGTCGTGCGGGGTGAATCGCCGCGGCGAGGTTGAACACCTCAGCGAAAAACCGAGATTCCCATGACCCTGAGCCACGCGCGACGAAGAGCGGCCCCGAGGACCTCGTGTGTCAAGCGGAGGGCTCGATGGAGATGTGGTCGAGGTTGAGATCGGCCGCCGTAACCGGATGCCAGGGCGATGACCCGGCGGTGCCCCGTGACTCCTGGAACGTCTCGACCTCCGTCCCGTCGACCGGGATGCAGATCGTCGCCCCCTGCGACCGAAGCAACGCGAAGGAGACTCAGATGAGCGATCATCGGTTATATGGATAGTTTCGACATCGTGTCCAAGATCGACCGCCAGGAGGCCGACAACGCGCTCAACCAGGCTCACAAAGAGGTGGAGCAGCGGTACGACTTCAAGGGGACCGACGCGTCGATCGCCTGGAGCGGCGACTCGATCGTGATCAAGGCGAACTCCGAGGAGCGCGCCAACGCGGTGCTCGACGTCTTCCAGACCAAGCTCATCAAGCGCGGGATCTCGCTGAAGAGCCTCGAGAGCGGCGAGCCCGTCGCCAGCGGCAAGGAGTACCGCATCACCTCCACGCTCAAAGAGGGCATCTCGCAGGAGAACGCGAAGAAGATCGGCAAGATCATCCGCGACGAAGGCCCGAAGGGCGTGAAGTCCCAGATCCAGGGCGACGAGCTGCGCGTGCAGTCGAAGTCGCGCGACGACCTGCAAGAGGTGCAGCGTCTGCTGAAGGCCGCCGACCTCGACGTCGACCTGCAGTTCGTCAACTACCGCTGAGCCCAGACAGGAGCCCCCCGAGGCTGCTCCCGCACGGACGCGCCCGGGGGCTTCTCGCGTTTTCAGAACGCGGCGGCTCCCGACGCCCTGCGCTGCAAGAAGGTGCAGAGCTGACCGACGGCGGCGACCTCGTCGCCGAGGGCGGTCATGCGGTCGGGGTCGAGGGTCAGATCGTCGGCGCGCGAGGTGAGCGTGATCTTCCACGACGAGTCGTCAGCCCCTGGCTGCATGTACATCGACGCGGGAGCGTGGGCGAGATGCACCACGACGAGCGAGAGGTTGCCCGGCTCCTCTTGGTCGATGACCGCCACTGTGCCGTCGAGCGCGATGTCGCCCGCGAGGAACTCGTCGACCCAGGCCTGCAGTTGTTGCCGCGGCCAGTGGGGCGCGGTGTCGTCGACGGTGGTCATGAAGCGATCATGCCATCGGATGCCGCCCGCACTGCCATCGGCGTCCGGCGACTGCGCGCGGCGAACAGGTGCAGCGGCCCGACGCACAGCAGACGTTCTTACACTGGCGCCATGCGCCCGCATACCGCCGACCCGCGCCTGTGCCCCACGTGCGGCGACCCGCTGTCGTTCGAGATCCTCGACGACGAGCGCTTTCTCGTCGCGTGGTCGTGCCTCCAGTGCGGGCTCGTCCGCACGACCGAGCCGGTCTGACCGCTCAGCCGCGCAAGGCGTCGTCGCGCCACTCGACGCAGACGACCTCGCCCGCGAAGACGCGCTCCTCGCGTTGGCGCAGCTCGACCCGACGGATCTTGCCCGAGATCGTCTTGGGCAGGTCGAGAAACTCGATCCGGCGCAGACGCTGGAACGGCGCGAGCTTCTCACGGGCGTAGCGCAGGATGTCGAACGCGACCTCTTCGCCGGGCTCATACCCGGATGCCAGGACGACATAGGCCTTGGGCACGGCGAGGCGCAGCTCGTCGGGCGCGGGAACGACGGCGGCCTCGACGACCGCCGGATGCTCGATCAGCACGCTCTCGAGCTCGAACGGGCTGATCTTGTAGTCGGACGCCTTGAACACGTCGTCGGTGCGGCCGATGTAGGTGATGTTCCCGGTCTCGTCTCGCCGCGCGACGTCGCCCGTGTGGAACAGGCCGCCGGCGAACGCCTCGGCGTTCCGTTCGGGATCGCCGACGTAGCCCGACATGAGGTTCGTCGGCCGGTCGGTCAGGTCGATGCAGATCTCGCCCTCGTCGGCGCGCTCGCCCGTCAGCGGGTCGACGAGCACGACGGGGCAGCCGGGGAGCGGGCGCCCCATCGATCCGGGCACGAGCTGCTGGCCGGGCGTGTTCGCCACCACGGCGGTCATCTCGGTCTGCCCGTAGCCGTCGCGGATGCTGAGACCCCACGCCTGGCGCACGTGCGCGATCACCTCGGGGTTGAGCGGCTCACCCGCCGAGACCACCTCGCGCAGGGCACCGCGGCGACCCGTCAGATCGGCCTGGATCAGCATGCGCCAGACCGTGGGCGGTGCGCAGAACGTCGTGACACGGTCGCGTTCCAGCTCGGTGAGCAGCCGGTCGGCCGAGAAGCGCGAGTAGTTCAGCGCGAGCACGGTGGCCTCGGCGATCCACGGGGCGAAGAAGCAGCTCCACGCGTGCTTGGCCCACCCCGGCGAGCTGATGGCGAGGTGCACGTCGCCGGGCTGCAGCCCGAGCCAGTACATCGTGCTCAGATGCCCCACGGGGTACGACACCTGCGTGTGCTCGACGAGCTTCGGCTTCGAGGTGGTGCCCGAGGTGAAGTAGAGCAGCAGACGGTCGTCGGCGGTCGTCCCCGGGTGCGGCACGGGCGACGCGGGCGTGGCGAACGCCTCGTCGTAACGCCCCCAGCCGAGGTGGTCGCCGCCCACCACGATGCGGCCCACCTGAGCGGGCAGATCGTCGAACTTGGCGGCATCCGGGATCGCCGCGATCACGTGACGGATCGCGGCGCGCTCGACGCGATCCGCGAGGTCGGCCGAACCCATCGCCGTGGTCGTGGGGGCGATGACGCCGCCGAGCTTCATGATGGCGAGCATCGACTCCCACAGCTCGACCTGGTTGCCGAGCATCAGCAGCACGGCGTCGCCCCTTCGCACGCCTCGGGATGCCAGCCACGCGGCGACCTGGTCCGAGCGACGGGCGAGCTCGTCGAACGTGCGCTGGTCGTGGGTCTCGTCGTCGTCGACGACGATGAGCGCGGGACGATCGTTGCCGCGGGCCATCGGATCGAACCAGTCGATCGCCCAGTTGAAGGGCCCCTCGACCTCGGGCCAGGCGAACGACGCAGCCCGGTCGGCGTCGTCGCGGGCCGCCAGCAGCTCGTCACGTGCCGCGCGGTAGCGATCGGTGACGGATCCGTCGGTGCGGGTCATGCGGCTCCTTCGCGTGCGTCGCCGGTGTCGACGACGACACCGGTGCCCCGCCGGTCGGTCGGGAACGCGCGATGCGGAGCGAAGACGACGCTACCGCGAAAGGCCCCGGACGCGCGGGCGGGCACGCTCAGTCGCGCAGGCGCTGGACGAGATCGGCGATCTCGTCGAGATGGACGCGCATCGCCGCCTCGGCGGCATCCGGATCGCCGGCCCGCAGGGCGCGCAGCAGACGGGCATGACCGTCGTGCGAGAGGCGCCTCCCCTCTTCGGCCAGGTGCGAGAACAGGCGGGCCTCGACCGTCCACGACACGGTCAGCTCGCTGAGGGAGGCCAGCAGAGGATTGCGGGTGGCCGCAGCGATCGCCACGTGGAACGCCACGTCGAGACGCACCGAGCGTTCGACGTCGTGCACCTCGGCGGACTCGGCGAGCACGGCGGCGAGCGCATCGAGCTCGGTCTGGTCGATGCGCGTGGCCGCGAGGCGTGCGATCTGCGGCTCGACGACGGTGCGGAACTCGGCCGACGCCGCCGACACACCCTCGGCGTCGCGCTCGAGCGAGGCGAGCATCGCCGAGACGGGGACGCGGGACGCGACGCGGGTGCCGCTCCCCTGGCGTCGCTCGACGAGCCCGGCCGACTCGAGACGCAGCAGGGCCTCGCGCACCGCCGAGCGCGAGACCGCGAGCCGGCCGGCGAGCTCGCGCTCGGTGGCGAGACGGTCGCCGGGCTTCCAGACCCCCGCGACGATGAGCGCGCGCAGGCGCGACACGATCTCATCGTGCAGCGGACCGCCGCTCCGCTCGAGCGGAGCAAGTGCCGTGTGGTCGAGCATCGATCCTCCCCGTGTTCATCATCCCCGACCCCGGACGCGACAGGATTCAGATTGGTCAGACCGTAACGCCCCTGAAATCCGAGAAACCCTCACCCGAAATGGCTCGAACACAGAATTGGACCGACCAGATCATCAGGGCAGAGGAGCGATCATGGCAATTGGGCCGAGTCTCAGCGGCATCCGAGGCAGGGGAACAGTCGGGAAAGTGCTGCGGCACCCGGCGACGCTCATCGCCCTCGCCGCGGTGCTGGGCGTGCTCTTCGGCCTGATCGCCGGCGAGTGGGCGGGCAACCTCAAGTTCGTGGGCGACCTGTTCATCCGCCTGATCCAGATGGCGATCGTGCCGCTGGTCATGGCATCCGTCATCGTCGCGACCGGATCGATGACCGGCAACGGGATGGGACGCCTGGCCGGGCGCACGTTCGGCTGGATGATCGGCTTCTCGATCGTCGCGGCGCTGGTGGGCTGGGGACTCGCGGCGCTGTTCCAGCCGGGCGTCGGCATCGACTACTCGGGCACGATCGACCCGTCGCTGCAGAAGTCGGCCACCCCGACGTCGAGCTGGCAGGACACCGTGCTCGGCTTCGTCTCGACCAACATCTTCAACGCCATGTCGACCGCGAACATGCTGCCGATCATCGTGTTCTCGCTGCTGTTCGGCCTGGCGCTCAACGGATACGTGCGCGCGACCGGCAACCGGCTCGTGGTCACTCTGCTCGACCAGGTGCAGCAGGTGGTGCTCGGCATGATCCGCCTCGTCATGCGCATCGCCCCCATCGGCGTGTTCTGCCTGCTGGCCGCGCTCGCGGGCGACGTCGGGTTCGCGGTCGTCACGACCGCCCTGTCGTACCTGGGCGCGACGCTGTTGGGCGTGGTGATCGTGTCGGTGCTGTTCGTGATCGTCGTGGCCGCCCGCACCCGACTGAGCCCCTGGGCCCTGCCCGGCAAGCTCGCCGAGCAGACGATCATCGCCGTGACCACGACGAGCTCGGCCGTCACGTTCCCGACGGTGCTGAAGAACGCGGTCGAGAAGGTCGGCATCAGCCAGCGCGTGGCGAGCTTCACCCTCTCGGTCGGCCTGACGATGGGCTCGTACGGCGCGGTGCTCAACTACACGATCGTGATCCTGTTCCTCGCCCAGGCGGGGCGGGTCGAGCTGTCGCCGGGGCAGGTCGTGCTCGGCATGGCGCTGGCGATCATGCTGAACATGGGAACCATCACCGTCCCGGGCGGGTTCGCGGTCGCGGCGACGTTCCTCGCGACGTCGCTCGGACTGCCCCTGCAGGCGGTCGGCCTGCTGATCGCGGTGGACTGGTTCACCGGCATCTTCCGCACATTCCTCAACGTCAACGGCGACACCATGATCGCCATGCTCGTCGGCACCGCCACCGACGAGATCGATCGCGACGTCTACGCCGGCCGCAAGACGGTCACGGCCGAGACAGTCGACGAAGACGCGATGGCCGAGACGTTCGCCACCGCCGACCGCGCCGACTGAGGGCCGGGTGAGGTCGCGCGGCCGCGACGGCCGGTCTCGGGGCGTGGAGCCGCCGCGCCTCAGAGCGTCGCCGCGAGCGCACGCCCGACGGTGCGTCCGGTGAACAGGCACCCGCCGAGGAACGTGCCCTCGAGGGCGTTGTACCCGTGCGCACCGCCCCCGCCGAAGCCCGCGGCCTCGCCCGCGGCGAACAGCCCCGGAATCGGGCGGCCCGCGTGGTCGAGAGCCCGGCCCTGCAGGTCGGTCTGGATGCCGCCGAGCGTCTTGCGCGTCACGATCCACAGCCGCACCGCGATGAGCGGACCGTGCGCCGGATCGAGGATGCGATGCGGCGCGGCCGTGCGCACGAGGCGGTCGCCGAGAAAGCGTCGGCTGTTGCGGATGCCGATCGCCTGCGCGTCTTTGGAGTACGGATTGCGCATCTCGTTGTCGCGGGCGCGGATCTGCGCCTCCAGGTCGGCGGCATCGATCAGGCCGTCGCCGGTGAGCTCGTTCATCCCCCGCACGAGCTCGGCAAGCGTGTCGGCGACGACGAAGTCGGCGCCGTGGTCTTTGAACGCCTCGACCGGGCCCGCGGCGGCGCGCCCGAGCCGGCTCCGCACGAGCAGGCCGAGGTCGCGGCCGGTGATGTCGGGGTTCTGCTCCGACCCCGACAGCGCGAACTCCTTCTTGACGATGCTCTGGTCGAGAACGAACCACGAGTAGTCGTAGTCGGCGATGTCGGGCGTCGTCCGCAGGATCCGCAGCGTGCCGAGCGTGTCGTAGCCGGGCAGCCCGGGCGCCGGCAACCGCCGTCCGCGCGCGTCGAACCACATCGACGAGGGACCCGGCAGAATCCGGATGCCATGCCCCGGCCAGATGGCATCCCAGTTCTGCAGCCCCTCGGTGTAGTGCCACATGCGATCGCGGTTGACCAGCCGCACACCCTGACGCGCCGCGATGTCGAGCATGCGCCCGTCGACGTGGGCCGGGACGCCGGTGACCATGCGCCGCGGAGGGGTGCCGAGCCGCTCGGGCCACCAGGCGCGTACCCGGTCGTGGTCGCCGCCGATCCCGCCCGTCGCGAGCACGACGGCCTGCGCGGTGAGCGTGAACTCGCCGACCTCGTCGCGGTTCGACGCGACGCCGCGGGGCGCGTCGTCGGGTGCGAGCACGGCCCCGCGGACCCCCGTGACCTGCCCGCCGTCGAACACGAGCGCGTCGACACGATGGCGGAAGCGGAACGCCACGGCGCCCGTCGCGGCCGCCGCGCGGGCCTTGTCGGCGAAGGGCTCCGAGATGCCGGTGCCCGTTCCCCACGGCACGTGGAACCGCGGCACCGAGTTGCCGTGACCGCCGGCCGTCAGGTCGCCCCGTTCGGCCCATCCGACGATCGGGGTGAAGCGCACGCCCTGCTCGTGCAGCCAGCGCCGCTTCTCACCGGCGGCGAACTCGACGTAGGCCCGCCCCCACTTCTGCGCCCAGGCGTCTTCGGGCAGGTCGCCGTCGAGACGGTCCCATCCGGCCGACCCCTGCCAGTCCTGCCATGCGAGCTCGAACGAGTCCTTCACGCCCAGACGCCGTTGCATGGGCGAGTCGACCAAGAAGATGCCGCCGAACGACCAGAAGGCCTGCCCGCCCAGGTTCGCGGCGTTCTCCTGATCGACGATGAGCACGCGCTTGCCCGCTCGCACGAGCTCGTGCGAGGCGACGAGGCCCGAGAGTCCCCCGCCGACGATGATGACGTCTGCATCCATGGTCATCCCTTCCTGCGCCGACGGGCACCGCGCCTCCCTTCCTACACCCGGGGGCCCGCCGCGTCACCGGCGGGCATCACTGTGCAGGACCCGTGGGGCTGATGCATACGCCCGAGACCCACGGGGTCGCCGCGACACCACCGCTCCTGCACCCTCGCGCGCACCCGGCACTCCCCCACGCGCGCGCCCCGACACACGACGCCCCCCCGGACGCACGCCCCGGACGCACGAACGGCCCCGCCGGGTGGCGGGGCCGTTCGGAAGAGCACGACTACTCGCCGCGCGAGATCGCGATCATCTCGTCGCGGGGCACGACCTTGATGCGGGCACGCTCGTGCGGGGCGCCGAGAGCGACCTCGTGCTCGTCGAGACGGTGCCATCCGTCGAGGTCGGTCCACCGCACGCCGCGCTCGGCCAGCAGGGCGGGGATCGCCTCTTCTTCGGGGTGTGCGGGGCGCCACCATTCGGCCTGGTCGTTGATGACATGGCGCACGGTCTCCATCGCGTCCGACTTCGTGTGACCGATGAGGCCGACGGGGCCGCGCTTGATCCAGCCCGTCGCGTACACCCCGGGAAGGCGCTCGTTCGAGTCGCCCGCGAGCACCTGCCCCTCGTGGTTGGGGATCACGCCGTGGCGGTCGTCGAACGGCACGTCCTTGAGCGGCGAGCCGAAGTAGCCGACGGCGCGGTAGAGCGCCTGGATGGCGACCTCGCGGATCTCTCCCGTGCCCACGACCCCGCCCTCGGCGTCGGGAGCGGTGCGCTCGTACCGCAGTGCGGCGACGCGGCCGGCGTCGTCTTTCACGACCTCGAGCGGCTTGGCCCAGAAGTGCAGGTGCAGGCGGCGGGATGCCTCGCCCCCGGCGTCGTTCGCGCCCGGGCGCGTGCGCCACTCTTGCAGGACGCGGTCGATGACCTTGACCTGCTTGTTCGTCTGGATCGCCGTGAGCGAGGCCTCGTCGTAGTCGAAGTCCTCGTCGTAGACGACCATGTCGACGTCGCGCAGCTCGCCGAGCTCGCGCAGCTCGAGCGGCGTGAACTTCACCTGCGCGGGGCCGCGGCGGCCGAAGACGTGCACGTCGGTGACCGGCGACGCCTTGAGCACCCGGTAGACGTTGTCGGGGATCTCGGTGGGCAGCAGGTCGTCGGCGTGCTTGGCGAGCATCCGCGTGACGTCGAGCGCGACGTTGCCGTTGCCGATGACCGCGACCGACTCGGCGTCGAGCGGCCACTCGCGCGGCACGTCGGGGTGCCCGTCGAACCAGCTGACGAAGTCGGCCGCGCCGTACGACCCCTCGGCGTCGATACCGGGGATGTCGAGGTCGGCGTCGCGGATCGCGCCGGTCGAGAAGATGACGGCGTTGTAGTGCTTCTTGAGGTCGTCGAGGGTGATGTCCTCGCCGAAGCGCACGTTGCCGAAGATGCGGATGTCACCGCGGTCGAGCACCTCGCGCAGCGCCGTGACGACGCCCTTGATGCGCGGGTGGTCGGGGGCCACGCCGTAGCGCACGAGGCCGTAGGGGGCGGGGAGCTGTTCGAACAGGTCGATCGACACGTCGAACTGGCGCTCGGCCTTGAGCAGGATGTCGGCGGCATAGATGCCGGCCGGGCCGGCGCCGACGATCGCGAGACGCAGCTTCGTCATGGGTGTCCTCTCGATTCGGGATCGGGGGCGGAAGAGGGGGTCAGGCGGAACGGTCCGCGACGGCGCGGGCGAAGCGGGTGAGCGCCTCGCGCACCGCACCGTCGGGAAGCGGCGAGATCGCGTCGATCGCCTCCTGCGACCAGCGGTGGGCCAGGTCGAGGGTCTCGCGCGTGGTGTCGTGGTCGCGCAGCTCGGCGAGCGCGTCGTCGAGCACGGCAGGGTCTGCGCCGCCCGCGATGCGTTCCTGTCCGTCGTCGATGCGCGCGCGCAGATCGAGGGATGCCGCGTCGTCACGGTGCCCGAGAAGCAGATAGGGCATCGTGGGCACGCCGGCGCGCAGATCGGTGCCGGGCACCTTGCCGGTCTCGGAGGGGTCGGGAGAGAGATCGATCACGTCGTCGAGCAGCTGGAACGCGACGCCGGCCTTCTCGCCGAACACGATCATCGGCTCCTCGAACTCCTCGGGCGCGCCCGAGTAGATGATGCCGGACTGTGCGGCCGCGGCGATGAGCGAACCGGTCTTGTCGGCGAGCACCTGCAGGTAGAACGCCACGGGGTCGTCGCCTTCTTGCGGGCCGACCGTCTCGTGCATCTGACCCAGCACCAGGCGCTCGAACGTGTCGGCCTGCAGCTGGATGGCGCGCTCGCCGCGACGGGCCATGAGCTGGCTGGCCCGGGAGAACAGCAGGTCGCCGGTGAGGATGGCGATGTTGTTGCCCCACACCGTCTGGGCGCTCGGCACACCGCGGCGCTTGTCGGCGCCGTCCATGACGTCGTCGTGATAGAGCGAGCCGAGGTGCGTGAGCTCGAGCGCGGTGGCGACCTCGACGACCTCGGGCGTGGTGCCCCGGCCCAGTTGTGCCGTGAGGATCGCGAGCATCGGTCGCACGCGCTTGCCCCCCGCCTCGTAGAGGTAGCGGGCGGTGACGTCGGCGAGCCGGTCGGCGCTGCGCACCTCGCGCTCGAGGGTGCCCTCGACGAGGTCGAGACCGGCCTCGACGGTCGACAGCAGGCTGCGCGAACGCAGACCCGCGAAGATGCGGTCGCTCAGGCCCAGCTTGCCCGACAGGTGGGAACCGGCTGCGGACGGTCTCGGGGTCACCCGATCAGCCTAGCCTGGCGCGACGCCGTCACTCCGTGCCGTTACCCCCGTTGACACCGCGATGCAGCGCCACGATGCCGAACGACAGGTTGCGGTGGGCCACCTGCGACCAGCCGGCATCGCGCATCCAGGCGGCGAGCGTCGGCTGGTCGGGCCAGTCGCGGATCGACTCGTTCAGGTAGTCGTACGCCTCGGCGTTCGAGCTGACGGCCCGCGCCACGAGGGGGAGCACGCGGTCGTTGTAGAACCGGTAGAGGCCGTTGAAGGCGCGGGACGGCGGATGCGAGAACTCGCACACCACGATGCGTCCCCCGGGGCGCGTCACACGGCGTAACTCGCGCAGCGCGCGACGGGGGTCGTTGACGTTGCGCAGGCCGAACGACATGGTGACCGCGTCGAACTCGCCGTCGTCGAACGGCAGGTCGGTGGCATCCGCCTGCACGAACTCGAGGTTCGGGACGTCGCCGTGACGACGGCGCCCCTCGGCGATCATGCCGCGAGAGAAGTCGGCGGCGACCACGTGCGCCCCGCTCGGTACGAACGCCATCGACGAGGTTCCGGTGCCCGCCGCCAGGTCGAGGATGCGCTCGCCGCGCTGCGGCGCCACGGCCTTGAGCGTCGCGACGCGCCAGAAACGGTCGTTGCCGAGGCTGAGCACGGTGTTGGTGCGGTCGTAGGCCGCGGCGACCTGGTCGAACATGCCGCTGACCCGATGCGGGTCCTTGCCGAGATCGGCGCGATTGGGGTCGCTGGTCACGCGTCGAGTCTAGGCGGGCGCCGACCCCTCGGCCTCGGCGAGCACCGCCAGCCGCCGCAGCCACGGGCCGGTGACGTCGTCGCTGAACGGCGCCTCGAGGCCGCGCACGCGCCGTTCGAGGTCGAGGGCCACGGTCTCGAGGCGGTCGACGATCTCGACGGGGTATCCGTACCGCACGCGGTGCTCGTCCCACTCGTCGCGGTCGTCGATCCACGTGCCGGGTCCGTCGGTGCGGCGCACGACGTCGAGGTCCATGTCGACGCCGCCCGGCACGCCGTCTTCGCCCCACCCGGCGCCCCAGGCGAGGTCGATGTACACCGCGACGGGGTGCGGCGCGGCGTTGTGGGTGAACGCCCATTCGCCCGAGGCGGGCACGAGCATGACGTTCGGCTCGCGGCACACGAAGTCGCGGCCCGGGCGGACGCTGCGCCACCCCACCTGCTGACCGAACCAGTCGCCCCACTCGTCGGAGCCGAGGTACACGCTGTCCTGCTCCCAATGCGGCGAGCCGTCCCACTTGCGCCAGCGGAAGACGAGGCGCGTGCCGGGTGCGGGGCGGGAGGTCATGATCGCGAGTCTAGGCGGGGCCCCGGGGCCAGGGCGCGACGCCCGCATTACCCTGAGAGACGTGACCCGACCCGTGGATGACGTCGTGCCGCGCCTGCGCGTCGTCACGCGCGAGCTGCCGCCCATGGACGACGTGCTCGCCTACACCACCCCGTACGACCCCCTGTTCTGGAGCCGCCGCGGAGAGTCGCTGGCGGCGTTCGGCGACCTGCTGACGCTGCGCTACACCGGCGGCGGCCCGGGCGGCGCCTCGATCGCAGACCGGTGGCGCGCGATCGCCGCCGCCGCCGAGGTCGACGACCCCGTGGGCCTTCCGGGCACGGGGCTGCTGGCCTTCGGCTCGTTCGTGTTCGACGCCGCCTCGGCGCGCGAGAACGTGCTGCGCATTCCCGGCACGATCGTCGGGCGCCACGGCGGACGCGCCTGGATCACGCGCCTCGCGTTCGCCGACACCCCCGACGAGCCCGAGCCCGAGCTGCCTCCGCGCTCGCCGTTCGGCCCGCACTGGTCGGCGACGCTCGGTCCGGGTCGCATGACGGCCGAGGGATACCAGGATGCCGTCCGCCGCGCCGTCGAGATCATCGGCACCGGCGAGGTGGGCAAGGTGGTCATCGCGCGCGACCTCACCGGGACGATCCCCGCGGGCTCCGACCTGCGGCGTCTCGTGCGCTCGCTGCTCGAGGGGTACCCGGACTGCTGGGTGTTCGCGGTCGACGGTCTGATCGGGGCGAGCCCCGAGACGCTCGTCACGGTCTCGGGGGGCACCGTCACGGCGCGCGTGCTCGCGGGGACGGCGGCCCGCGGCGGCGACGCCGACACCGATGTGGCGGCGTCCATCGCCCTCTCCGAGAGCACGAAAGACCAGGCCGAGCACCGGTTCGCGGTGCAGAGCGTGCTCGCCGCCCTGCGCCCGCACACCTCGGCTCTCGCGGCCGCCGAGCAGCCGTTCACGCTGAAGCTGCCGAACGTGTGGCACCTCGCCACCGATGTCGAGGGCGAGCTGTCGGACGACGCGTCGGCGCTCGACCTCGTCGGCGTGCTGCACCCGACCGCGGCGGTGGCCGGAACCCCGACCGCGGCGGCGGTCGAGGTGATCCGACGGCTCGAGCCGTTCGACCGCGGCCGCTACGCGGGTGCCGTCGGCTGGATCGACGCCTCGGGCGACGGCGAGTGGGCGATCGCGCTGCGCTGCGCGCAGATCGACCGCTCGGCGCCCTCGTCGCCGACGGCCCCGATCACCGCATACGCGGGCGCCGGCATCGTCGCCGACAGCGTCGCCGAGTCGGAGCTGCTCGAGACCCGGGTCAAGTTCCGCCCCATCGTCGACGCGCTCGCCTGACCCGCGCCGCGGGCGTCTCGGCGTCGCCCGTCACGACGTCGCGACGCGGCATCCGAGGCTCGCCCGGCGCCGTGGCGCTCGGACGCTCACCGCGGCAGGGGCACCTCGATGAGCTGGCGCCCGCCGGACGGGGCCGTCAGCACCTGGTCGAGCGCGACGCGCGTGGTCACGCGGTGGTACTCCCAGCCGAACGCCAGCGCCAGCTGCTCGAGACGCGCCGTGTGGGGGGTGTACTGCACGCGTTCGAGCGCCTCGGCACCGGCGACGGATGCCACCTCGAGACCGTCGAAGATCGTGCCGCCGCCGTCGTTGCCCACGACGACCTGCAGACGCGGCTCGCGCTCACCGGGCGGCAGCATCAGCGCGCCCATGTCGTGCAGGAACGCGAGGTCTCCGAGCAGCACCCGGGTGACGCCGGGGCGCGCGTCGGTCTGGCTGGCCAGGGCGATCCCGGTCGCCGTCGCGATGGTGCCGTCGATGCCGGCGAGGCCGCGGTTGGAGTGCACCGCCACCTTCTTGCCGGCCAGGACGTCGTCGGCCACGCGCACCAGACGCGACGACCCGAACATCAGGCGGTCGTGCGGCCACGTCGCCCGCCACAGGGCGTCGACGAGCAGGGCGCGGTCGACGGGCGCGCGCATCACCTCGACCTCGGCGTTGATCGCCCCGAGCCGCTCGTGCGGCACGGCCGACGCGAGTCCGTCGGCATCGGGCGCCGGCGGCGACAGGTCGATCAGCGCGTCACGGGACGCCCGCATCCACGCGTCCAGCCAGGCACGATCGACGTCTCCCGCGGCCACGCGCACCGCGTCGACGGCCTCGGTCGCCCCGTTGAGGTTCACCGGCTCGCCCGGCCCGCGGACGGCGATCACCTCGATGTCGTCGCGCGACAGCAGCCGCGCCACCTCACGGCTCAGCGTGGGGTGGCCGAACACGATGACCCGTTCGATGCGACCGCCCCGCTCGGGGTCGCTTAAGAGTCGCCGGTACCCGTGGACCACCTGGCGCCCGAACCGCGCACCGCTGACGATCTCGGCGACGAGCGGGAAGCCGCCGCGGTGCGCGACGTCTTCGGCGACCGGGCCGGCATCGGCGCCGGCCACCACGATCGTGCGGGGACCGAGCGGGACGGCGCGGGCATCCTCGGGCTCGGCGGGCACGTCGGCGACGCCGATGCCCCCGCCGCCCTGATAGAGCGCGCCCGAGACCTCGGCATCCGGGTCGATCTCGTCGACCGGCGTCGCCCGCCGCGACGCCGCCGAGAGCAGCCACCGAGGCGTCGGGCCGGCGAGCGGCTCGCGGAACGGCAGGTTCAGGTGCACCGGACCGGCGGACCGGGTGCCCTCTCCGAGCGCTGCGGCGAGGGCGGTCGCGGCGAGCGCGTCGGCCACGAGGGTGGTGGGGGCGTCGCCCTCGTCGTCGACCTCGCCCGGCACGGGCAGCTCGGCCTCGAACCGCACCGCCGCACGGAACAGCCCCGGCTGCCGTGTCGTCTGGTTCGCGCCGACGCCGCGCAGCTCGGGCGGCCGGTCGGCCGTGAGCAGCAGCATCGGCACGCCGGCGTGATGGGCCTCGAGAGCGGCGGGCAGCAGGTTGGCCACGGCCGTGCCCGAGGTGCAGATCACGGCGGCGGGCACGTGCGTCTCACGGCCGATGCCCAGCGCGGTGAACCCCGCCACACGCTCGTCGATGCGCACGTGCAGCTCGACCAGTCCCGCGCGTTCGAGCTCGGCCGCCACCAGGGCGAGCGCCTGCGAGCGCGAGCCGGGGCTCACCACCAGGTGACGCACGCCGCGCGACACGAGTCCGGCCAGGATGGCGGCGGCGGCGTCGGTCGCGGGGGCGGCTGGGCGCGCCGGACGAGAGGTTCGGTCCACGGGTCAGCCGATGGCGCGGCCACGCGGGTCGTCGTCGGTGCCCGGGTCGTCGGTGCGGGGAGAACGCGGGTCTTCGGCCTCGGAGTCGAGGCGGGCGAGCTCTTCTTCGAGCTGGCGGATGCGCTCGTCCTGCTCGGCACGTGCCGTCGCCGACATGCGTCCCAAGAACTCGGGGTCGTCGTCGGGCGCACGGCGCAGCACGACCGCGTCACCCCGACGGCCCCGGCCGATGAAGAACCACAGGATGCCGCCGAGCACCGGCAGCACGATCACGATGACCATCCACGCGGGCTTGCTCACCCCGCGGTGCCGCGACGCCGGCTGCACGGCGCAGTCGACGATCGTGTAGACCCAGAAGGCGGTCGCCACGAGCGCCAGTACCAGCAACAGCCGTGCCATGCCCCAATCCTACGTGCGCGGCGATGCGCGGGATCTGGGGGCGACGGCGCGACGAGACCGGCCCGCGGGGCGGGACGTCGCGGCATCCGCCGCTCGGCCCCACGGCGGGTGCGCAGGGAGCCCGCCGTAGACTGGGACGATGCGTGCACGGTCCGCCCTCGTCTACACGGTGCTGCGTCTGCTCGCCTTCCTGGTGCCGCTCGGCATCCTGCTGCTGTTCCCGGTGTTCCGGGAGCTGCCTCTGGTCGCCGCGATCTTCGCCGCCCTCATCGGGCTGAGCCTGTCGCTGCTGTTCCTGCGGCGTCCTCTCGACCGCGTCACCGGAGGGCTCGCCGAGCGCCGGGCCGCGCGTGCCGCCGAGGGCCGATCGCGCCGGTCGGGCGCCGAGGCCGACGCCGATCTCGAGGACGCCGTCGTCGATGCCGCGACGAGCGCGGATGCCGCGCCCGAACGCCCCGCGGCACCCGCCTCGACCGATGCCGCGTCGGACGCCGAGGCCCCCGCCGAGGCGCAGGCCCCCGAAGCGGCCGGCCCCTCACCAGCGGCCGACGACACATCGGGCACCGCCCCGGTCGCACGGTCCGCGGAGGGCGGGCCCGCCCGCTGATCAGGCGACGAACGCCCAGAGCAGCACGGCGCCGTACGCGACCGAGGTGAAGCTCGTCACCTGCAGCGCCGTGACGAGCTCGCGCGGCGCACGGTAGGTCCACACGATGAGGATCGCCGACAGTCCGCCGAGCAGCGCCAGGAACGTCAGCCACGCGACGGGGTACACGAGCGCGAGAAAGGCCGAGATCGCGAACGGCGCGAGCACGAACAACGTGAAGAGCACCTGGGTCGCACGGCGCCCGATGAGCACCGAGAGGGTACGCTTGCCCGCGCGGCGGTCCTGGTCGATGTCGCGCAGGTTGTTCGCCAGCAGCACCGCGCACGCCAGCAGCCCCGCCGCGACCGCGCCGAACCACGCCTCTTGAGGAAGGCTCTGCACCTGCACCCAGGTCGTGCCGAGCGTCGCCACGAGGCCGAAGAACACGAAGACGAACAGCTCGCCCATCGCGTTGTAGCCGTAGGGGCGCTTGCCCCCGGTGTAGAGCCAGGCCGCGGCGATGCACGCGGCGCCGACCAGCAGCAGCCACCACTGCCCGGTGCGGACGACGACGGCGAGGCCCACGAGGGCAGCGACCCCGAAGAACGACAACGCGACGATCAGCACCGTCTTCGGACGCGCCTTGCCCGCGCCCGTCAATCGTGCAGGCCCGACCCGCACGTCGTCGGTGCCCCGCACCCCGTCGCTGTAGTCGTTGGCGTAGTTGACGCCGATCTGCAGCGCGAAGGCGACGACCAGGCACGCGAGCGCGATCACCCCGTGCAGGTCGTCGTCGACGAGCGTCGCGGCGCCCGTGCCGATCAGCACCGGCGTGATCGACAGCGGCAGCGTGCGCAGCCGTGCCGCGCCGACCCAGTCGCGCGCGGTCGCCGGGGTCACGGCCCGGGTCGCGCGCGCGTTCTGCGGGTTGCCGCCGGAGCGGCGACGGGACGGGTGCGATCGCTTACGGGACTGTGCTGCCACGAGGGGTCATCCTACGGCCGACGGGCCAGCATCTCTCTCAGCGCCGCCCGGTCGGGCTTGCCCGAGCTCAGCGCGGGCAGCTCGTCGACCGCGACGACCCGGGCCGGACGCGCCACGGGGCCGACCGCGTCCGCGACCGCCGCGCGCACCCGCGCGAGCACGGCGTCCGCCTCGGCGGCGCCGATGCCGGGCACGACGACCGCCGAGCCCTGGCCCCACGTCTCGTCGTCGATCGGCACGACGACCGCCGACTCGAGACCCCGGATGCCGCGCACCGCCGCCTCGACACGGTCGAGCGACACGTTGACCCCGCCCGACACGATCACGTTGTCGAGGCGCCCCGTGACCCGCAGCACCCCGTCGACGATCTCGCCGCCGTCGCCCGTGCGGTACCACCGCCGACCCGCGGCGTCGGTCTCGAAGGCCGCCGCGGTGCGGACCGGGTCGCCGAGATACCCGTCTGCCAGGACGGCGCCGGTGAGACGCACCTCTCGTCCGACGATCGACACGTCGACGCCGTCGAGCGGCACGCCGTCGTACACGCACCCGCCGCTCGTCTCGGTGGAGCCGTAGGTGCGCACGAGGCGCACGCCCGCCGCCTCGGCCCGGTGCCGCACCGACGGGGCCAGGGCCTGCCCGCCGATGAGGATGCGCTCGAACGAACGCAGCGCCTGGCCCACCGTCGGGTCGTGCTCGGCGGCGTCGAGCAGACGCTGCAGCTGCGCCGGGACGAGCGAGGTGTAGGTCGGCACACGCGCGCCGTTCTCGTGCGAGGCCATGCCCAGGGCTGCGGCCGCGAACGGCTCGGCGCGGAACGGCCCGGCCACGACCGCCGGCTCTCGTCCGGCCATGAGCGCGCGCACGAGCACCTGCACACCCGCGACGTAGGTCGCCGGCACCGCGAGCAGCCAGGCGCCCTCGCCGATGCGCGCCGACGTCGCGAACGCGCTCGCCATCAGGGCGTTGCGGCCGATCGCGACGGACTTCGGCACCCCCGTCGACCCCGAGGTCGTCACCACCGCGGCCGTTCCCGCCGGCACCTCGTCGGGCAGGTCGGCCGCGGTGCCGAGGGCGACGGCCGGACCGGCCCCGAGCACCGCGCCGCGCAGGGCGCGGAGCACGTCGCGGGGATCGTCGGATGCCGCGCGCTCGAGCCTCATGAGCCGGCGGGCGGGCGGCATCCGGCGATCAGAAGTGCCACGGCACCCCCGACCAGTCGGGCTCGCGCTTCTGCAGGAACGAGTCGCGCCCCTCGGCGGCCTCGTCGGTGCCGTACGCCAGACGCGTGGCCTCGCCGGCGAACAGCTGCTGGCCGACGAGGCCGTCGTCGACCGCGTTGAAGGCGTACTTGAGCATGCGGATCGCCGTCGGCGACTTCGTCAGGATGGTCCGCGCCATCGCGAGGGCCTCGCGCTCGAGCTCGGCGTGCGGGACGACGCGGTTGACCGCGCCCAGCTCGTAGGCGCGCTGCGCCGAGTACTCCTCGGCGAGGAAGAAGACCTCGCGCGCGAACTTCTGCCCGATCTGGCGGGCGAAGTACGCCGAGCCGTACCCGGCGTCGAACGAGCCCACGTCGGCGTCGGTCTGCTTGAACCGGCCGTGCTCGGCACTGGCGATCGACAGGTCGCACACGACGTTCAGCGAGTGCCCGCCGCCGGCAGCCCACCCCGGGACGACCGCGATGACGACCTTGGGCATGAAGCGGATGAGCCGCTGCACCTCGAGGATGTGCAGCCGCCCCGCTCGCGCCGGGTCGGCCACCGCCGTCTCGTCGTCGGAGTACTTGTAGCCGTCCCGGCCGCGGATGCGCTGGTCGCCGCCCGAGCAGAACGCCCATCCGCCGTCTTTCGGGCTGGGCCCGTTGCCCGTGAGCAGCACGACCCCGATGCGGGGGTCCTGCCGCGCGAGGTCGAGGGCCGTGTAGAGCTCGTCGACCGTGTGCGGGCGGAACGCGTTGCGCACCTCGGGGCGATCGAACGCGATCCGGGCGATGCGCCCGTCATGGGTGACGTGCGCGGTGATGTCGGTGTAGCGCTCGGCGCCGGGCGCGAGGGCCCACTCGGCGGGGTCGAAGATCGCGGATACGGTCACCGATCAGCCGTTCTTCGCGTCGCGCCAGGACAGCCAGCGCTCGATGAGCGAGTAGTCCCAGTCGGGCCCTCCGAACCCGAGCGTGAACAGACGGGTGCCGGCGTCGAACAGGGCGTCGGCATCGGACTCGTCGCGGTCCTTCAGCTCGTTCGAGACGACGAGGGTCGACAGGTCGCGCTGCTCGGTCTCGGCCCAGCGCTCGATGACGCCGAGCTTGTGCGGCAGCTCGTCGGGCGTGACGAAGCTGTGCCAGATGTCGGCGTGACGGGCCACGATGCGCAGGGTCTTCTGCTCGCCCTTGCCCCCGATCATCACGGGGATCTTGCGGGTCGGCGCCGGGTTGAGCTTGCCCCACCGGTCGACGATCCGGTCGAGATCGGCGGCGAGCGCGTTCAGGCGCGAGCCGGCCGTGCCGAACTCGTAGCCGTACTCGTCGTAGTCGCGCTGGAACCAGCCCGAGCCGGTGCCGAAGATGAAGCGGCCGGTGTCGCCGCCCTTCTTGCTGATGTGGTCGACCGTGCGCGCCATGTCGGCCTGCAGGTCGGCGTTGCGATAGCTGTTGCAGTTGACCAGGGCGCCGAACTCCACGCGCTCGGTCTGCTCGGCCCACGCGGCGAGCATCGTCCACGACTCGAAGTGCTCGCCGTCGGGGTCGCCGAACAGGGGGTAGAAGTGGTCCCAGTTGAAGAGGATGTCGACGCCCATCTCCTCGAGACGGACGACGGCATCGCGGATGTCGGAGTACTGCACGTGCTGCGGCTGGATCTGGATGCCGAGCCGGACCGGGGTGTCGAAGAGCATGGCGCCAGCCTATTCCCGACCCCGGTCGCGAGGGCGGTGGACTCGGATCGTCAACGGGTCTAGCGTGGATTGCCCGACGATCGGAGCAGACAGTGACGAAGAAGCCGTCGATGCTCTCCCGCATTTGTCACTACCTCGTCGGAGCACCGCCCTCGCACGAGCAGTCCGAGACGGCACGGGAGTCGCTCCTGCGTCAGCGCAGCCTCGAGACGTATAGCGGTGAGCAGCACAGGTTCTGGAGCGGTGCCGGGACGTCGGGCGGCGGGACGAGCTGAGGCCGCGCGTGGGTCGATGATGAGACCATGACGTCCGCACCGCTCCCCCCGCTCGACGACATCCTCGCCACAGCTCGCGTGGTGGCGCTCCCGCTCGTGACGCGTTTCCGCGGCGTCGAGACGCGCGAGGCGGTGGTGTTCGAGGGGCCGCAGGGCTGGACCGAGTTCTCGCCCTTCGTCGAGTATCCCGACGGCGAGGCGGCGACGTGGCTCGCCGCGGCGATCGACTTCGGCTGGACGACGCCTCCGCCGTCGCAGCGCGACACGGTTCGCGTGAACGCCACGGTGCCCGCGGTGCCGGCCGGGCGGGTGGCATCCGTTCTCGCCCGGTACGACGGATGCCGCACCGTCAAGGTGAAGGTCGCCGAGGCGGGCCAGACGCTCGTCGACGACGTGGAGCGTGTGCGCGAGGTGCGCGGGATCCTCGGCCCCGAGGGGCGCGTGCGAGTGGACGCGAACGGGGCGTGGACGGTCGACGAGGCCGAGCGCGCGGTGCACGCCCTCGCCGAGTTCGACCTCGAGTACGTCGAGCAGCCGTGCGCGAGCGTCGACGAGCTGGCTCAGCTTCGCGAACGCATCGCCTACCTCGACATCGCCGTCGCCGCCGACGAGAGCGTGCGCAAGGCCGACGACCCCCTGCGGGTCGCCCGCGCGGGGGCGGCCGATCTGCTGATCGTGAAGGCCCAGCCGCTCGGGGGCGTGCACCGGGCACTCGCCCTGGTCGCCGAGGCCGGGCTGCCGGCCGTCGTGTCGAGCGCGCTCGACTCGTCGGTCGGCCTGTCGATGGGCGTCGCCCTCGCCGCCGCGCTGCCCGACCTCGACTACGACTGCGGCCTGGGCACGGCGTCGCTGTTCACCGTCGACGTCGTCGACGACGCGCTCACCGCGCGCGGCGGCGTGCTGCCGACCTCGCGGCCCTCGCCGACGTCGGGCGAGCTCGACCGCGTCGCGGCGTCGCCCGAGCGGCGGGCATGGTGGCTCGACCGCCTGGCCCGCTGCCACATGCTGCTGTCGGTGTGACGGTCAGCCCAGCAGCAGCGGCACCAGCCGGGCCAGACGCGCCTCGAGCTCGCCGCGCACGGCCCCGGCCTCTTGCCCCGTCATGATCAGCCGCTCGCTCGACGAGATCCACGCCGACAGCAGCAGCTCGGTCGCCTCGTCGGCCGGCACGCGCAGGGGCAGGCCGCTGCGCTCGGCGATGTCGAGCACGAGCTGGCTGACGCCGGAGGCCAGCCCCTCGTGCAGCGCGAGGTAGGCCCGGGCGAGGTCGCTGCTGCGCAGCGCCTGCACGCGCAGCTCGGCGTTCAGCAGCACGTCGAGGCGGTCGTTGCCCGCGACCTCGAGCACCTCGCGCACGAAACGCAGCGCCTGGTCGGGGGTCGTGAGGTCGCGGGACTCGATCGCGTGCACGCGCGCGCGGACCGCGGCGATCGTCGTCTGGGCCGAGCGGCCGCACAGGGCCAGGAGCAGCTCTTCTTTCGACGCGAAGTTGGAGTAGAAGGCACCGCGGGTGAAGCCGGCCCGCTCCGAGACCGCCTCGACCGAGGCCGCGTCGATGCCGATCTCGGCGAACACCGTCGCCGCGGCATCCATGAGCCGCGTACGCGTGTTCTCGCGTCTGCGTGACGGCGCCGCCGTATCGGTCACTCGTGCCTCCTGCGTTTCACACCCGGGATCCAGGTTTCGGGCCCCCATTCTCCCCTACGATACATTGGTGTATCCGATACGGTGATGTATCGACCCGTCCGTCGAACGTGGGAGCCGCCGTGTCCACTTTTCTGTACACCCTGGGTCGTTGGTCGTACCGCCACCCGTGGCGGGTGCTGACCGGCTGGGTGCTGATCCTCGTGCTCGCCGGCGGCGGCGTCGCCCTGTTCGCCAAGGGCACCGACAACACCTTCGCGATCCCCGGCACCGAGTCGCAGGCCGGCCTCGAGATGCTCGACCGCACGTTTCCCCAGGTCAGCGGAGCGAGCGCACAGATCGTCGTCGTCGCGGCCGACGGCTCCACGGTGCGCGACCAGGGCTATCGGAACGCCATCGGCACGGCCGTGGCCGACATCGGCCGGCTCGACGCCGTCGAGGCCGTCACCGATCCGTTCGACGCCCAGATCGCCGGGGGCATCTCGGACGACGCGCGCGCCGCGATCATCCGGATCCAGTTCACGGGCGAGGCCACCGCCGTCCCCGCCGCGACGAAGGACGCCCTGCGCGACGCGACGACCGCGCTCGGCGCCGCCCTGCCCGCCGGGTCCCAGGCCGTGCTCGGCGGCCAGCTGTTCGCCACCGAGATCCCGGGCGCCTCGGTGACCGAGCTCATCGGAGTGATCGTCGCCGCCCTCGTGCTCATGGTGACGTTCCGGTCGTTCCTCGTCGCCGGGATGCCGCTCGGCACCGCCCTGCTCGGCGTCGCCCTCTCGGTGGCTCTCATCTTCATCGCGACCGGGTTCGCGACCGTCTCGTCGACCACGCCGCTGCTCGCAGTCATGCTGGGGCTCGCGGTCGGCATCGACTACGCCCTGTTCATCGTGTCGCGACATCAGGACCAGACCCGGGGCGGCATGGACCCCGAGGAGTCCACCGCGCGGGCGGTCGGCACGGCCGGGTCGGCCGTAGTGTTCGCCGGCATCACGGTGCTCATCGCGCTCATCGGCCTCGGCTTCGCCGGCATCCCTTTCCTGACGACCATGGGCGTCGCCGCCTCGGTCGCCGTCGCGATCGCCGTCTGCATCGGCCTGACCCTCACCCCCGCGTTCCTCGGCTTCGCGAAGGGGCACGTCATCGGCTGGCGCCGCCGGGCGAAGGCCCCGGATGCCGCCCACCCCCGCCGCGGCCCGGCTCAGCGCTGGATCGGCCTGGTCACACGGCATCCGCTCGTCTCGGGCGGAGCGGTGATCGCGCTGCTCGGGGTCGCGGCGATCCCGGCGAGCAGCCTGGCGCTGACCCTGCCGAACGCGGGGCAGCTGCCCCCGGGCGACGAGGCGCGCGTGGCGTACGAGCTGACCGACGAGCACTTCGGCCCCGGGGCGAACGGCCCGCTCATCATGACCGGCACGATCGTCACCTCGAACGACCCGGTGAAGCTCATGAAAGACATCGGCGACGAGATCGCCAAGATCCCCGGCGTCGCCGAGGTGGCGCTCGCCACCCCCAACCAGACGGCCGACACGGGCATCGTGCAGATCGTGCCGTCGACCGCGCCCGACGACCCCCGCACGGCCGACCTCGTGCGCGAGCTGCGCTCCCAGGAGGGACGCCTGTACGACCAGTTCGGCGTGCACCTGCTGGTCACCGGCTACACCGCCGTCACGATCGACATCTCGGATCAGCTGGGAGCGGCGCTGCTGCCGTTCGGCGTCTTCGTCGTCGGGCTGTCGCTGATCCTGCTGATGATCGTGTTCCGATCGATCTGGGTGCCGCTCACCGCCGCCGGCGGCTACCTGCTGTCGGTCGCCGCCTCGTTCGGCGTCGTGGCCGCCGTCTTCGAATGGGGCTGGTTCGCCGACGCGCTGCACGTGGCGAAGGTCGGTCCGATCATCAGCTTCATGCCCATCGTGGTCATGGGCGTGCTCTTCGGCCTGGCGATGGACTACCAGGTCTTCCTCGTCTCGCGCATGCGCGAGGACTACGTGCACGCCGACCGCGACGGGCGCACCCCGAGAGAGGTCGCCCTGGGCGCGGTGCGCAGCGGGTTCATGGGGTCGGCGCGCGTCGTCGTGGCGGCGGCCGTGATCATGTTCTCGGTGTTCGTCGCGTTCGTGCCCGAGGGCGATTCGAGCCTCAAGCCGATCGCGCTCGGTCTGGCCGTCGGCGTCGCCGTCGACGCGTTCCTCGTGCGCATGACCCTGATCCCGGCCATCCTCGCGCTCCTCGGGGCGAAGGCGTGGTGGATGCCCCGCTGGCTCGACCGCGCGCTCCCGCACCTCGACGTCGAGGGCGAGGCCGTCGAGCGCGAGATCGGCCTGGCCGGCTGGCCGGCCGAGCCCGCCGCCCTCGCCGCCGACGGCCTGACCGCTCCGCGGGCCGGTGCCCACGAGCCGCCCGTCTTCGCCGACGTGTCGCTGCGCGTGCCCGAGGGCGGCACGCTCCTCGTGACCGGAGAGGCCCGCGTCACCCGCGCGCTGCTGCTGACGCTGGCCGGACGCCTGCCCGCCGACTCGGGCCGGCTGCGGGTGCTCGGGATGCTGCTGCCCGAGCGCGGAAGGGCGGTGCGCGCCCGCACGGGCATCGCGCTGCTCGGCGACGGCGACGACCCCGTCGACGACGTCTCCGCGGCGGCACGCGGCGGCGCGCGACTGGTCGTGCTCGCCGACGTCGACACGCTCGACGCCGACCGCCGGTCGGCCGTGGCCCACACGTTGCGCCTGGCCGCCCACCCCGACGCGCCCCCGACGCTCGTGGTCTCGGCGCGCGACGAGGGCCGGGCGCTCGCGCTGCTCGCCGAAGCCGGCCGCGCCGAGGTCTCTTCGCTGGCCCTCGCGACCCCGCCACGGCCCGACGCCCCCTCCGACTCCCCCGCAACGATCTCCGAGGTGTTCGCATGACCGTCCCCGTCGAGCGCTCGCGCAGCCGCCGCCCCGTCACCTGGCTGACCCTCGTCGGTGTGCTCCTGCTCCCCGCCGTCATCGGCGGCATCCTGGTGACCGCGCTCTACGACCCGACCGATCGCCTCGACAACATCCGCGCCGCCATCGTCAACGACGACAAGGCCGTCGAGCTCAACGGCCAGCAGGTGCCGCTGGGGCGGCAGCTGACCGGTGGGCTGGTCACGGGCGCCTCCGACCAGCCCAGCAACATCGACTGGGTGATCTCCAACGACGACGACGCGGCGAAGGGCCTCGCCGACGGCACCTACACCGCCGTCGTCACGATCCCCGAGAACTTCTCGTCGGCGGCCCTGTCGACGCGGCCGGGAGAGACCCCCGAGAAGGCCACCATCGGCGTCTCGACGGCGCCCGACGCCCGCGTCGTCGACGGCGCGATCACCGCGCAGCTGGCATCCACGGCCTCATCGGTGTTCGGCAGCACGCTGTCGTCGCAGTACCTGCAGAACGTCTTCCTCGGCTTCACGTCGCTGCACGACCAGCTCGGCAGCGCGGCGAGCGGCGCGCACCAGCTGGCCGACGGGGCCGGGCAGGCCGCGACCGGTGCCGGCGCGCTGCGTGACGGGCTGGGGTCGCTCGCCGACGGCGCCGCGCAGCTCTCGTCGGGCGCCGGTCAGCTGACCGGCGGAGCCGACCAGCTCGCGAACGGCGCCGCACAGCTCTCGACCGGGGCGACACAGCTCGCCGCCGGCACGCGCACGGCCGCCGACGGCAGCGGCACGCTCGCCGCGGGCCTCGACCAGGTCGCCGCGGGCAACCAGCAGCTCGCCAACAAGGTGGGCGCCGCTGCCCAGGCGATCCCGCCGGGCTTCGCCACGGCCGCGAGCGATCTGTCGGCGGCCGCCCCCGGTGTCGACACGGCGCTCACCGACGCCGCCGCAGCCCTGCAGAAGGCGGCCGACTCGTGCCAGCCGAGCACCGACCAGCGCTGCACCGACCTGCGCACCGCCTCCAACCGGGCCAACGCGGCGCTGCCCAAGGCGCAGAGCCTCGTCACGAACATCGGCGCGCTCGCCGGCGGCGCCGCGCAGCTGCCCGCGGGCCTCGGCGAGATCGCGAAGGCCAACGCGCAGCTCGCCGCCGCGGCGAACGGCCTGGCCGACGGCGCCCGGCAGTCGCAGTCCGGCCTCACGACCATCGCCGAAGGCATCGACGGCGTCGCGAACGGGGCCAACGGCCTCGCCGACGGGGCGCGCCGACTCAGCACCGGATCGCAGGGGATCGCCTCGGGCGCCTCGAAGCTCGCGACGGGGGCCGAGGGCGCCGAGACCGGCGCCGCCCAGCTGACCGACGGCGTGGGGCAGGTGGCATCCGGCACCTCGTCGCTCGCCGACGGACTCGACAAGGCCGTCGCGGCACTGCCGACCTACACCGACGCGCAGGCGTCGAGCCTCGCCGACGTCGTCGCCGACCCCGTCGCGGCCACCGGCACGAGCGACTCGCTCTTCGGCACGGCGGCGGTCCCCCTGCTCGCGATGGCCGTGCTGTGGTTCGGCGGGCTCGCGTCGTTCATCGCCTTCCAGGCCGTCTCGGCACGCGCTCTGGTCAGCCGCCGCCCGTCGGCGCTCGTCGCCCTGCGCGGCTTCGCGCCGGCGGCGGTCGTCGGGGCGGTGCAGGGCCTGCTCGTGGCGGGGGTGGTGCAGGTGGCATCCCGGTTCGACGTGGGCGAATGGGCGCTCTTCGCCCTCGTGAGCGTCGCGGCGGGCGTCGCGTTCGCCGCGGTGCACCAGGGCCTCGTCGCCGTCTTCGGCGGCGCCGGACGCTGGATCGCCGCGATCGTCGGCGCCCTCGCCCTGGCCACGAGCATCGTCTCGACCGTGCCCCCGGCCCTGGCGGGCGTGGCGTCGCTGATGCCCACCTCACCCGCCTACAGCGCGATGCTGGGCGCACTCTCGTCATCGGGCGGCGTCGGCGCCGGCATCGCCGCGCTCGCCGTGTGGGGCGCACTGTCGCTGGTGGTCACGACGCTCGTGGTCGTCCGCCGGCGCACCACCACCGTCCGCGCCGCGACCGCGGCCGCGTAGGCGACGGGGAGGACCGCGGAGGCGACCACGCCCCGCCGCCACGCGGAGCGTCGCCGGCACGCCCGACCGCGTGTCCCCGACGCTCAGGCCGAACGCCCGGCTCGGCACGCATCCACACCGCAGGCCCGAGCGTCCGGGACCGGCGTCGGCCGTCGCGAGCGCGGCGCGGGTCAGGTCGTGAGGCCCGAGTAGGCGTGCAGGCCCTTGAAGAACACGTTCACGATGGTGAAGTTGAACAGCACCGCGGTGAAGCCGATGATCGAGAGCCACGCCGAGCGCGTGCCGCGCCAGCCGCGCGTGGCGCGAGCGTGGATGTAGCCGGCGTAGAGCACCCAGATCACGAACGTCCAGACCTCTTTGGTGTCGAAGCCCCAGAAACGGCCCCACGCGTCGTTCGCCCAGATCGACCCGGCGATCAGGGTGAAGGTCCAGAAGATGAAGCCGACGATCGCGAAGCGGTACGCGAGCGACTCGAGGGCGTCGGCGGCGGGCAGCGTGCGCAAGAAGCTGCGGCGCACCCGGGCGTCGTCGGCGGCGCCCACGAGCTTGCGCTCACGGCGCGACTGCATCAGCTGCACGACCGAGAGCCCGAACGCCAGCGCGAACAGCGCGGTCGCGAGGCTCGCGACGAAGACATGGATGACGAGCCATACCGACTTGAGCGGATCGGCGAGCGGCGACACCTCGACGTGGAAGGCCAGGGTCGCACCGCCCAGCAGCACGACGGCGAGGCCGGTGATGAACGCGCCGAGGAAGCGCAGGTCGTAGCGGGTGAGCACGGCGAGGAACACCGCGACGACGAGCATCACCCCGGTCAGCGCGAACTCGTACATGTTCGACCACGGCACGCGGCCGGCGGCGACGCCGCGCAGCACGTCGGCGGCGACGTGGAACACCAGTCCCATCACCGTCAGCGCCGTGCCGATGCGCGCCCACACGTAGCGCGGCCGCGCCGTGTCGGCGGACCCGGATGCCGCGCCCGAGGGCCCGGCCGCGATGACGCCGCCCCCGCCCGCGGTGACCAGCTCGCGGGCCACGACCTCGTCTTTCGCCTTGACCGCGAGGTCGGAACGACGGGCCAGGTCGATCGCGAAGGCGATGAACGCGAGCACGTAGATCGCGACCGCCGTCCACACCAGAAGGAGGGATATCTCGTCGAGCAGGATCGAGTCGGTGCCGGGCATGGTGTCAGTCTACTTTTCGGGGGTATGGGCGGGTCGAGCAGAAAGAGCGACGCCGTGACGCTCGACGAGCTGGTCGACGGCGCTCGCGAGCGTGGGGTCCTCGCCGCGGGCGAGCCCGGCGTACTCGAGGAGCACGCCGCCGTCGCGCGGGGTCGCCTTGACCCACATGCGGCGGCGCGGGACGAACAGCGCCGCCAGAAGGCCGAGGGTCGCGAGGATCGCGAAGCCCAGCACCCACGGACCGGCGAGGTCACGATGGATCGAGAACGACGCGAAGCGCTTGACCGACTGCGTGTAGTCGGTGGCGCCGGCCGGAGCCTCGTTCTCGAACGTGATCGTGCCGAGGCCGTTCGGAAGGTTCTCGGTCTGCCCGGGCATCAGGCGCAGCGCGGGGGTGCCGCTGTCGCCGCCGGCGATCTGCGTCATGCCGGTCGGGTCGAGGGTGTACACCGAGCGGGGGGTGCCGTCGTCGATGCCGAGATCGCCGGCATAGACCCGCAGCGTCAGCACCGGGTACTCGAGGGCGCCGTACGTCGAGGTCAGGGCGCCGGTGTCGAGCGTGTCCATCGTCGGGTAGAAGAAGCCGATGAGCCCCAGCTGCTCGGGCAGCCCGTCGGCGACCTTGATGACGCCGAGCGAGGTGAGGTTGGCGTCCTGCGGCAAGAAGGCGACCGAGTCGTGGAACACCTCCTGGCCCTGCGCGTTGCGGATCGTCACGGTGGGCGCGTACCCGTTGCCGAGCAGGTAGACGCGGTCGCCCTGCACGTCGAGGGGGTGGTTGACGCGCACCTCGCCGTCCTGCGGCGTGCCGCCGGGGGTCTGGGTGGTGACGTGGGCGACGAAGTCGCCCGCCTGGCCCGACCCGGGCTGGCCCGGCGGAACGTAGGTGACGTCGAACTTGTCGAGGGTGATCGAGTAGGGCGTCAGGGAGTCGCCGTTCACGAAGCGACCGGGGTTGAACGACGAGTAGTCGAGCAGGCTGTTCGCGAACGCCTGGCCCTCGACGAGCACCCGCTGTCCCGTGTAGGTGAACCCGCCGCCGAGCCCGACGGCGATGAGCACCCCCACGAGCGCGATGTGGAAGACCAGGTTGCCCGTCTCGCGCAGGTAGCCGCGCTCGGCCGACACCGAGAACGAGCCGCGTCCGTCGTACTGCTCGACGCGGTAGCCGCTCTTGCGCAGCTGCGCCGCCGCGAGCTCGACCGCGTCCGACGCCAGGGCCGTGGCATCCTGCTCGCCCTCGACGGCCCACAGGCGCTGGCGGTGGTCGTCGAGACGCGACAGCCGGGCGGGCGTGCGCGGCGGCCGCGATCGCAGCGCCTTGTAGTGGTGCTTGCTGCGCGGCAGCACGCAGCCGATCAGCGAGACGAACAGCAGGATGTAGATGGCCGAGAACCACGGCGACGTGTAGACGTCGAACAGGCTCAGCTTGTCGAGCACCGGGGCGAGATCGGGGTTGTTCGTGAAGTACTGCGTCACGCCGTTCGGGTCGGCGCCGCGCTGCGGCACGAGCGAACCGGGCACCGCGGCGATCGCGAGCAGCAGCAGCAGCACGAGGGCGGTGCGCATGCTCGTCAGCTGCCGCCATCCCCAGCGCAGCCAGCCCCCGACGCCGAGCCGCGGCTGGGTGACGTCGTCGTCGCCGCTGTCGGCCGGCGCGGAGTCGGCGTGGTCGGACGGGCGCAGCACGCCGTCAGCGGGTTCGGTCACGGTGGTTCCTCGGTCGGGACGGGAGGGATCGGGGCGGGAGCGGTCAGAACGGGAGCTGGACACCACTCATCACCCCCTGCAGCGACGACATCCACGTTCCCCACACGCCGGTGACCATGAGCAGGCCGAGGACGACCAGCAGGGCGCCGCCGATCAGGTTGACGACGCGGATGTGGCGGCGCACGAACGCCACCGAGCGCGTCGCCCAGCCGAAGCCCACCGCGAGCAGCACGAACGGGATGCCGAGGCCCAGCGAGTAGGCCAGGCCCAGCAGCGCCGCGCGTCCGGGGTCGCCGAGGTTGTACGACACCGAGAGGATCGCGGCCAGCGTCGGGCCGATGCACGGCGTCCACCCGATGCCGAGGGCGACGCCGAGGAGCGGGGCGCCGATGAGACCGATGTTGCCGCGCGTCTGCAGACGCACCGAGCGTTGCGCGACGCCGAACAGCCCGACGAACACCAGGCCGAGCAGGATGACGACGACCCCCATGATCCGCGTGATCACGTCGGCGTAGCGCACGAAGAACAGCCCGACGGTTCCGCCGAGCACGTTGATCGTCATGAACACGAGCGTGAACCCGGCGATGAACAGCAGGGTCCCGCCGAGCAGGCGGCCGCGTCCGGGACCGGATGCCGCGCCCCCGCGCGGCGCGACCGCACCGCCGATGAAGCCGAGGTATCCCGGCACGAGCGGAAGCACGCACGGCGACAGGAACGAGATCAGCCCGGCGGCGAGGGCGACGGGCAGCGCGAGCCACAGCGCCCCGTCGAAGACGACGGCCCCAGGGTTCACGCGGGCTCCGCGACCAGCGTGCGCACGATCGACTCGAGGATCGACGCCTCGGGCAGCTCGCCGATGATGCGCGCGGCGACACGGCCCTGCTTGTCGAGCACGAGCGTCGTGGGCGTGGCGTTGATGGGCGTCTTCTCGGCGAACGCCAGCTTGAGCGGGGCGTCGTCGACGGCCATGGCGCTCGAGTACGACACGTCGTGGTCGCGCGAGAACGACAGCGCCGTCGCGGGCTGGTCGTAGGTGTTGATGCCGAGGAAGGCCACGTCCTGACCCTGGAAGGCCTGGTAGGCCTGCTCGAGGCGCGGAGCCTCGACGATGCACGGCCCGCACGTCGCGTACCAGAAGTTGACGACGAGCACCTTGCCCGCGAAGTCGGCGCTCGACACGGGCGAGCCGTTGTCGAGCGTGCCCGAGAACTGCACGGCGTCGCCGCGGTCCGAGGCGGGGATCTCCTGCGTCTGGAAGCCGTTCGCGGCGATGTACCCCTTGTTGTCGCCGGCGCGGTACTGCGAGGCGAGCGGGTCGGCGCTGCACGAGGCCAGGCCGACGACGAGTGCCAGCGCGGCGGTGGCGGTGAGGATTCGGCGCATCACACGGCTCCTACGTCGACGGCTCCGGCGGTGGTCGCCGGGGTGGCATACGCCACCTCGACCCACTCGGGCGAGCCGTCGGCGCCGTCTCGCCGTTCGAAGCTCGTCACGCTCGACAGCGCGCAGCGGCGCTTGCGGGGGTCGTGGCGGGTGGGCAGGTGGGCGAGCGCGAGGTGCGTCACCCAGATGGGCAGCTGGTGCGAGACGACGACCACGTCGCCCGACGGCACGCGCTCGGCGGCGTCGGTCATCGCCGCCGTCATGCGGGCGACGATCTGCGCGTACGGCTCCCCCCAGCTGGGCACCTCGGGATCGCGCAGGTGCCGCCAGTTGAGGGGGTTGGCGAGGGCCCGCCTCATGCGACGGCCCTCGAAGACGTTGGTCGGCTCGATGACCCGCTCGTCGATGACCGGCTCGATGCCGAACAGCGCGACGAAGGGCTCGGCCGACTCGCGCGTGCGCTGCAGCGGCGACACCACGAGCGCGCTGACCGGCCGCTCGAGCCCGTGCACGTGCTCGGCCGCCTGGCGCGCCATGCGGCGACCGTCGACGCTCAGCCCGAAACCGGGGAGCCGGCCGTAGAGCACCCGGCGAGGGTTGTGGACCTCTCCGTGGCGCACGAGATGAAGGCGGTCGGCGGGCACGCCTGCCAGTCTACGTTCGCCGTGCTGTGGGCCGACTGAGCGCGGCCCTCCTCAGGCGTCGCGGCGCGAGGCGACGATCGCGCGGACGCGGGCGTAGAGGAACCACGCGACGCCCACCCCGACACCCACGATGACGACGTGCTGCAGGATGTCGGCGTACCGCTCGATGACGTGCCAGTTCTCGCCGAGCAGGTAGCCGGCGAGCACGAAGACCGTGTTCCAGACGAGGCTGCCCGCGCCGGTCAGCAGGCCGAAACGCCACAGCGGCATCTTCGCGACGCCCGCCGGAATGGAGATGAGGCTGCGGAAGATCGGGATCATGCGCCCGAAGAACACGGCCTTGCCGCCGTGGCGCTCGAACCAGGCGACGGTGCGGTCGACGTCTTCGGGATGCAGCAGGGGAACCCTGTCGGCGATGGCGCGCAGGCGCGCGGCCCCCAGCCACCGGCCGAGCCCATAGAGCAGGAAGGCGCCGACGACGGAGCCGAGCGTCGTCCAGAGCAGCGCCTCGAAGAGGGTGAACGAGCCGCGGCTGGCGGTCAGGCCCGCCATCGGCAGGACCACCTCGCTGGGCAGCGGGGGGAAGAGGTTCTCGAGCGCGATCGCGATGCCCGCTCCGACCGGCCCGACGATCTCCATGAGCGAGACGGTCCAGTCGGCGAGCGACGTGAGCCACGACTGCTCGTCGGGCGGCGATGCCGTCGCGGGGGCGACGGAGAGGGTCGTGTCGGTCATCGGGTGCCTTCGCGCTCGGTGATCGGCCGCCCGTCCGGGCGCCCGCCGTCAGCCTAGGGCGCGCACCTGCGTCGATCCTGGGGGTCGCCCCCGACGGCGGGCCGGGCGGCGCACGTAGACTGATCCCTCGTGAGCGAACGCGTCCTGATCACCCAGCTGAAATCCCTTCCCGCCGGCCCGGTCACGGTGTCGGGGTGGGTCGAGACCGTGCGCGATCAGAAGAAGGTGCAGTTCGTCGTCCTTCGCGACGAGACCGGCGCCGTGCAGCTGGTCAACCCGGCGACGCGTCCGTCCGACGAGGTCGGCGAGCAGGATGCCGCGGCCCTCGCGCTGACCGAGACGATCGGTGCCCTGTCGACGGGCACGTTCCTCACCGTGCGCGGCGAGCTCAAGCACGACGAGCGCGTCAAGCTCGGCGGCGTCGAGATCAAGGTCGGCGAGCTCGAGGTCGCCGCGGCCGCGAACCCCGAGACGCCCATCGCCGCCGACAGCAGCACCGACAAGCGCATGGACTGGCGCTTCATCGACCTGCGTCAGCGCCGCAACAACCTCATCTTCCGCGTGCAGACGACGCTCGAGCACGCGATGCGCACCTACTGGGTGGAGCGCGACTACATCGAGATCCACTCCCCCAAGCTCATGGCATCGCCCTCGGAGTCGAACGCCGAGCTGTTCGAGGTGCCCTACTTCGAAGACAAGACGGCCTACCTCGCCCAGAGCCCCCAGTTCTTCAAGCAGATGGCCCAGGTCGCCGGGTTCGGCAAGATCTTCGAGATCGCGCCCGCCTTCCGCGCCGACCCGTCGTTCACGAGCCGCCACGCGACCGAGTTCACCTCGATCGACGCCGAGATCAGCTGGATCGACTCGCACGAAGACGTCGCGCGCATGCAGGAGGAGCTGCTGCACACGGCCTTCCAGGCCGTCGCCGACAAGCACGGCGACGAGATCCGCGAGCTGTTCGGCGTCGAGGTGCAGGTGCCGACGCTGCCCTTCCCCCGCATCCCGCTGGCCGAGGCGCGTGAGATCGTGGCCGCGCGCGGGTACGAGATCCCCCGCACCGACGGCGACCTCGACCCCGAGGGCGAGCGTCAGATCGCCGCGCACGTCGCCGAGACCTTCGGCCACCAGTTCGTGTTCGTCACCGACTACCACCCCGAGATCCGCGCTTTCTACCACATGCGCGACGAAGAGACCGGGCTGACCAAGTCGTACGACCTGCTGTTCAACGGCGTCGAGATCACGACCGGCGCGCAGCGCGAACACCGCGTCGACGTGCTGATCGAACAGGCGAAAGAGAAGGGCCTCGACCCCGAGCACCTCGACTTCTACCTCGACTTCTTCCGCTTCGGCGCCCCGCCGCACGGCGGTTTCGGCATGGGCCTCGCCCGCGTGCTGATGCTGCTGCTGGGCGAGTCGTCGATCCGCGAGGTGACCTACCTCTTCCGCGGGCCGACCCGCCTCGCGCCCTGATTTACGCTCCATAACGTTCGCCGCCGCGTCGGTCCGGGTTCACCGGGCCGGCGCGGCGGCGTCATCGGCGCCGTCTAGCGTCTCACCATGGCAGTCGTGACGTCTCCGGGTCTTCCCTCGACCGGTGACGTCCACGCCGACCCGCGCGCCGAGCTCGTGGCGCGCGGAGTCGTGCGCCATCGAGGCGGCACACGAGTGCTCGACCGTCTCGACCTCGACGTCGCCCCGGGCGAGATCGTCGCCGTCACCGGTCCCTCCGGATGCGGCGCGACGACGCTGCTCCGGGCGATCGCCGGCCTCGAGTGGGTCGACGAGGGCACGATCCGCCTCGCTGCCCCCCGCGTCGAGGGCGTCTTCTCGCACACCCCTCTCCCGCGCTTCGGGCACGTGCACGACAGCGTCGCCGCCATCGCCCGACGGACCGGCGCCGACGACCCCGATGACGAGGCGCGACGGCTGGGCGCCCTGGTGGGCCTGCGCGAGCCGGATGCCGCCCTGCACCGGCTCGCACGCGCCGACCGCCGCCGCGTCGTGCTGGCGCGGGCGCTCGCCGCGCAGCCCCGGCTGATGGTCCTCGACGACCCGCTCATGGGGTTCCACACGGTGGAACGGGCTCTCCTGCGCGACCGGCTCGCCGCACGGCTGCGCGCGCACGGCACCAGCGCGGTGTGGGTCACGCGCGAGACGAGCGAGGCCGTCGCCGTCGCCGACCGCGTCGCGATCATGGTCGCCGGTCGGATCGTGGCATCCGATCGCCCCGAGGGGCTGTTCGCCCACGCGGCCGACCCCGTCGTCGCCGACGTGCTGGGGCCGGTCAGCGCCGTGCCCGGGATCGTCGAGGGCCTGGTCGTCGACGTGTGGGGCCAAGAGGTGCCGCTCGCCGCCGCCGCCCACGACGGGCATTGCGAGGTCGTCGTGCGGCCCGAGCACGTGGTGCTCGTGGGTCCCGACGACCCGGGCGTCGACGCCGTCGTGCAGCAGACCACGTTCCTCGGCAACGTTCGGCACAGCGTGGTGCGCGCCCACGACGGGAGTGTCGTGCAGATCGAGCACGCGGTCGACAACCGGCTCGCCCCGGCGGCGCACGTGCGGATCGCCCTCGCCCCGGTCCCGGTGACGACGCGCCCGATCGGCTGACCGCTCGGCGCCGTCGAGGCGAGCCGCGCGGTCCCTTGGGGCGCCGCGGGAGCGGAGACCTCGGCACCGGGCGGGCGGCGCGCCCGACCGGGTCAGGCGGGGTAGTCGACGCTGGCGCGCTCGGCGACGACCGAACGCACGAAGGCCGCGACCTCCTGATGGGCCGGGTGCACCTGGTAGCGCTCGAGCGCGTCGACGTCGGCGAACTCGCTGAAGAGCGCGACGTCCCAGTTGGCGTGAGGGTTGGCGACGTTGCGCCCCACCTCGATGTGTGCGATCTCGTCGATCACCTCGCGGAGCCCGAGCAGCCGCTCGGCGATCTGCTCGGCGTGCAGGGCACGCGTGTCGGCGTCGTCGGCCGCCAGCTTCCAGAGGACGATGTGACGGATGCTCACGCGGAGACTCCTTCGGTGTCGGCCGCGACCAGGGCGGCACGGAGGCGGTCGGCCGAGACACGCCAGTGGGCATGCAGCTCGCCGTCGATCAGCACGACGGGGATCTTCTCCCACCACCGCTCGTGGAGGGCGACATCGTCGGCGATCGAGGCCTGCTCGATCACGATGCGATCGCCGATCTCGGGGGGAAGCTCGGCGACGACCGTCTCGATGATCTGCTCGGCGACCTCGCAGAGGTGACAGTCCGGCTTGCCGATCAGCGTGAGGGTCGTCACGCTCTCATCTTATGAGGCCCCGAGGGTGTCAGGCCTCGACCGGATACCCCGCGGCCGACCATTCGGCCGTGCCGCCCTCGACGTTCGTCGCGTCGTGCCCGCGCGCCGTCAGCGCCTCGACGACACGGGCGGAGCGACCGCCGAGCTGGCAGATCACGTCGAACGGGCCCTCGGGCAGCTCGTCGAGGTGCTCGCCGATCGTCGACATCGGGAGGTTGACCGCGCCCGGCACGTGACCGGCGGCGAACTCGTTCTCTTCACGCACGTCGATCAGGGGCCGATCGCGCCCGGCGTGCAGGTCGTGGACCGAGATGGACTGCATGATTCCTCCTGGATCGATGGCGTACCGGCATACACGAAGCGCCCGTCGCAGATGGACAGGCGCTCGGTGTGGTGGCCGCTTACTTCTTGTTGCGGCGCTGGTGACGAGTCTTGCGAAGCAGCTTGCGGTGCTTCTTCTTCGCCATGCGCTTACGGCGCTTCTTGATGACAGAACCCACGGAAAACCTCACTAAGTCGGGGTCTGGGTGCCGATGTCGGCTCCCGGGAACAGGCAGGCGTTGAAAAAAGGCCTCGGATCAGTCTAGCCGACGTCGGACACCGGCCGCTGCACGGCATCCACGACCGCCGATTCGGGGACGCGATAGCTGCGGCCGAACCGCACGGCGGGCAGCTCGCCCGCGTGCACGAGGCGGTACACGGTCATCTTCGAGACGCGCATGACCTCTGCGACCTCGGCGACCGTCAGAAAACGCACGTCGGGCAGCTCTGGCATTGATCCCCTTCATCCCCCGGGTGACCACCACCCTCCGATGCTGACCCACACTCTAGGGTCTGGCCGCGACGGCTGTAAACCTGTGGGGCGACTGTGACGAAAGTGATATCAGGATGCCGCCCACCGGGGGCGCGGGCCGCTCAGCGCCCGGGCAGCTTGCGCAGCGCCGACGCCACCGAGTGCTTGACCGAGGCCGCCGCACGACCCACCACCTCGGCGGCGTGCATCGCCGACTCGGGCAGCGCCGCCTCGACCTCTTCGTCGTCGAGCGAGAAGAAGGGCACGAGCCAGTCGTCGACCTCGTCGAGCGGGGCGACCGACAGGCTGTAGTAGCGGTGCTGGCCCTCTTCGCGCACCGATACGAGGTCGGCCTCGCGCAGCACCTTGAGGTGCTTCGAGACGGTCGGCTGGCTCACGCCCAGGGCCGACACGATCTGCGAGACGCTCGTCCCCCGCTCGCCCACCGTCGCGCGGTCGAGAAGCAGTCGCAGGATGTCGCGACGCGTGCCGTCAGCGATCACGTCGAAGATGTCCGCCATGGCATTAGATTAGCCGCAGCCCCCGGCCGAGTACCATGATCCGCGTCCGCGGACCGAAGGGAGCGGCACATGGCCGCCACTCCGAACGAGCAGAGCAGCTCGATGCGGATGCGACGCATGGCCCTCTCGGCATGGGACGGTCTGCGCAACCTGACCACCGCCTCGCCGGCACGGTTCGCGGTGCTGGTCTTCGTCACGCTGATCCTGCTGTTCACGGGGCTGTTCTCGCTGCCCGCCGCTGCCGCCGACGGCGAGCGCACGGCACTGGCCGACGCGCTCTTCACCGCGGTGTCGACGATCTGCGTCACCGGCCTGTCGACGGTGAACATGTACACCCACTGGTCGCCGCTGGGCCACGTGATCACCTACGTGGGCGTCAACGTGGGGGCGCTGGGCGTGCTGACCCTCGCCTCGATCCTCGGCCTGGTGATCTCGAAGCGGCTCGGGCTGCGCGCGAAGCTCATCGCCGCCGGCGACAGCAACCCGTTGCGCGTCCACGGCGGCCCGGTCAACGAGGGCCAGACCGTGCGACTGGGCGAGGTGGGCCAGCTTCTGCGCACGGTCGCGCTCTCGACCCTCGTCATCGAAGCCGGCCTGACGGTGCTGATCTATCCGTCGCTCGTCGTCGGAGGGATCGACCCCGTGGTCGCCCTGTGGGAGGCCCCCTACTACGCGGCGATGGCGTTCACGAACACCGGTTTCGTGCCCAACGCCGACGGTCTCGCCCCGTTCGCGCAGGACTACTTCCTGCTGACGGTGCTGATGGTGGGCGTCTTCCTCGGCTCGATCGGCTTCCCCGTCATCTTCACGCTGTGGCGCCACTTCTGGCGCTTCCGCCTGTGGTCGCTGCACGCCAAGCTCACGATCATCACCACGGTCGTGCTGTTCATCGCCGGAGCGGGCGTCATTCTGCTGCTGGAATACGACAACCCCCTCACCTTCGGCCGCATGGACGCGTGGGACACCACGTTCCAGGCCTTCTTCCTCTCGGCCATGACGCGCTCGGGCGGGTTCTCGGTGATCGACATCGGCGATCTCAACGGCGCGACGCTCGTCGTCGGGTCGATGCTGATGTTCGTCGGGGGCGGGTCGGCGTCCACCGCCGGCGGCATCAAGGTCACGACGCTGGCCGTGCTCGCCCTCGCGGTGTGGTCCGAGGCCAAGGGACGTCCCGCGGTGCAGGCGTTCGGCCGACGCATCCCCAGCGACGTGCAGCGGGTCGCGCTCTCGGTCGTCGCCTGGGGCGCCACGATCGTGGCGCTGTCGACGGTGGTCATCAGCCGCATCACCGACGCGCCCATCGAGCACGTGCTGTTCGACGTGGTCTCGGGTTTCGCCACCGTCGGCCTGTCGACCGGGCTGACCGCCGAGCTGCCCGATCCGGCCGTCTACGTGCTCGCGCTCACGATGTTCATGGGCCGCATTGGTACTGTGACACTCGCCGCGGCGGTCGCCGCATCGTCCCGTTCGCAGCTCTACGCGCTGCCCGTCGAAAGGCCCATCGTTGGTTGAACGGATCCGCAGCGACGCGCCCGTCCTGGTGATCGGCCTCGGGCGTTTCGGTGCCGCGTGCGCCGGCGAGCTCGACCGTCTCGACCGCGAGGTGCTCGCCGTCGACGACAACCTCGACCTCGTGCAGAAGTGGTCGGAGCGGGTGACCCACGCCGTGCAGGCCGACGCGCGCAACATCGACGCGCTGAAGCAGATCGGCGCCCAGGACTTCCAGGTGGCGGTCGTGGCGGTGGGGTCGCTCATCGAGGCGTCGGTGCTCATCACCGCGAACCTCGTCGACCTCAAGGTGCCGCAGATCTGGGCGAAGGCGGTGTCGCAGTCGCACGGCAAGATCCTCGCCCGCGTCGGCGCGAACCACGTCATCTACCCCGAGGCCGAGGCCGGCGAGCGCGTCGCGCACCTCGTGAGCGGCCGCATGCTCGACTTCATCCGCTTCGACGACGACTTCGTGCTGGCCAAGATGTACCCGCCAAAGCTCGTGCGCGGGGTGGGGCTGGCCGAGTCGGGCGTGCGGACGAAGTACAACGTCACCGTCGTCGGGGTGAAGAGCCCGGGACGCCCCTTCCGCTATGCGGAGGCGAACACGGTGGTGACCAACCACGACCTCATCATCGTGTCGGGGACGAACTCCGACATCGAGCGTTTCGCCGCCCTGGACCGCTGAGGCTCACACGTCGATATCGAGCACGACGTCGACGACATCGTCGACCGCCACGCGCTCGGCATCCTGGAGCGCCTTCTTGATCGGCACGATGTAGCCGCCGTCCTTGGGCCACAGCGCGGTGCGCGTCCGGGTCGCGCCGATCGTGACCACGGCGGGGATCATCCCCCAGCCGTAGGTGACGACGGCGGCGACCTCGGCGATCATCTCGGCCTCGCGAGACGGCACGGTGACGAAGTGGAACGGCGCCGGACCGCGCCAGTACCAGATCGTCCCCGTGAACCCGAGCCGCATGTCAGCCCCCGGCGGCGAGCTCTTTCGCGCGGACCAGGGCGGCCTCGGCGGCCTCGACGAACGTGCGATCGAGGTGGGCGTCCTGCAGCACAGCGATCGCCCGCTCGGTCGTGCCCTTCGGGCTCGTGACGCGGCGTCGCAGCTCGGCCGGATCGACGTCGGACGCGTCGAGGAGGGCCGCCGCGCCGATGAACGTCTGCTCGGCGAGCAGGCGCGCCTGCCCCTCGTCGAAGCCCATCTCGCGCGCCGCGGCGGTGAACTGCTCGACGAGCAGGAACACGTAGGCCGGTCCCGACCCCGAGATCGTCGACAGCGTGTCGATCTGCTCTTCGGGCAGGTCGACGACGGCGCCCACCGTCTCGAACAGCGCGCGCACGGCGGCGACATCGGCGGCCGACGCGGCCGGCCCGGCGGCGAGTCCGGTGACGCCCTTGCCGATGAGCGAGGGGGTGTTGGGCATCGACCGCAGCGTCGACACGTCGGGGCCGAGACGCTGCGCGAAAGTCGCCAGCGTGACGCCCGCCGCCAGGCTCACCACGACGGCCCCGGGACGCAGGTGCGGCGCGATCTCGTCGAGCAAGTCGGGCACCATGACGGGCTTGACGCCGATGAGGACGATGTCGGCGGATGCCACGGCGTCGATGTTGCCGCGGGGGTTGGCCTCGAGCGCGACGCTGGTGACGCCGTCGAGATCGGCGAGCTCCGCCGCCTTCGCGATCGAGCGGTTCGTGACGGTGACGCCGCCCGTGGCCAGCCCGGAGGCGACGACGCCGTGCAGGATGGCGCCCCCCATCGAGCCGGCGCCCAGGATGGCGAGGGGAGGCAGGGAGGAAGCGGCATCCGTCATGCGTGTCAGTCTACGGACGGCCGCCGACCACGACCGAGCCGCCGGGGCAACCCTGAGTGCACCGCTGGGGGACGCGCGTTAGAGTCGGGACCGCGGGGCTGCCGACCGTCCCGCGCGCGACACGGAGGACCGGGATGATGACACTCTTCGACGGGATCGCCGCACGGATCGTCGACACCGACCGGCTGAGCGTGAACGTGCTGGAGCGCGTCGCCGACGATGCCGCGACCCCGCCCGAGCGCACGATCGTGCTGCTGCACGGGACGGTGGCCTCGTCGCTGTTCTGGCAGGAGATCATGCAAGACCTGCCGCGCGACCTGCGGGTGCTCGCGATCGACCTGCGCGGCTTCGGCGGCACCGAGCACATGCCCGTCGACGCGACCCGCGGCGTCCGCGACTTCAGCGACGACGTGCACGCGGCTCTGACGGCCCTCGGCGTCGAACGGGCCCACCTCGTGGGCTGGTCGCTCGGTGGCGGCGTCGCCCTGCAGTACGCGCTCGACCACCCGGTGCTCTCGCTGACCCTGCTCGCACCGGTGCCTCCCCACGGCTTCGGGGGCACGCGTCTCGACGGCTCGTGGCTCACCGACGACGCCGCCGGCACGGGCGCGGGCACAGCGAACCCCGACTTCGTGCAGCGGCTCACCGACCGTGACGCGTCGGCCGACGCGCCGACGTCTCCGCGCACGGTGTTCCGCACGACATACGTGGCCGAGGGCTACACCACCGACGACGAGGACGTGTGGGTCGAGGCCATGCTGACCACGTCGACGGCCGGCGGCAACTATCCCGGCGACACCGCGGCGAGCACGTCGTGGCCCGGCTACGCCCCCGGGACGAGCGGGGTGCTGAACGCGCTCTCGCCGAGGTACTTCGACGTGTCGGGCATCGTGGGGCTCGCCGAGAAGCCCCCCGTGCTGTGGATGCACGGCACCGCCGACGTCGTGGTGTCGGACGCGTCGTTCTCGGACGTCAACCACCTCGGCGCGGTCGGGATCGTGCCCGGCTGGCCGGGCGACGACATCGCGCCGCCGCAGCCGATGGTGTCGCAGACCCGCGCCGTGCTCGAGGCCTACCGGGCCGCCGGCGGCGACGTGACCGAGATCCCGGTCGAGGGCGCCGGGCACACGGTGCACCTCGAGCGCCCGGCGGTGTTCCGCCGCGCCCTGCTGACGCACATCGGCTACGTCGGCCGCCCCGCCGACCCGGCCCCGCCCACCGAGGCGATCATCCTGCGCTCCGCCGACTGACGTCGCGGCCCGCCCGACGACGAGCCGATGCCCGGGCGCCGGGCGCCAGACGAAGAGGAGACCCCGTGCAGTACTGCCTGTTCACCGAGCCCCAGCAGGGCTTCTCGTACGACGACCAGCTCGCCTTCGCCCGGTCGGCCGAGGCGCACGGGCTCGACGGTTTCTTCCGGTCCGACCACTACCTGCGGATGGGCGAGGGCGACCCGCGCCCCGGCCCGACCGACGCATGGACGACACTCGCCGGGCTCGCCCGCGAGACCTCGCGCATCCGACTCGGCACGCTCGTGTCGTCGGTCACCTACCGCGTGCCCGGGATCCTGGCGATCCAGGTGGCACAGGTCGACGCGATGTCGGGCGGGCGCGTCGAGCTGGGGCTGGGCGCCGGCTGGTTCGAGCGCGAGCATGCCGCATACGGCATCCCGTTTCCCGCGAAGCGCTTCGACCTGCTCGAGGAGCAGCTCGCCATCGTGACCGGCCTGTGGTCGACCCCGGATGCCGAGACCTTCACGTTCGAGGGCGAGCACTACCGCCTCGACGCCGCGCCCGCCCTGCCCCGGCCCGTGCAGACGCCCGTGCCGGTGATCGTGGGCGGCGCCGGACCGCGGCGCACACCGGCCCTCGCCGCGCGCTACGCGACGGAGTTCAACATTGGCTTCGTCGCCGAGCGCGTGGTCGCCGAGAAGTTCGCCACCGTCCGCGCCGCCTGCGAGGCGATCGACCGCGACCCCGACACGCTGAAGCTGTCGGTCGCGCTGCCCACGGTCGTCGGCGCCGACGAGCGTGAGATCGATCGCCGGCTCGCCGCGATCGGGCGCACGCGCGACGAGTTCGACGACGGCGCGAACATCGTCGGGACGCCCGAGCAGGTCGCCGAGAAGGTCGCCCGTCTGCACGCCCTGGGGGCCCGGCGGGTGTACTTCCAGCTGGCCGACCTGCGCGACATCGACCACGCCGACCAGATCGGCGCCGAGCTTTTGCCGCTGCTGCCCCGCTGAGCCGGACGGCCGTCGGTGGACGGGCGCGTGCGTCGAGCCGCGCCCCGCCCGACGGCGCGGCCACGCGTCGCCCCGTCGCGCGTCAGGGCTCGCGGCTCACGCCTCGCGGCGGTCGCCGAAGAACGCCTGCAGCTGGGCCGCGGCGGCGGCCTCCTCGACGCCGCCGACCACCTCGACGCGGTGGGGCAGACGGCGATCGCGCAGCAGGTCGTACATCGACCCGGCGGCGCCGGCCTTGGCATCCCACGCGCCGAACACGACGCGCGGAACGCGTGCCTGCAGGATGGCGCCGGCGCACATGACGCACGGCTCGAGCGTCACGACCAGCGTGCAGTCGGCGAGATGCCAGGTGCCGAGCGCGTCGGCCGCCCGCCGCAACGCGACGACCTCGGCATGCGCGGTGGGGTCGCCCGTGATCTCACGGAGGTTGCGTCCCTCGCCGATCACCCGGCCCGTCGCGTCGAGCACGACGGCGCCGACCGGCACGTCGCCGTCCGCCCCGGCCGCCGCCGCGAGGTCGAGAGCGCGGCGCATCGCCTCGGCGTCGGCGGGGTGGGGCATCACGAGGGCTCCGAAAGACAGGGACGGCACGTCGGGGTCGAACGGCTAGCCTTGAGCCTATGCGTGTCCACGTCGCCGACCACCCCCTCATCACCCACAAGCTCACGGTGCTGCGCGACGTACAGACGCCGTCGCCCGTGTTCCGTCGGCTCACCGAAGAGCTCGTGACGCTGCTCGCCTACGAGGCGACCCGCAACGTGCGCGTCGAGCCCATCCAGATCCAGACGCCGGTCACCACCACCCAGGGCGTCAAGATCAGCGAGCCGCGCCCCATCGTCGTGCCGATCCTGCGCGCCGGCCTCGGCATGCTCGACGGCATGGTCACGCTCCTGCCCACCGCCGAGGTGGGCTTCCTGGGCATGGTGCGCGACGAAGAGACCTTCGAGCCCACGACCTACGCGGAGCGCCTGCCCGACGACCTCAGCGACCGCCAGTGCTTCGTGCTCGACCCGATGCTCGCCACCGGCGGCTCGCTCGGAGCCGCCATCAACTTCCTCTTCGCCCGCGGCGCCCAGGACGTCACGGCAATCTGCCTGCTCGGCGCTCCCGAGGGCGTCGCCGCGATCGAGAAGCAGGTCGAAGGCCACGACGTCACCCTCGTGCTGGGCGCCATCGACGAGCGCCTCAACGAGAAGGGCTACATCGTGCCCGGTCTGGGCGACGCCGGCGACCGCCTGTACGGAACGGTGTGATCGCGACACCCGCAGCGGCGCGGCCGTCACCGCACGGCGCCACGACCGCGGGCCGTCAGGGTGCCGACGACTCCCCCACGAGGCGGGCGAAGGCGCTGAGCCGGGCGACGCCCTCGGGCGTGCGCGGCAGATCGTCGAGCAGGGCGGGCGAGTACACCACGTAGGCGGCCTGCATGGCGCGGGAGATCGCGACGTTGATGCGGTTGCGCAACAGCAGGAACTCCAGGCCCCGCGGTGCCTCGCGCCCCGACGACGCCGCCAGCGTCAGGATCGCCACGACCGCCTCTTTGCCCTGGAACCGGTCGACCGTGCCCACCGGCACATCGGAGAGCCCCGCAGCGGCCAAGGCCTCTTCGACCGCGACCTGCTGGGCGTTGTACGGCGTGATGACGATGATGTCGTCGGGCCGCAGCGGACGCGGCTCGTGCACGACGGCGTCGTCGCCGGCACCGCCCTCGGCCCCCGCCCACGACCGGCCGACCAGGTCGGCGACGAGCCGCGCCACCTCGGCCGCCTCTTCGGACGAGCACGTCGCGTTGCCGGTGTGACGCACCGGCACCGCGTGCACGCCGGGCTCGACCCCGTCGAGCACGCGCAGCGCGGTCGACGGGTGGGCGGCCAGGCGTCCCTCGTACGACAGGCGCGAGACCGGCCCCGCGACCGCCGGATGCATGCGGCGCGTCCGCGCGAGGAAGTAGCCCAGCTCGGCCGGGACCACCTCGGCCCCGTCGATGATCCAGCCGAGCGCCGACGTGTCGACGGGCTCGGGATGCGTGCCCTGGCTCACCTGCGGCAGCTGCTGCGGGTCGCCGAGCAGCAGCAGCCGGGGCGCCGCGAGCGAGACGGCGATGGTCGACGCGAGCGAGAACTGCCCGGCCTCGTCGATGACGAGCAGGTCGAGGCTGCCGCGCGGCATCCGGCCCTCGTGGCTGAAGTCCCACGCGGTGCCGCCGACGACGAAGCCGTGGGCCGCGTTCTCGGCGGTGAAGGCGGCGATGCCGTTCTTGGGCAGCACCGTGAACCCGTGCGGCGCAGCGGGGTCTTTGGGCGCCTTTCCGACCCGGGATGCCGGCACACCGGCGTCGATGACGCGTTCGAGCATGTGCTCGACCGTGGCGTGCGACTGCGCGACGACGCCGATGCGGTAGCCGCGCTCGGCGACGAGCCGGGCGATGACGTGCGAGCCCACGTAGGTCTTGCCCGTGCCGGGAGGGCCCTGCACGGCGAGGTAGCTGCGGTCGAGGTCGGCGACGCTGCGCGCGATCGCGGCGACCTGGTCGTCGTCGACGACGGGGGCGAGGCCGCCCGACAGCGTCCGCGGGCGCACGCGGCGCAGGATGTCGGCGGCCGGTCCGTCGGGGATGGCCGGTGCCGCGGCGAGCACCGCGTCGGCCCACGCGTCGATCGCCTTCTGCTGGTTGCCCGCCCGCGGCGGGGCCGCGGGGGTGAGCGCGAGCGGCAGGTCGTCCCACGTGACCCCGTCGGCGGCGACCTCTTCGACGATCGCGCCGTCGTCGAGCACCTCGCGGACGGTGACGCGCCGTGCGCCGTGGATCCAGCGGGGGCGCGTCTCGATCGGGAAGGGGGCGGGCAGATCGTAGACAGCGAACGGCTCGCCGTCGGCGGCCAGTCGCGTGCCGGGCGCCACCTCGCCCCTCAGCTCGACCAGACGGCGCTCGGATCCCCGGCCCGACTCGGCGACGTGCCAGTCGTCGACCACGCGGGATCGCCCGGCGTCGACGACGACCACGTCGCGGGTCTCTTCCCACATCGACACCGGCTCGCGCAGACGCAGGAAGTGCGTGGCCCAGAACGTCTTCTCTTCGCGCGGGTAGTAGTCGATCGCCGCGGCCGCGAGGCGCAGGGCCGTGGCGTCGGGGTCGACGGCGTCGACGGACCACCGCTGCAGGGCCGTCGCACGCGGAGACGGCTCGTAGGCCTGCTCGTCGGGCTCGGCGCCGCGCGCGGGCACGGCCCCCGACTCGCGAGCGCGGTCGACGAGCCAGTCGCGCAGGCGCCGCGTCGAGACGCAGTCGTAGCGGTTGTAGTCGGCGAGGTCGTCGAGCACGCGCTGCGCCCCCTCGGCATCGCCGTCGGCGGCGAGCGCGCGGGCCTCGACGTACTTGACGATCGAGTCGTCTCCGCGCTGCACGTCGCTCGTGCGCACCTCGTCGCCCATGTAGAGCGGCTCGAGCTTCTTGATCGAGTACGACCGCGACCCGACGCGCAGCGCGCGACGCACCACCGGATAGAGGTCGACGAAGACGCCGTCGCGCAGCAGCCGGTCGACGTCGGCCTCGCGCACGCCGTACCGGGCCGCCATGGTCAGCAGATGGGTGGGCTCGTAGGGGGCGTAGTGGTAGATGTGCATGCCGGGGAACCTCTGACGGCGCAGTGCCACCATGTCGAGGAAGCGCTCGAGCGCCAGGCGCTCCTCGTCGAAGGTGTGCGCCCACAGCGCCCCGTACGTCTCGCGACTGTCGACCCAGCCGAACAGGTAGTCGATGCCCCAGTGCTCGCCCGCCCCCTCGGTGTGGAGCGGGTCGCCCTCGAAGTCGAAGAACAGGTCGCCGTGATCGGGACGCGGCAGCACCCCGAGCGACTTCGGGGCCACGACCTCGTACGTCGGGACGGCGTGCGGCGCATCGGCGCCGTCGCCCGCGGGGCTCTCGAGCTGCAGACGGGCCTGCGTGCGCAGCGACGCGAACGTGTCGGCGCTCATCGCGGGCGGGGCGGCGGGAGCGGTCGCGAGCGCGTCGATCGTCGTGATGCCCGCCGCACGGAGGCGGTCGCGCTGCACCGGCCGCATTCCGGCGACGAGCAGCAGATCGCGCTGGGCGACGACCTCGAGCTCGCAGGTCGCGCATCGACCGCACGCGACGACGGCGAGGTCGCCGCGGGCGTCGCCCCACGCGATCGCGTCGCCCGCCGCGCCGAGGCCGACACGGCGATCGGCGATCAAAGCGCGAAGGCGCGCGCGGCGCAGGTCGAACACCGGGAGCAGGTCGTCGACCCGGTGCACGCTCGTGGTGCCGTCGCCGAGCAGCAGCTCGACCTCGTCGGAGCGCGGGACGCCGAGACGATCGAGCTGGTCGACGTAGGCGGCGAGCTGCATCAGCGCGGTCACGCGGGCGCGCCGGGCGAGCTTCGTGTCTTGCACGACCCACCGGCGCGCGCCGCCGTCGGGACGCTGGGCCTCGCGCACGAGGAAGTCGGCGAAGCCGACGAACTCGTCGGTGGCGAACGCGGCCTGGTAGACGACCTCGGCCGACGGGTCGGCCAGCGCCGCGTCGGTGAGTCGCACGGCCTCGGCGAGCGCGACCGCGTCGGACGAGCGCGTCTCGGGGATCTCGCGGACCGCCGGCCCGTGCGCCAGACGGTAGCGGTCGAGCACGCGCAGCTCGTGCGCCGTGCCGAGCCGCGCCGCGCGCTCGAGGGTCGCGTCGTCGGGATCGTCGACGGGAGCGACGCGGCCGAGCTTGGCGTCGATCGCACGCAGCCAGGCGAACTCGCATTCGGCCGCCGCCTTGAGGTCGCTGGCGCTCCAGACGATCCGACCGTCGTGCTCGATGTACCGCATGGTGTCCCACGCTAACCGGGACCGCCGACATCGGTGAGCGCGGGGAGTCGCGCGCTCCCGACTGCCACGGGCCGGGGGCACCTGCCAGACTGGACGGGTGATCACCGACCTGCCGTTCGAGAGCGTCTACCGGCACGGGTTCGCGCGCGTGGCCGCCTGCGCGATCCCGGTGGCGGTCGCCGACCCGGCCCGCAACGCCGACGCGGTGCTGGCCTCGGCGCGCGAGTGCCACGACGAGGGCGTCGCCGTCGCCGTCTTCCCCGAGCTGTGCCTCACCGGCTACGCCATCGACGACCTGGTCCTGCAGGACCCGCTGCTCGACGCGGTCGAGACGGCGCTGCGGCGCGTGGTCGCGGCATCCGTCGACCTGCTGCCGGTGCTGCTGGTCGGTGCACCGCTACGGCATCGCAACCGTCTCTACAACTGCGCCGTCGTCGTGCATCGCGGCCGCGTGCTGGGCGTCGCGCCCAAGGCCTACCTGCCGACCTACCGCGAGTTCTACGAGCGCCGGTGGTACGCCGCGGGCGACGACCAGGCGGGGCAGCACATCGTCGTGGCGGGCGCCACGGTGCCGTTCGGGCCCGACCTGCTGTTCGACGCCGTCGACGTGCCGGGGCTCACGCTGCACGCCGAGGTGTGCGAAGACGTGTGGGTGCCGATCCCCCCGTCGTCGGCCGCCGCGCTCGCGGGCGCGACCGTCCTGGCGAACCTGTCGGGCAGCCCCATCACGATCGGGCGCGCCGACGACCGGACGCTGCTGTCGCAGTCGCAGTCGCTGCGCTGCCTGGCGGCCTACGTCTACGCCGCCGCAGGTCAGGGCGAGTCCACCAACGACGTGTCGTGGGACGGCCAGACCATGATCCACGAGGGCGGGCAGCTGCTGGCGACCACCGAGCGGTTCCCCGACGGCCCGCGCCGCAGCGTCGCCGACGTCGATCTCGACCGTCTGCGGCAGGACCGCCTCCGCCAGGGCACCTTCGACGACAACCGCCGCACCGTGTCACCCGTGTTCCGCACGGTGCCGTTCGAGCTCGCGCCGCCGGCCGCCGACATCGGCCTGCGCCGCTCCCTCGACCGGTTCCCCTTCGTCCCCGACGATCCCGCGCGGCTCGCGCAGGACTGCTACGAGGCGTTCAACATCCAGGTCTCCGGCCTCGTACAGCGCCTGGAGTCGATCGGCCGACCCAAACCCGTCATCGGCGTCAGCGGCGGCCTCGACTCCACCCACGCGCTCCTGGTCATCGCCCGCGCGATGGACCGCATGGGCCGCCCGCGCAGCGACATCCTCGCCTACACGCTCCCCGGCTTCGCCACGAGCGACAAGACCAAGAAGAACGCCATCGCCCTCGCCGAGGCCATCGGGGCCTCGATCGACGAGATCGACATCCGGCCCGCGGCATCCGAGATGCTCGCCCGCATGGGGCACCCGTTCGCCGCGGGAGAGCCCGTGCACGACGTGACGTTCGAGAACGTGCAGGCGGGCCTGCGCACCGACTACCTGTTCCGCCTGGCGAACAAGAACGGGGGCATCGTCGTCGGCACGTCCGACCTCTCCGAGATGGCGCTCGGGTGGTCGACCTACGGGGTGGGCGACCAGATGAGCCACTACGCCGTGAACCCCGGCGTGCCCAAGACCCTCATCCAGCACCTCATCCGCTGGGTCATCTCGGCGGGCGAGCTGAGCGCCGCGGCCGTCGAGGTGCTGCAGGCGGTGCTCGACACCGAGATCAGCCCCGAGCTCGTCCCCGCCGGTCAAGACGGCCGGATGCAGTCCACCGAGGACCGCATCGGCCCCTACAACCTGCACGACTTCACGCTGTACCACGTGCTGCGCTACGGGTTCCGCCCCTCGAAGATCGCGTTCCTCGCCGCCAAGGCGTGGGAGGACCCGGACGCGGGGGCCTGGCCCCCCGGCTACCCCGCGGGCGAGCGACCGTCGTACGACCTGGTGACCGTCGCGAAGTGGCTCGAGGTGTTCCTGCAGCGCTTCTTCGGGTTCGCGCAGTTCAAGCGCACCGCGGTGCCGAACGGGCCGAAGGTGTCGCCGGCGGGATCGCTGTCGCCCCGCGGCGACTGGCGCGCCCCATCGGACGGCAACGCGCGCGTCTGGCTCGACGACCTGCGCGCCGCGGTGCCGCAGGCCTTCCGCTGAGCCGCGTCACCACCCCATCGAGCCCGGCACGCCCTTGAACGGGCCGGCGAGGTCGCTCGTGACCCAGCCGCCGTAGAAGCCGCCCGGCTGCGGCTGCACCGTCTCGCCGTTCAGCACGCAACGGTCCATCGGCCCGGCGTACACCGCGACCCGATCCGACAGCACCTCGTAGCCGGGCATCGGGCTCGGATAGTTCCACGCCGCGCGCCGGGCCACGGCATCCCCTCCGCCGTGCACGTCGAAGTACCGGGCACCGCCCTTGAACTCGCAGAACGAGGCGCCCTCGCCGAGGGTCAGCGCGTCTCCGAACGCCGCGATCGGCAGGTAGTACACCGGCGGGTGGCTCGTCTCGAGAACCCGCACCACGTCGTCGGTGTCGACGATGCGCCGCCCGCCGAAGTCGATCTGCACCCGCCCGTGCACCGCCTCGACGCGCGGCGGGCGCGGGTAGCTCCAGACGGACTCCTGGCCGGCAGAGACGGGGTCGGGGACGGGGCGCGCCATCCCGCCACGCTACGCGTCGATCGCCGCGGGTCAAGCCCCCATCGTTGTTCGGTAGCCTGATCACCGGGAGGCGACCGTGCGGGGCGAGCAGCAGATCGAGAGCGGACGACGATTCCGCGTCTACCAGGTGGGCGGGATGATCGTCGGGGTGCTCTTCCTGGCGCTCGGCGTCGGAGCCCTCCTCGCCGGCGGCGGTCCCGTCGTCGCCGCCATCGCCTTCGTCGGAGGAGCCGCCGTGCTGACAGCCTCGATCGTCATGATGGTGCGCTCATGACCGCTTCGAAGGGCGACGGCCCCGACAAGCCGCGCAAATACCCGCCGGGCACGGTGGCCATCTGGGTCGCCGTGTCGGCCATCGGCCTGTGGCTGGTCGGCAGCGGGGTGATCGGTATCCTCTCGGGCTCGTGACGGCGGGAATGCCCGCGCGGCCGTGTCGTTGACAAGAAGGTCACCGAATCTCGACCGGAGGGCCATCATGACGCACATCGGACGCAGCGACCTCGACGTCTTCCCACTCTCGCTGGGCGGCAACGTCTTCGGCTGGACCGCCGACCGCGACACCTCGTTCGCGGTCCTCGACGCCTTCCACGCCGGCGGCGGCGACTTCATCGACACCGCCGACGGGTACAGCGCCTGGGCGCCCGGCAACACGGGCGGCGAGAGCGAGACGCTCATCGGCGAATGGCTGGCGTCGCGCAAGCCGTCGAACGTCGTCGTCGCAACCAAGGTCAGCACCCACCCCGACTTCCGCGGGCTCTCGGCGCGCACCGTGCGCGCCGCGGCCGAGGCCTCGCTGCAGCGGCTGGGCGTCGACACGATCGATCTGTACTACGCCCACTTCGACGACCCCGAGACCCCGCTCGAAGAGACCGTCGGCGCCTTCGCCGACCTCGTCTCGGACGGCCTCGTGCGCTACGTCGCGGTGTCGAACTACACCGCCGACCGCATCCGCGAGTGGGTGTCGCTCGCCGAGGCCGCCGGAGCCGACCTGCCCGTCGCCGTCCAGCCGCACTACAACCTCGTGCACCGCACCGAGGTCGAGCGCGACATCGTGCCCGTGGCCGAGCAGTACGGCATGTCGCTCGTGCCCTATTACGCCCTGGCCAGCGGGTTCCTCACCGGCAAGTACCGCACCCCGGATGCCACGGGCGACTCGCCCCGCGCGGGCGGTGCGGCGAAGCTGGCCACGCCGCAGGGCCTCGCCCTGATCGACGCGCTCGAAGAGATCGGCGCCGGCCACGGCGCCTCGATCGCGACGACGGCGCTGGCCTGGCTGCGCAGCCGACCGACCGTGGCGACGCCGATCGCGAGCGCGTCGAGGCCCGAGCAGGTCGCCGATCTGGTCGCCAGCGCGACGCTCGAGCTGACGGACGACGAGATCGCCCGGCTCGACGACGTCTCGGCCGACGCACAGGACTGAGTCCGGCCCCGCCGAGCCGGTGCGGTCGGCGGGAGGCGGCGTGCGCGCGGAGAAGAATCCGCGCACGCCGCCTCCCGCGTCGTAGAGAGGGTCGCCGAGACCCGGCAGAATGGAGGGATGAAGCTCCTCGTCGCCGCGCACCCGTCCGAGCTCGTGGCCTTCGAAGACGACATCCCCGGCTTCGACCGGCTCCTCACCGGTGTGGGCAAGATCCCCGCCGCGTCGGCCCTGACCCGTGCCCTGGTCGAGAAGGACTACGACGAGATCGTCGTCGTCGGCACCGCGGGCGCGCTCGACCCCGCCGTCGAGGGGGGCGTCTACGAGGTCGCGGCCGCCATCCAGCACGACGTGAAAGACCTCGACGGCGTCATCGGCCAGCACGTCTCGCTGCCCGCGCGGGTCGAGGTGGCATCCGAAGGTCTGGTCATCGCGACGGGAGACCACTTCGTCGACGACGCCGAGACGGTCGAGGTCATCCGCGCGCTCGGGGCGCGCCTGGTCGACATGGAGTCGTACGCCCTGGCCTGGGTGGCGCAGCGGTTCGGCGTGCCGATCCGCATCTTGCGTGCCGTGTCGGACCGCGCACAGGACGGCGCGACCGAGCTGTGGGACGTCACCGTCGAGCGGTGCAGCCGCGAGCTGCGTGCGACGCTGCGCGACCTGTACGGCGTCTGACGCGGCGACGACTCACGGCGTCTGCGACCCCGAGCGGCACGGCGGGCGAGGTCGGCCACGCGGCTCAGGCGCGCCGAGCCACCCGTGGGGCCTTGCCCGCCGGGCCGGTGCGGTCACGCCGTCAGTCGACGTCTCGCCGAGAGAACACCAGCCGAAGCACGACGAACACCACGACGGCCACGATCGCGACCGCCAGCAGCCGGAAGGCGAAAGCGATCAGCGAGAAGAGCAGGTTGACCAGGAACCAGGCGATGATCACGGCGACGACGACACCGACGACGGTCCACAGGGTGCCCTTGCGCATGCCGACCAGCTTAGGCGGCGACGCCGATGGTCTTCACCTGACGACGACGGCGTGCCCGGACGTCGGCGGCTTCGTCAGACACCGGTGGGCTTCACCCGACAGCGGCGGCGTCACCGAAGGCGCGGCCGCGCCGGGGGCCCGCAGGTGCCGGTCGGTCTCAGACGACGGGGATCGCGGCATCCTGTCGGATGATGCTCGGCCCCCGAGGGGTCGCCGTGACACGCAGCTGGGCGAGCAGCTGGTCTCTCATCGACGCGACGTGGCTGATGACCCCGACCGTGCGCCCGCCCTGCCGCAGCTCGTCGAGGGCGCGCATGGCCAGGTCGAGCGTCTCGTCGTCGAGCGAGCCGAACCCCTCGTCGATGAACAGCGTGTCGAGCCGGATGCCACCCGCTCGCGCCGTGACCACCTCGGCGAGTCCGAGCGCAAGGGCGAGCGAGGCCAGGAAGGTCTCGCCTCCGGACAACGACTGCGGTGGGCGGCTCTGGCCCGTGAACGCATCGACGATCTCGAGGCCCAGTCCGCTGGCCGCGCCGCGGGCGGCGAGGGCGTCGGTGTGCTGCAGCCGGTAGCGTCCGGACGACATCTGGTCGAGACGGAGGTTGGCGGCCGCGACGATCTCTTCGAGCTCGGCGGCGAGCACGAACGTCTCGAGTGTCATGCGCCGGGTGTTCGGCGCACGGCCCGCGACGGTGTCGGCCAATCGGGCGATCACCGCGTGCTCATCGGCGAGGCGAGCGACCGCCGCGTGGCCGGCGTCGGCGCGTTCGGTCAGGTCGCGCAGGCGGGCAGCCGTGGCGGCCGCCGCGGCGTGCGCCGCAGCGGCGGACTCCACGACGTGACGGGCCGAGACGACGGCCGCGGCGGCCGGAGCCAGGTCGACGGGGTCGTCGGGCGCGTCGGCGAGGGCGAGCTCGAGCTCGAGCAGGCGCTGCCGGGCGGACGAGACCGCCGCGTCGTGGTCGGCGATCGCGGTGTCGAGGCGGCGGCGGGTGTCGGCGTCACGGAGGGCGTGCGTCACGGCCGCGACGTCGGCGAAAGGCCCGTCGGCGAGACGCGCCGCGAGATCGGTGTCGGCGGCGCGGGCGGCGTCACGACAGGCGTCGGCCTCGGCTCGAGCCGCGACGAGGTCGCGGACCGCGTCGCGGCGGGCACGCAGGTCGTCGAGGCGGGCGGCCACCGTGGGGAACTCGGCTCGGGCCTCGCCCAGCTCGGCCCGCAGGCCGTCGGCGCGTTGTCGCGCCAGAGCGAGGTCTTGACGCGCGGCGGCGAGCTCCCGGGCGATCCGTTCGGCCTCGAGCGCGACGGCCGCCTCGGTCTCGGCCAGGACGGCGCGATCGGCGCGCGATCGCTCGAGCTCGGCGCGGTCGGCCGCCGCCGCGGCCACGGCCTCGGCGGTGTCGGCGCGGCGCTCTGACAGGGCGGCGACGCTCTCGCCGCCGGCGCGCGCCACGGCCAGCGCATACGCGTCGCGCGCGACGCGCGAGGCGTCGGAGGCGAGGCGGTCTTCGTCGGCGGCGCGGTCTTTTCTCTCTTCGGCCGCGGCGATCTCGGCGTCGGTGACCGGCTCGTGGTCGCCCAGAGCCGGCGTCGGATGCTCCCGCGCCCCGCACACCGCGCACGGCTCGCCGTCGACGAGCGACCGGGCGAGCTCGGCGGCCGCGCCGTCGAGCCGACGGCGCAGGGCCGACGCCCACGCGTCGATCGCCCGCTGCAGCTCGTCGGCGCGCACGAGGGCCGTGAGATCTGTCTGGTCGCGCAACTCGAGCAGTCGCTCCGCCTCGCGGGCGGATTCGAGCCGCGTGTCGGTCTCGTCGAGCAGGGCCTGTGCCGCGGCGTGACGGGCATCGGCTCCGGCCAGCGCCGCAAGGCGCTCGTCGAGCTGCGCCCGCTCGGCCGGAAGGGCGGCACGGCGCCCGTCGACGTCGGTCTGCGCCGACTCGAGCCGCGTCACCACGAGCCGGCCCGCCTCGATCTCACGGTCGACGGCGGCGAGCTGGTCTTCGACGGCACGCGCCTCGTGGCCGCGCGCGAGAAGCCCGGTCAACTCGTCGGCACGACGGGCGAGCTCCTCGGCGTCTCCGTCGGCCTCGCCGACGGCCCGCAGATGCTCCCGCGCTGCCGCCTCGCGGGTCTCGGCATCCGTCGCGCGCACCGCGGCCCGTGCCGCTGCCTCGACGGGCGCGCGCAGCTCTTCGGCCGCCGCCGCGGCGGCGGCCTCGGCGCGTCGGCGCGAGACCTCGTCGCCTGCCGCCGTCAGCGCGGCGAGGGCATGCCGGGCACGCAGCCGATCGCGCTGCCGCTCGTGCAGAGCGATCGTCTCCCGCTCGTCGCGCAGGGCGTCGTCGAGGGCCGACGCGGCGAGTCCACGCTCGCGCGACAGCACGTCGACGCGGTACTCGGCGCGCTGCACACCGGCGACGACGAACGCGAGACGCTCGCCCATCGTGCGCGGCGCCGCCGTCGCGCCGGGAGCCTCGTCGGTGGCCGTCGGCTGCTCTTCGGCATCCGTCGACCGCTCTGAGGCGTCGTCGCGGCCGGTGTCGTCGCGGCCGAGCTCGGCGACGAGCCGCTCTGCCTCGTCGAGGAGCGTCGAGACCTCGGCGCCCTCGCCCGTCAGAAGGTCGTGCGCGCGCTTGCGGCGGGCATCGAGCGCCTCGGCGTACTGATCGAACGATCTGGTGCCGAAGAGGGTGCGCAGCAGCCCCTGCCGCTCGTCGTTCTTCGCGAGGAGGAAGCGGGCGAAGCGGTTCTGCGCGAGCAGGATCACCTGCAGGAACTGCTGCTGGTTGAGCCCCAGGATCTCGTCGAGACGGCTCGCGACGTCGACGGGCCGCGCGGCGACGCCCGTCCACCCGTCGGGTCGGTGCACCTCGAGCAGCGCCCGATGCGGCTCTTTCGTCGTTCCCCCGCCCCGCAGCTTGGGGCGTTCGTACTCGGGCGAACGCGTGACGCGCCACCTCTCGCCGTCGGCGCTGAACTCGACGACGACCTGCGTCGGATCGTCGGGGGCGCAGTGATCGCTGCGCAGACGACGCTCGGCACCGTCGTACCGGGGCACTCCGCCGTAGAGCCCGTAGCAGACGCCGTCGAGGACGCTGGACTTGCCGGCACCGGTACGGCCCGCGATGAGGAAGATGCCGTCGTCGGCGAAGGCGTCGAAGTCGACGACCTGACGCTCGAGGAAGGGCCCGAAGCCCTCGAGCTCGAGCCGGTGCAGCTTCACGACGAGACCTCCGCGACCGTGCGAGCGTCGAGCACCTCGCGGATCAGCACCCGTTCGGCGGGTGAGGCGCCCTCGCCCTCACGGACGTGCGCGAGGAAGGCGTCGATGACCTCGATCTCGTCGCGCGCCGCGCGCACGCGTCGGGCGTACCCCAGCCCGTCGTCGCCCGCCCCCTGCGGGGGCGTGTGCACGACGGTCGCGCACCACGGGAAACGGGCCTGAAGGCGACGCATGGGATCGGGCTGCGGGGTCGGATCGGTGTACTCGGCACGCACCCAGTGATCGACGTGCGCCGCGAAGCGCTCGTCGGTGAGCAGCTCGTCGAGCGAGGCGCGCAGGGTGGCGAGGGGGCGGGGCACCGGCAGGTCGAGCCATTCGGCCGACGAGAGCCCGTCGGCGTCGAGGTCGATCAGCCACGAGCCCCGCGGCCTGTCTGCCTCGCCGAAGCTGTAGTGCAGCGGCGCCCCGGCGTAGCGGACGCGGTCGGACAGCTGCTGACGCCCGTGGATGTGCCCCAACGCCACGTAGTCGGGCCCGTCGAACGCCGCCAGCGGCACCACGTCGAGGCCGCCCTGCCGGATCTCGCGCTCGACACCGGGGGTGGCCTCGACGCCCGCCGCGAAGCAGTGCGCCGCGACGATCGAGCGGCCGCCCCGCGCCGCGATGTCGGCGCGCACCAGGCTCATCGCGTGCGACATCGTCTGCGCCTGCGTGCGCAGATCGGTCGCCGACCACACGTGCCGGACGATCGCGGGCTCGAGGTAAGGGATGCCGTACACGTGCACGGGGCCGGCGGGGTCGTGGATCGTGAGGGGCGTGCCCACCGAGCGGGGGTCGGTGACCACGGTGATCCCGTCGCGCAGCAGCGCCGACTGGAAGCCCAGACGGGCGGCGGAGTCGTGGTTGCCGCTCGTGACGACGACGCGCGCACCCGCCGCGACCAGGGCGACGAGCGTGTCGCTGAGCAACGGGTAGCAGGCGGCGGACGGGGCGGCGGAGTCGAACACGTCGCCCGCGACGATCACCAGGTCGACATCGTGGTCGCGCACCTGGCCGACGAGGACCTCGAGGACGCCTCTCAGCGCGTCGAGCGTGGAATGACCGTGGAACGATCGCCCGATGTGCCAGTCGGAGGTGTGCAGGATCCGCATGCACACACGGTACGTCGCACCTCCGACATCGTCGCCGACCGCACGGGCGGTTCGTCGTCCCGCGGTGCCGATGCCTCCCTCGCGCGGTGTCGCGGCCGACGCCCCGGATCAGCCGCCCGCGATCTCGGCGGCGAGTGCGCGGATGCGGTCGTCGCCAAGGTCGAGCCCGACCTCGCGCGAGCGCTGGCGGAGCACCTCGGCGATGCGTTCCTCCGACTTGTCGCCGACGTCGGCCCGGGTCTGCGCGACGACACCGGCGATACGCGCCTCGTCATCGGTCAGATGCATGTCCATGCGCGGCTCGGACTGCTCGCCCGGCGACGAGCGCTCGACGTGCAGGCTGCCGCCGACCGAGTCGGCGGGAGCGGCTCCGCTGTGCCCGCCGTCGGCCGGCTCCGGCGATTCCGTGGTGTCGGACATCCGTCACTCCTCCGCGCTCAGGTCGGGGTCGATGCCCTGGCTCGCGGCATCCCCCTCTATCGGGTCGGACGGGGCCGCGTCGTTCAGCCGGGCGGACCCCTTGGCGTGGTCGTTCTGCTCCTGCGTCTCGCCGTCGGCGGTCGACGCGCTCTCCCAGCCTCCGGGCGGGTCGGCGTCGACGACGCCCTCGGGCAGGTCACGGTCGTCGGTCATGGCACTCCCTTTCGACCGGTCCAGCTTCGCCGCGGCCCTGCCGCAGCAGGGAGGGGTTGACGGGGCCGGAGCGCCGTGGATACGCCGACCGCGTCAGACCGCCGGACGCCGGTGCAGGATGCCGGCCCGCTCGGGGTGCTCGTCGAACCACTGCCCCACGTACCAGCACACCGGGAGGATCTCGCGGTCGCCCGCGGCCTCGATCGCGTCGACGGCCCGCTCGGTGATGACCGCCGCATACCCGTGCCCGCGGAACGTCGGGATGGTGAAGGCCCGGGTCAGCGCGACCGTACGACCGTCGTCGCGGTAGTCGAGCACCGAGACGAGGTCGTCACCCCGGTGCAGGGTGTAGCGCGAGGCGCTCTTGTCGTCCGAGAACACGAGGTCGGTCATGCCGGTCAGGCTACGCCCGTCACGACGCACCGGCATCGATCGCGCAGAATGCACGGTCGGACGCGCACGCCTCGGGCGCGCCGTGCGCAGATTGCCCAAAGAAGATGACATCCGTCATGACTTGACGCACACGGACGCAGTAGGTCATAATCGGCCGCATGACTCTGAACGCGCTTTCTCTGTCCGCCTGGGAGGCGAACGGGACTGCCGGCACGATGATGGCCGGCCGCGTTGTCATGTGTTGTCGAATGTGCCGCTAACAGCGCCCCTCGCTCGGACGAGCGCGAGCTTCTGAACGCCGCCTCGTCCCCCGGCCGCCCCGCGGCTCGCGTCGATCACGCGTACCCGGGCCGCCGCTCACCGGCCCCTCGGCCACACACCTCCCGTCGAACCCGTCCCGGCCAGACGCCCGGGTTCACCACCCAAGGACTCCATCCTCATGTCGACCACCGCCGTCCTCGAACGCCCCCTGACCTCCGCCCGCCCCGCTTCCGTCCGCGCCGAGGCCCCGCGCCCGGATGCTCCGGCGCCCGCCGCACCCGCGGCACGCCCCGCCCTTCCCGCCGGCACCTCTCCGCGCGGCTTCGCGCTGTACGTGGGCATCGACGAGGCCAAGGCCGCCGCCGCCGGCGTGAGCCTGGGCACGCTCGTCGAGGCCCTGCGACGCACGCTGGGCGAGCTCGCGCCGTCGGCCGAGACCTACGCCACCGTGGCCCTGGCGCCCGCGGGCGCCGGCGGCCGCGACGTCGACGTGGTGCGCCTCGCGCTGCACGAGCCGTCGGCGGTCGCGCGCACCAAGGACGAGCCCGCCGACGACGACCGGACGCCCGGGGGCGTGGTCGTCGACATCTCGCGCAAGCGCGTGCTGATCGACGGCGAGTCGGCGGCGTTCACGTTCAAGGAGTTCGAGCTGCTGCAGTACCTGGTGCTGCGCGAGGGCCGCACCATCGAGCGCACCGAGCTGGTCGCCTCGCTCTGGGAGGGCTCGACCGACGACGACGCCCCCGGCGAGCGCACGATCGACGTGCACGTGCGGCGCCTGCGGGCCAAGCTCGGCATCTACGAGGACATCGTGCGCACGGTGCGCGGCGTCGGCTACCGGTTCGACCGTCACGCCGACGTCTCGATCCGTTACGGACACGGCACCCCGTCGCCCGACCGCCTCTGAGCTCGGCCGATCCGCGCATCCCCGGATGCCGCGATGTCGGCGGGCGCACGTAGGGTGTGCCCATGAGACCGACCGGCGTGCGCGTGCGAGGGGTGTCCCGCGATCCGCGTCCGGTCGCCGAGAAGCCGCTCGAGGGCGAGTACCGCCCGTCCGGACCGCTCGACCTCGGCCGTGTACTGCTGGCCCAGCGGCACGGCCGCAACGATCCGACGTTCCGCGCGACCGGCCCGATGGACCGCGGGGGGATCGTCTGGCGGGTGAGCAGCACCCCGCTCGGGATCGCGACACTGGCCGTGCGCTCGCGCGTCGACGGCACGGTCCGGGCGGCGGCATGGGGAGCCGGCGCCGAATGGGCGCTCGACCAGCTGCCCGCCCTCTGCGGGCGCGACGACGCCCCCGAGGGGTTCGACGCCTCACGGCATCCGCTGGTGGCCGAATGGCATCGTCGCCATCCCGGGCTGCGCATCGGGCGCACCGACCTCGTCTTCGACGCCCTCGTCAGCGCGATCATCGAGCAGAAGGTCACGGGCCTCCAGGCCTTCTCTGCCTGGCGCAGCATCGTGACCTGGTACGGGTGGCGGGCGCCGGGGCCGACCCCCGTCCCGATGTTCGCGCCGCCCGACATCGAGGGGTGGCGGCACGTGCCCTCGTGGGCCTGGCATCGCGCAGGGCTCGAGCCGCCGCAGTCACGCACGATCGTCGAGGCCGCACGGCGCGGCGAGTCGATCGTCCGCGCGGCGACCGCGGCGACCGACGGCGAAGCGCGCGACCGCGTGCTCATCAGCCAGCGCGGCGTCGGCATCTGGACGAGCGCCGAGACCCGCATCCGGGCCTTCGGCGATCCGGATGCCGTAAGCGTGGGCGACTACCATCTCGCACACCAGGTCGGTCACGCGCTCACCGGGCACCGCACCGACGACGACGGCATGCTCGAGCTGCTCGAGCCCTGGGCCGGCCACCGGCAACGCGTCATCCGCCTGATCTTTGCGGGTGCCGCGCTCGAGCCGCGCCGCGGCCCGCGCCTGCATCCCGAAGACCACCGCGACAGATGACGATGGCGGACCCCGAGAAGCGGCGGCACCGCACCTCCCCCACCGCACCGCCTAGGCTGGGCGCATGATGCAATCGGGCACCGGCTGGCCGCAGGGCCGGACGTACTGGATCCTCGGGACCGTGGTGCTGCTGGTGCTCGGCGTGCTGTTCGGACTGGTGTTCCAGAACGTGTGGCTGGGCATCGTGCTCGCGGCGATCGTGTCGATCGGATGGCTCATCGCCTACGAGTCGAGCCGCGGGCGCAACGTCGGCGTCAACGACCCCGACAACGGCGTCGAGCTCTGACGGTCACGGAACCGACGAGACGGGCGCCGAAGAGACGAAGAGCGCGCACTCCGCGTCGTAGTAGTCGCGCGTGAGCCCGCCTGCCGACATGCCCAGTCGACGCGCGACGGCCTGCGACGCCCCGTTGTCGGGGTGGGTGACGGCGACGACGCGCTCGATACCCGCGTCGTGCGCGAGGGCCAGCACCGCCGCGGCCGCCTCGGTGGCGTAGCCGCTCCCCCACGCGTCGGGGTGGAAGTGCCAGCCGATCTCGATGTGCGCGGGGCGTCCCGCGCCCGCGTGCGCCGACCAGGGGATCCGCTTCAGCAGCACCGACCCCAGCCGTTCCCCCGCCGTGGTCGTCACGGCCCGGACTCCCAGCACGCCGTCGGCCAGCGACGTCCAGCGTTCGAGAAGGGCATCGACCTCGGCGGCACCCGTCATCACGTGGCCGTCGCCGATGTATCGGCGCACCTCGGGGCGACGGTACATGTCGAACAGGAACGCACGATCGTCGGCAGAGGGGGTCCACTCGCGCAGCTCGAGGCGTGCCGTCGTCAGCCGGGTGCGCCGCATGGGGAGGTGGGGGATGCCGTCTTCGGTGAACGGCCCGCCCGACACGACGAAGCCGAACCGGGCGTACCAGTCGACGAGGTGCGCCTGCGCGTCGAGCAGGATCGGGATGCCGGGCGCCACCGCGTCGAGACGGTCGACCGCCGCACGCATGAGGTCGGCCGCGATCCCACGGCCCCGGGCCGCGGTGGCCGTGGCGACGCGGCCGATCCGGGTGTCGTGCTCCTCGCGCAGCAGCCGCAGCGTGGCCAGTACGTCGCCATCGTCGTCGGCCCACATCAGCTCGGCGCCGGGCTCGATGTCACGACCGTCGATCTCGGCGTACGCGGCCTGCTGTTCGACGACGAACACGCTCACGCGGAGCCACAGCAGGCGATAGAGGGTGAGCGGGTCGATCTCGGCGACGGGCGCCCGGTGCATCGCGATGGCCACCCCTCGACGCTACTGGGCGCACGGGCCACGCGCCGACGGACGCACCTCGCGCACCCCGGCGTGAGGGTCACGCGTCGGCGAGGAGCCCCTCGACGACCGTGATCACGCCGTGGTCGACGTTCGACGGCGCGCGGTGAGCGGCGCGGGCGACGACCTCGGCGTGGGCGTTCTGCATCGCGTACGACCACTCCGCCGCATCGAGCATCTCGAGGTCGTTGAGGTAGTCGCCGAAGGCGGCGGTCTGCGCCCGGTCGACGCCGAGGGCGCCCTGCAGGCGTCGCAGGGCCGTGCCCTTGTCGACACCGCTGTTCATGATGTCGACCCAGTGCAGGCCCGAGACGACGGAGCGATGGGCGCCGTCGATGTCGGACAGGACCGGGCCGACGCTCTGCTCGGCGATCGCGAAGTCGTAGACGGCGATCTTGAGCACCTCGTCGTCGACGGCGAGCACGTCGTCGACCGTGTCCAACGCGGCGTAATAGGTGGCGGCCTCGGCGTGGAAGGCCGCGTCGGTGCGCTCGATGTAGGCCGAGCGCTTGCCGCACACCACGACGCCCAGGTCGAAGCCGTCGGAGACGAGGGCCCGCAGCCGCTTCACGACGTCGGCGACGAAGGCCGGGTCCATCGCCTCGACGGCGACCTCGACGCCGCCGTGCACGACGTAGGCGCCGTTCTCGGCGATGAACGTCATGTCGGCCGCGGCCTCGCCGAACGCCTGCCGCAGGGTGGCGAGCTGCCGACCCGACGCCGGCACGAACGCGATGCCCCGATCGTCCAGTCGGGGCAGCAGCTCCCAGAGCGGTGCCGGGATGCGCCCGTCGGCGTCGAGCAGCGTCCCGTCCATGTCGACGGCGATCAGGCGGATGTCATGGGGCACGCCCCCATCCTCGCAGCTCGCCCTCGATGTCGCAGGTCTCGGCCACCAGGGCCAAGATGGTCGAAGGCCGCCGCGCGCGGCGTTCGCCCGGCCGAGCACTCACGACGACGAAGGGGGCATGATGCCCGAGATCCTCACCACCGCCGACGACCTGCACGCGGCGCTGCAGGCGGGCGCCTACGCCGACGGCGGCCCGGTGCGCGTGCTCGACGTGCGCTGGCGGCTCGACGGCCCGGACGGGCGTCCCGACTATCGCGAGGGCCACGTCCCGGGCGCGCAGTACGTCGCCCTCGATCGCGAGCTCGCCCGACACGGCGCACCGTCCGACGGGCGTCACCCGCTGCCTCCCGTCGAGGCGCTGCAGGCCTCGGCGCGCCGGTGGGGCATCAACGCCGGCGACACGGTCGTCGTCTATGACGACCGCACGAACCTCTCGAGCGCGCGGGCGTGGTGGCTGCTGCGCTACGCGGGAGTGGCCGACGTGCGCCTGCTCGACGGGTCTCTGCGAGCCTGGACCGCGGCCGGTCACCCGCTCGAACACGGGGATGCCGCGCTCCCGGCGCCCGGCTCGGTCGAGCTGTCGTACGGCGCGCTGCCGGTGCTCTCGCTCGACGAGGTGGCCGAGTTCGCCGCCGACGCGCTGCTGCTCGACGCCCGTGCGGGTGAGCGCTACCGGGGAGAGGTCGAGCCGATCGACCCCCGCGCGGGCCACGTGCCGGGCGCCGTGAGCGCTCCGACCACCGAGAACGTCGGGGCCGACGGGCGCTTCCTCGACCCCGACGCGCTGCGCACGCGGTTCCGCATGCTCGGCGCGGCCGACGGCGCGACGGTGGGCGTGTATTGCGGCTCGGGCGTCACGGCCGCGCACCAGGCGGTCGCGCTCGCCCTCGCCGGCCTCGAGGCGCGCGTCTTCCCCGGGTCATGGAGCCAGTGGTCGAACCACCCGGAGCTGCCGGTCGCCACCGGCCCCGCCCCGCGCTGACCGGCGGCGTCGAGCGCCTGCGCCCGCGAAGAGAGGGCCGGATCATGGCATCCGACCCTCTTCGCCGTCATCTCCTCGGCGCGTGGCCGACGGCGAGGCCGCGCCTCACTCGCAGCCGATGCCGTCGTTGTCGCGGTCGAGGTGCGAGCCGTACCCCGGGTCGCCCCGGTGCACGGGCGCGGCTCCGGCGGCCCGCGCAGCGGCGCAGTTCTTGTAGTACACGTCTTTCGACGGTGCCGCGGGCGCCGACGACGCGACCGGGGCGGACGACTGCACGGGCGCGGACGACTGCGGGACCTTGCTCTGCAGATCGGTGATCTGCGCAGCGCGCTTGTCGAGCTCGGCCTGTGCGGCGGTGGCTGCGGCCTCGAGCTCGACGACACGGGCCTTGGCCGTGTCGCGCTCGGAGACCGCGCTGTCGCGCTCCGCCTTCGCGGCGTCACGTTCTTTGTCGGCCGCCGTCAGCTTGGCCCCCGAGTCGTCGACCGTCGTCTTGGCCTCTGACACGTCGGACTGCAGCGAGACGACCTCGGACTTCAGCGACGTGACCTGCGACTGCGAGCCCGAGCTGCCGACACCGGCGCCCATCAGCACACCGGCGATCAGCGCGGCGCCCGCGACGATCGCGCCGGTCTTGCGTGTCAGCGTGCGCTGCATGAACGACGGCGTGACGGGTGCGGGCGTATCCACCCACGCCGTACCGTCCCAGTAGCGCTGTTCTCCCCCGGCATGCTCGGCCGGGTACCACCCGGCGGCAGGCAGCTTCGATTGCGTCATGTCTCCCCCAAACGGCGACGACACCCCCGTCGTCGCGCTCTCTCTGCGCGACCGATGACGCGCCCCGCGGTCATCATGGCGGATGTGCGCCGCAAGCGCACGTCGGGAAGACGGGCGGGACGGAAAACGCAATGCAGACGTCTTCTCGCCCGCCGTGCGCCCACGGGGACACCCCGAGGGGAATCAGCGGGGTGCCGCGCCCGCCGCGGCGAGCCCCGTCGCTGCAGCTGCCAGGGCGGTCCCCGCGGCGGCGGCGAGGACGACACCGACGCCCGGAAGGACGATGCCGAAGAGGATGAGCCCCACGGCGACCACGAACACGGTGTTGGGGGGGGGGGGGGGGGGGGGGGGGGGGGGGGGGGGGGGGGGGGGGGGGGGGGGGGGGGGGGGGGGGGGGGGGGGGGGCGCGGGGCGGGG
>Ga0308161_1000179_pt1 | contig 151472 bp, 139 predicted proteins | sample PhyFR2_FD_201034 | JGI IMG/M metagenome (GOLD analysis project Ga0308161, IMG submission 201034) | Phyllosphere microbial communities from UC Gill Tract Community Farm, Albany, California, United States - DLSLF.R2 | ecosystem: Host-associated > Plants > Phyllosphere > Unclassified | place...
TGTTCTACGATCTTTGCCGGCAGGCGATGGAGTATTTGCTGCATACGGCGCCTACACTTCCGATGGATGCCCAGCTGATTCCACGCAGCAGTCTTTATTTTGCCAGCAGTGAGCAGGATGTAGAAGGGCTTCGTGAAGAGTATCACAATTTGAAACAGCACGGGTTTGATGCCGAATACTGGGAGGAAGACCGGATTGCAGAGCATTTCTCTTTCCGCAAACCTGCTGGTCTATATACACATGGAGATGCAGAAGTGAATCCTTATCGATTGGTGCATGCGCTGATGATGGATGCTGTCAATCACGGTGCACGCATCTTTGAACAAACGACTATTACCAATCAGGAATTCACTGAAGATGGTGTGATCTGCCATGCCGGTGATTTGTCGATCCGTGCTCGCCGCGTCGTCTTCTCTACCGGATACGAGACACAGGAGGAGAAAAAAGAGCGCGGTGCTTTCCTGATGAATACGTATGCTATTGCTACTACACCTGTTCAGAATCTGACAGGCTGGCACGAAAAGAGCATGTTGTGGGAAACGGCACGTCCTTATCTATATATGCGTACTACTGTAGATAACCGGATTATTGTAGGGGGGTTGGATGAACCGGTCACTACAGTCGAAGACCGGGATACACGGCTTGTACATCAGGCCAATCAACTGCTGGAATCAGTACGTGAGCTCTTTCCGAATATGGGACCATTATCTATTGACTCAGCATGGGCGGCTTCTTTTGGCTCCAGTCGTGATGGACTGCCTTATATGGGACCTCATCCGGAGTACCCGAATTGTTACTTTGTGGAGGGTTATGGGGGCAACGGCACAGTTTATAGTACGATTGCAGCCATGCTGCTCGCAGACGAACTTGTCGGTATTCACCGTCCGGAGCTGGAATTGTTCAGCCTGACTCGCACCTCCAAACCTTCACCGTCTGCATCACCCGATATATTGGTATAAATACAAAAATACAAACAACAAGACGCACACAGCAGATGATCAAAAGTGATCGGTCGCTGTGTGCGTCTTGTTGTATATATCGTACATATTTCAGTACTTACTCGAATCCTTGCATTACTTATTATCCTGATGGCGGGTCAGATGATCTATCATACGCAGACGCTCTTCTTCGCCCAGACTCTGGTGTACATGGAAGCAGCTAGGGCATACATAGACATTCACCTTGAATGGAGCTTTCAGGAAAGCCAGTTCTTTGCCAGCAGACTGATTGGGTACGAAGCCGGTTGCTCCATGTTCCTGGGTACCCGCCAGCAGCATGTATTCCTGACAATGCGGACACTGCGGAATTTCTTCCTGCGTATCCAGCAGCTGCTCTACATTCTCCTCATAATCGACCATCTTGAAATTCTCGTCACCATACTTCTCGATTGTTTTCAGGGAAGATAGATTCGGCTGATGGAACAGTTCTGCTTCGTCGAGCAGAGTCGTTGCCCGTGAAGCGATTGAGTTGTTTTTATTTTCGGAAGCATGTGTCGTTTCCAGTGAGCGAGTCTCTGCTTCGTACTGCTCTTCTTCTTCCTCATTCAGATCAATATTAAGCGTGCGGTATCCGTTCAATTCATTACCGCAATGGGGACAATGCTCTTCCGGTCCAAATTCCGGGTCCCATACGATCTCACTGTGACACCATGGGCATACTGTTGTATCCATTGTATTATTCCTTTCGTTTATCCAATTAGTCATTCTCCAGGGAAAATGCTGCAATTTTCCTTGTATTCATTTCCGTATCTTCTACAAAATAGCCGCTCCGATCACATACGATAATGAAATCGATATAACCATGGAAATAAATCCGATGGCCCGGTTATCGGAGGCAATCTCCCGGTCGATATTAAATACCGGTGTCAGGAATTCGAATAAAAAGTACGCGATCAGCAGCAGCATAAAGCCGATCAGTGACCATCCCAGGCTTCCGTATACCGAACTGTGCGCTTCAATAGAGAATCGCATAATATTGCAAATCCCGAATATCTTGCCGCCGGTCGCCATCGCCACGGACATATTGCCGCGCTTGATCTCATCCCAGCATCTATATCGGGTCACTAATTCAAAGCACCATAAAAATACGATTAGCTGAAGCACGGCGACAGAAAAATAACCTATCATCATTCCGACCGGATGCGCCAGCAGGGGATCAATATAATCCTTCACGTCACTTCGTAACTCCTTCCGCTTATGAAATCATCCACAGATCATCGTAGTCAATACGTATATCCTGCAGAATGGTTTCATACGGGATCATTTCAATTCGGCTACCGTGACACCTGTGCCACCTTCGCCATAGTTACCGGTGCGGAAGCTTTTAACATGCTTGTGACGACGCAGGAAATCCTGAATCCCGGTACGCAGCACCCCTGTTCCTTTTCCGTGAATAATATAGACCTGACCCAGATTGGCAAGGAACGCTTCATCGAGGAAACGGTCCACATCGATCAGCGCTTCTTCTACATTGGCACCTCGCAGATCCAGTTCGGAATGGGTATTGTCATCCCGGGAACGCTGAACAGTCGTTACCTGTTTGCGCTGCGGCGCAGCAGGTTTGGCAGACTCGATCAATTCCAGGTCGCTGAGTGCTACCTTCATTTTCATAATCCCCATCTGTACTGTTGCTTCCTTGGAACCGGATAATTCCACAACATGTCCACGCTGATTGAAGCTGTGTACCATAACTTCGTCACCAGGACCAATCGGCTTGTTCTTTTTATCCGGCTTGGCTGCAGCTTTTTTCTTGATCCGCTGTGCCGGTGCTGCTTCATCAAGCTGTCTGCGAGCGGCGATCAAGCGGTGCTCCTTGACCGAAGCGCCTTCTTCCTGTGCCATTTTGCGCAGGGAGCTGATGACTTCGTCCGCTTCGGCACGTGCTTTGGCCAGGATCTCGCGTGCTTCTTCCTCCGCCTTGTCGAGACGCTTGTCACGCTGCTCTTCCAGACGGGCAAGATCGCGTTCATAACGAGTACGCAGCTCTTCCATCTGCTGACGCAGTTTGGCGGCTTCGTTGCGATCTGCCTCTGCACTGAGACGATTCGTCTCGAGTGAAGCAATCATCTGCTCGACGCGTTGATCTTCTTCTCCGACTTCGCCGCGCGCACGCTCCAGGATTACTCCCGGCAATCCAAGACGCTCGGCAATCGCAAATGCATTACTGCGTCCCGGTACGCCTATCAGCAGGCGATAGGTAGGACTCAGTGTATTCACATCAAACTCCATGCTCGCATTGATTACCCCTTTGCGATCATAAGCATACGCCTTGAGCTCGCTGTAGTGGGTAGTTGCAATCATACGGCAGCCCTGGGCATGAATATGCTCCAGAATAGCTATCGCAAGCGCCGATCCTTCTGCAGGGTCGGTACCTGCACCCAGCTCATCGAACAGGACCAGGCTCTTCGGCGTCATCTGCTTCAGGATGGAGATAATATTGGTCATATGGCTGGAGAACGTACTGAGATTCTGCTCAATACTCTGTTCATCTCCAATATCCGCATAGATCGCATCAAAGACGCAGAGCTGACTGCCTTCATCGGCAGGGATAAACAATCCGGACATCGCCATCAGGCTCAGCAGTCCAACCGTTTTGAGTGTAACGGTTTTACCGCCCGTATTAGGACCGGTCACAATGATGCTGGAATACGTGTTGCCCAGCTCCAGATCAGTCGGTACTACATAGTCGAGCGGGATCAGCGGATGACGGGCTTTTTTGAGCTTGAGGAAGCCGCGGTCATTCATGATCGGACGACTGGACTTCATCGCATGAGCCAGTCTGGCTTTGGCAAATACAAAATCCAGCTGAGCCAGCGTCTCTACATCATAGCCCAGCAGTTCAGCTTGATCCGCTACCTGCGCAGTGAGCTTCTGCAAGATAACTTCAATCTCGCGTTCTTCGCGCAAACGGGCTTCACGCAGCTTGTTGTTCATGGCTACGATTGCCTCCGGTTCAATAAACAGAGTCGCACCGGAACCGGACTGATCATGCACAATACCGCCAAAGTAAGAGCGATATTCTGCTTTTACCGGAATCACGAAGCGATCGCCGCGGATCGTAACCAGCTGATCCTGCAGCATTTTGGCTACTGTCTGTGAACGGATCATACCGTCAAGCTTCTCACGGATACGAACTTCACCGGTACGCAGTTCACGACGTACCGCTGCCAGCTCGCTACTCGCCGAATCCATGACATGAGCCGAATCATCGATACAGGCACGAATCGCTTTTTCCAGTGGACGCTGATCGGATAACAGCTCGATCAGATCCGCCAGCCAGGGTACCGGATTCTCTTCATGCACCATTTCTACATGACGTGCGGCACGACGTCCGCCCATAATCGTATTCGCGATACCCAGCAGCTCGGAAGGATTCAATGTTCCGGCGATCCGGGCGCGGCTGACTGCCGGACGGATATCCACGATTCCACCAAAAGGCGGTGTTCCTTTTAAACGGTCAACGGTAGCCGCTTCATCTGTAGCTTGAAGCAGTTTTTTGACGTATTCCAGATCGGTATCCGGCTGTAGCGACAATGCCGTCTGCTTACCGATCGATGTAGCCGCATAACCGGCCAGCATATCTAAAATTTGACCATACTGCATGGTATGGAATATTTTATTATTCAACGTGGTGACACTCCTCTATAACAAACATAATCGGTAAGTCCATCTTCTCTCGGGTACCGTAGAGAAGGATATTACTTTCCTCGCAGGGATGGGACATTAGCATCCCAGACTGCCTCGCGGCCGCAGACGCAGGCAGCTCCATTAAAGCGCTTTTCTACAAGAAACTGCCGAAAAATTCGCTTCCATTCTATTATACACTGTGACGTAATTTTCACAAAATCATCGCATGACAAATCATGGAAGAATACAGTATGATAGAAAGGATGAGGAGGGATTATTTTATGAAAAAATACATCGTTGCCAGTATGACCATTGCCATGATGCTGCTAACATCCGCCTGCGGCGGTCAAAGCGAGACATCCGAACATGCGAATCACCAGCAAAGCGGTGTTACCGATACAGGAGTAGCTTCATCCGATCAGACATCCGGCGCTGCCGAGGGTGGAGAACAGCTTGTTGTCAAAGCAACCAACTATCAATTTGATCAACCGGAATATCACGTCAAAAAAGGAAAACCTGTTACTATCGTATTCGATAATGTACAAGGCAACCATGGCCTGATGATTCCTGCACTGAATGTGAATCTGAATGCACGTGATTCCTCTATTACAGTAACACCACAGGAAGCCGGCACATTCGATATGGCCTGCTCGATCATGTGTGGTTCCGGCCATAGCACCATGGTCGCCAAGCTGATCGTCGACGAAGCCTGATAAAAGGCGGAGGTTTGCTGACCCGCAGCCATCACGTCGGTATCCTAACCCTGTAGTCATGCCAAAACCCCTTATCTGATCCGGCACAATAATCATTGTGATCGGTAATCAGGCAAGGGGTTTTATTATGCTTAGGATGATCTTCGTTACGGTTCTAGTTCTGATCCTGCTCGATCAGTTCCAGCCATTCATTATGCTCTACCTGCAGCTGCAAATGTTGCTCACGCAGAGCATCCAGCTCGCGCTGAATACGCTCTTTCTCTTCGAACTGTGCATCACGTTCCACATGAATCAGACGCAGCTGATGGCTCATCATTTCGTACTGATCCATTATTTCCTGGGTCTCCTGACTCTTCTCTTCCCGGGAATTCTGCAGCTGTTCATACTCTGTACGCCATCTCTGCTCACTGCTAGCCAGCTCTTGCAGCTGTTGTTCCTGCTGACGCTGCTGCTCCAGGATCTGTTCCATACGGGACTGCCAGTCCTGCAGTTCAGTCCGCAGCTGCTGACTCTGCTGCTCCAGACGTCCAATCTCTTCCATATAGCCCTGTTCGTTCAATACCGCTGCCCGGTAATCTTCCTCCAGACGAGCGTAACGCTGGTTCCAGCTGTCCACATCCTGAAGCGTCTCATCCAGCAACACGGCCTGCTGACGCTGCTGCTGCTGGAGTTCGGCTATTTGTCCGTTCAACGCAGCAATGCGTTGTTCCGACTCCCGGTGATGCTGCTCCAGCTGGGACTGCATTTCGAGCGTCTCCTGTTCCTGCTGTCTGGACAGCTCACGCCAGGTATCCAGTTCCTGCTTATACTGCTCACTCTCTTCCCGGACAGCTGCCAACTGATCGGCAGCTTCTTGACGGGCAACGTTCAGTTGATCTGCTGCCTCCTGACGTGCTTGCTGCAATTGACTCTCCTGTTCGGCCAATTGACCGGACAGCGTCGTATGCCGCTGCTGCTGCATGGACAATTCACGCTGATAATGGCGGACTTCCTCCTCCTGCTGGGTGGATAGCTCGCGCCATGTATTCATTTCTTCCTGATAAACGGCAGACTCGGACTGTAATCCGGATAATTGATTTTCCAGTAGGCGAACCTGCTCCCCGGCCGCTGCAAACTGCTGCTGCAGCTGTTGTTCCAGCTCGTTCATACGCTGTATTTCTTTTTCCAGCTCGGCCGAGTTCTGCTGCCAGGTATCTGCTTCTTCACGGGATTGGGTAGCAGACGTCGTCAATTCCTCTACCTGCTGCTTCAGAAGCTCAATCTGTCCAGCAAGATCATCTCGCTGCGAGTTCAGACGGTTAACTTCCACTTCCAGATCTACCGAACTCTGCTGCCAAGTATCGGCTTCTTCGCGCAACTGCGCAGCAGACATCGTCAATTCCTCTACCCGCTGCTTCAGAAGCTCAATCTGTCCAGCAAGATCATCTCGCTGCGAGTTCAGGCGGTTAACTTCCACTTCCAGATCTACTGAATTCTGCTGCCAAGTATCTGCTTCTTCACGCGACTGCGCAGCAGACGTCGTCAATTCCTCTACCTGCTGCTTCAGAAGCTCAATTTGTCCGGCAAGAACATCTCGCTGCAAGTTCAGCCGGTCAACTTCCACTTCCAGCTCTACTGAACTCTGCTGCCAAGTATCGGCTTCTTCACGGGATTGGGTAGCAGACGTCGTCAACTCCTCTACCCGCTGCTTCAGAAGCTCAATTTGTCCGGCAAGAACATCTCGCTGCGAGTTCAGCCGGTCAACTTCCACTTCCAGCTCTACTGAACTCTGCTGCCAAGTATCGGCTTCTTCGCGCGATTGTGTGGCAGACGTCGTCAGTTCCTCTACCTGCAGCTCCAAAAGTTCAATCTGACCGGCAAGGTCATCACGCTGCAGGGTTAGCTTGGACAATTGATCTTCCAATTGACCAATCTCTTCATCCCTCTGCTGTTGCGACAATTCCAGTTCCAGCTTCAGCTGGGTCAGCTGATCTTCATGCTGTTCGGACAGACGCTGCCATACTGCAGCCTCTTCCCGGACTTCGGTTGTTGTTGTATTTAGCTGCTCCAACTGCTGCTCACGGGCATTCAATTGATCTTGAAGCTCTGCATACTGCTGACGAATCGAAGGGAGTTCCTGCTGCAATTGCTGCATGTCCTGTTCATGCTGGCTGGATAGCTGTTCCCAGGTAACGGCTTCCTCTTGCGTATTGGTCAGCTGGGTACGGGTTTCTTCTAGCTGCTGCATATAGGCTCCCAGTTGATCTTCCAATTCCTGACGGCGCTGCTCTGCTTCGGTCAGCTGCAGTCGAAGTTCGCTTAGCTGATCTTCATATTGACCGGACAATTCGGTACGCAGCTGCTCTGCACGCTGCTCCAGTTCCTGATAGCGCTGCTGTACGGATTCTATTTCCAACTTCAGGCGTTCTTTCTCTTCCTGTTCGGTATCCAGCTGTCCTGTCAATTCGGTCAGCTGATGAGCAGTCTGTTCCTGCTGCTGCTGTAGATCTGTATATTCGCTTTGAACACGATTGAGCTCATTTTCCTGCTGCTGGGACAGCTCTCGCCAGGTTTCGGATTCTTCGCGAACTTCAGCCATCCCTTTTTCAAGCTGCCCGTGTTTGGAACGTACTTCTTCCAGCTGGGCGTGCAAAAAGTCGTTATCTTCCTCCAGTTCCATTTTGCGCTGTTGTGCCTGATCATGCTCCTGTTGCAGGGTAAATAACTGCTCTTCCAGTTCTCCGCTGCGCAGCCGCAGCTGCTCTTCGTTCTCGGCGGACTGCATGATAGCCAGCTGCTGTTGTTCCAGCTTTTCTTTGGTACTTTGCTCCAGACTGCGATACTGCTCTTGCGCTGCTGCAGCTGTCGTCTGCACACTATCCAACTGCTGACGCAGTTCCTGGGCCGATTGCTGATACTGCTTGTTCTGTTCGCCCAGCTGCTGATTTTGCTTTTGCACCTGGGTCAGTTGTTCACGGGTTTGTGATACTTCCTTCTCGGCAGTAGTCAGACGGGCAGTTAGCTGCTGCTTCTGGTTCTGCTGCTCGCCGGCTTCTGCCTGCAGCTTCTGGATCATTTCCTGCTGCTGTTGCTGAACAGCCTGCAGGCGCTCCAACTCATCGGTCAGACGCTGCTGCTCTGCGATTGCCGTATCCAGTTCCCCGCGTTCGGTGCTGGATTGAATCGCTTCCTCAGCCATATGTACAGCGGACAGAATCGCCAGCTTGGTCGTATCCAGATGACTATGGGCCTGCGATATACTGTGCATATGCTCATCCACATACTGAGCCACACTTTTCATGTAGTCGGCACTGCTGCCAACTAATTTATATGAAGTCCCGTAGATGTTGACGGTGACTCGGATTCGATCGTTTGTTGTCACAGTCGTGCCCTCCTTTGCTTGCCGGACCATTATCGTCCATTGCATTCATCATTTATTTTAACGTATTTGCGTTAATTGTATCATCAAAAGATATTGAATAAGTGGATAAGGATATTTTGTCTAAACACAAAAAGGCTGACGATGCTGGAGCATTCTCGTCAACATTTTGCAGCCGTATACTCAGCGTGCGTCTTCCTGCCGTGAATGATGCGGCAGATCAGATTACTGCGCACATCCATTTTAGCTTTGCAGCCGCATGAGTACAAGCAGTATCTATCCATTTGCAAAATGCTCCTGTGTATATTCTAGAGGTGTATGAACAAAAAAGCCACATCGACTGTAATTCGATGTGGCTTTCCCATATTCCTGCTGCCTCATGACAGGTAGGATTCTTTATTTTACAAATGAATACCTGGATAATCCGCTTATTTGCGAAGTTCTGCTCCAAATTGCTCCGACAGCAGGGCAATAACCTGCTGATGAACACCAGTTACCTCTTCATCGGTCAGGGTATGCTCCTGATGACGATATACAAGTGCAATTGCTACGCTCTTCTTGCCTTCGCCCAGACGCTCGCCTTTGAAAATATCAAATACCTGTACCGATTCCAGCAATTCTCCTGCCGTCTCGCGAATCACTTTCAGCAGATCTCCTGCCGGAACTTCATCATTGACAACAACAGCAATATCACGCTGTATCGAAGGATAACGCGGCAGTTCATGATACGTGATCTGCTCGCTCACATGTTCATATAGCGGAGTCAGCTCGATCTCGGCGACATAGGTATCTTCCAGATCGGATTCACGCTGGATATCCGGATGAATCTGGCCGATGGTTCCGATACGTACTTCCTGAGTACCGGATTGCAGATATACCGATGCAGAACGTCCCGGATGATAGCCTTCCGGCTGATCGGCGCGATAAGATACGGATTGCTGCAGTCCCAGATAGTCGAATAATCCATCCAGTGCTCCCTTGATATCAAAGAAATCCACGCGATCGTTGGCTGTATTCCACTGTGCCTGCTGACGACGTCCAGTGAGCAGAAGTCCAAGCAGAGGCACTTCCTGCGGCTGGCGAGTCAGCTTCTCTTCTTCGGTAAAGAAAGCCATGCCCACTTCGAACAATGCCAGATTCTCCTGCTTACGGTTGCGATTGTAGGAAGCAATCTCCAGCATATTGGAGACCAGTCCGGTACGCAGTACACTGCGCTCTTCACTCATCGGCATAGCCAGCGCTACATTATGGTTGCTGCCGCGCAGCTGCGGGAACAGCTTGTTTTTGTCCGGATGGGTAAAGGAATAACTCACTACTTCGTTATATCCACCATGTACCAGCAGACGGCGAATCGTACGGCGCAGACGCTGCGGACGAGTCAGTGCGCCCGGTGTAGTAGCCCCTTCAATCGCTGTGGTCGGGATATTATCATAACCGTACAGACGGGCTACTTCTTCAATCAGATCCACATCGCGTTCGATATCACCACGGCGGGTTGGAATGCGAATCTCCAGCTGATCCTGGGCATAATCGCCACAAGCGAAATGCAGACGACCAAAGATCGTTTTGACTTCCAGCATGGACAATTCAGTACCAAGATAACGATTCACCTTGCTCAGGGACAGAATCAGTACTTTTTCCTCCGGTTGCTGTACAACCTGCTCGACAACACCTTCATGAATCATGCCGTGTGCATAACGAGCGATCAGTTCAGCCGCACGATTCAGTGCAGGTACGACTGCAGCAGGATCGACTTCTTTTTCAAAACGCAAGCTTGCTTCGGAACGCAGTCCCAGACGACGGGACGTTTTGCGTACGGTTCCGCCATCAAAGCGTGCAGATTCCAGTAGAATATTTACGGTACCCGGTGTTACTTCGGTATCGGCTCCACCCATCACGCCAGCCAGGCCTACAGCCTTGCCACCACTTGCGATAACCAGCATACGCTCATCCAGCTTGCGCTCCTGATCATCCAGCGTCTTAAGCACTTCGCCTTCGCGGCCCATACGTACTTCAATCGCGCCACCGTTCAGCGTATCCGCATCATAAGCATGCAGCGGCTGTCCGTATTCCAACATCACAAAGTTGGTAATATCAACCACGTTATTGATCGGACGAACACCGGCAGCGATCAGACGGTTCTGCATCCACAGTGGTGAAGGTGCTACCTGAATGCCGCTGATATAACGTGCAGAGAAATGACTGCACTCCTGCTGGGCTTCGATACTTACGGAGATATGGCTGTTAGCCGCGTCGCCGCCTTCAACCAGATTCACTTCCGGCAGTTTCACTTCACGTCCGAGGATCGCTGCCACTTCATAAGCAGCACCGATCATGCTCAGACAATCGGAGCGGTTCGGTGTCAGATCAAAGTCCAGTACTTCATCATTCAGTCCGAGCAGTTCAACGACCGGCGTACCGATCTCGGTTTGTTCCGGCAGGACAAGGATACCTTCCTGCTGTTCCTTGGCAAGCAGCTTGTCATTGATACCCAGCTCTTTGGCAGAACAAATCATACCCTGAGAGAGTACGCCGCGTAGCTTGGCTTTTTTGATATGAAAATCGCCCGGCAGTTTTGCGCCGATTAGCGCTACAGGTACTTTTTGTCCAGCATCGACGTTTTTGGCGCCACAGACGATCTGCAGATCTTCGCCCTGTCCGGCATCGACGATACATACATTCAGTTTATCCGCATCCGGATGCTTTTCCTTGCTTTTCACATAACCGACGACAACGCCGGTAATCCCCTGATTACGCTGTTCCACACTGTCAATCTCGATCCCGGCACGGGTAATTTGCTCAGCGAGGTCCTCTGCGTGTACTCCTTCCAGAGACACATACTGAGACAGCCATTGTGTTGATACTTTCACAGTCCGTCCACTCCTTTAACGTTTATATGCTTCATTTCATTTGTATTGGTTTGTTGCAGACAGTCTTGTTCGGCTGTCCTTTTATTCTGGCAGCATCCAGATTACAGATGGGAGAACTGGCTCAGGAAACGCATATCATTGCTGTAGAAATGACGGATATCATCAATACCGTATTTCAGAATAGCGATACGTTCTACGCCCATACCGAATGCAAATCCGCTGTATACTTCCGGATCAAATCCGCCCATTTCCAGTACTTTCGGGTGCACCATACCGCAGCCGAGAATCTCGATCCAGATGCGTTCGCCGTTTTTCTTGGTAAAGGTTACATCAACCTCGACGCTTGGCTCTGTGAACGGGAAAAAGCTTGGACGCAGACGAATCTCGGTCTGTTCACCGAACATTTCGCGGGCAAACTGCAGCAGGGTTCCTTTCAGATCACTCATACGGATGCCTTTATCAATGACCAGTCCTTCAATCTGATGAAACTGGAAAGAGTGGGTAGCATCATCATCATCGCGGCGGTAGACCGTACCCGGGCAGATGACCTTCAGTGGTGCCTGTCCTTTGGCCGCTTCCATAGCACGAATCTGAATCGGCGAAGTCTGTGTACGCATGAGCAGATCCTCCGTCAGGTAAAAGGAATCCTGCATATCGCGTGCCGGATGATTCTGCGGCAGATTCAATGCTTCAAAGTTATAGTAATCCGTCTCAACCTGAGGACCTTCGGCTACACGATAACCCATTCCGATAAAGATATCTTCCAGCTCTTCAATCACTTTGTTGAGCGGGTGAATACTTCCCTGTGTCATCGGACGACCAGGCAGGGTAACATCGACTTTCTCCGCCTGCAGACGCTGATTGGTCTCTGCTCTGACGAATTCTGTTTGTTTGCGGTTGATTACTTCTTCAATCGACTCACGAACTTCGTTGGCAATCTGACCAACGACCGGACGCTCTTCCGCACTCAGTTTACCCATACCGCGCAGAACCTCGGTCAGTGCTCCTTTTTTACCGGAATATTTAACGCGCAGCTCGTCCAGCTCTTTGGGTGTGGATACCTGCTCCAGCACCTCCAGCGCTTCCTTTTGCAAAGCCAGCAAATGCTCTTTCATTTGAACCGTTTCGCTCATTGCCATTTTCCCCTTTCGTTATATCCATCCTATGCTCTGTAACCAACAAAAAAAGGCCTTCTCTCCCGTAAGGGACGAAAAGACCGTGGTACCACCCTTGTTAGAAATATAATACAGCCGGCAAATCGGAATACAGCCAAAATCAATAGCGTTCAGCTGAATCTGTGCCTCTCTGGCATAATTATAATTTCTCGCTCAAAACGATAATAACGGATCGTTAGGCCGGCTATCCCTACTGTAGCCTGCATGTAGATTCAACTTCGCTCTGTCATGGACAAAGGAAATTAGTTTCTACACCAGTTGTTCAGGAAGCTGCTCCGGAGTGAACTTCAACAGCCTTGTTCCCGGAAAATGCTCTCAATCCATGGCATTTTCTCCCTGTAGGGAAGTACAGTCTACTTGTCTCCATCGTTGCAGTTGTTATGGTTGCATGCATGTACATGTACAGATGCTAATAGATACTCATTATTGTACAAACTTCACTCTCTCCCGTCAACGGTTAAAGCGTTCCAATTCACGGCGCAGCTGCCTGATTTCCTGCACCAGCGATAGGGATGAATCTATTGAAGGCAAATATTCAGCTTGCCCGGTCGATTGATTTGCCGTATTCGCACCCCTTTGAGAGTCCGAATGTTCAGCAGTCAGTCTACCGGCAGCAGACCCGGTTAATGATGGGTCCTTTTCTGCCGAAGCCATTAACTGTGCCAGTCGAAGCTCCAGCAGCAGACGTTCATCATCAGCCTGCTTGCCACCAGAGCGTTCCTCCTGCTGTTTGCGCTGAACAGACTGCTCATATTCATCCATATTTCCATGGAAAAGAGTACCTTGTCCTTTGCCATCCAGCATGAGCAGACGAGTAGCCAGCCTGCGTACGAGCATGCGGTCATGGGAGACCAGCACGATCGTTCCGCTATAACTCTGCAATACCGATTCAATCACTTCCTGAGCAGCAATATCCAGATAATTGGTCGGTTCGTCCAATACCAGCAGATTCGCTCCACCAAAATACAGACGAATCAAAGCGGCGCGACACTTTTCACCCATGCTGAGTGTACCGATAACCTTGTGCACATCTTCCCGCCGGAACAGAAAACAACCTAGAATGGTCTGTGCTTCTGTACGTGTCATACCGGGCAGGAGCAGCAGGCTATCCAGCAAGGTAAGCTCTGTCGGCAAGCTTTCCAGCTCCTGCGAAAAATAACCGATCTGCAGTGCAGGATGGCGATGGATCTCTCCTTGCCGCGGTTCCAATTGGCCGAGCATCAGACGCAGCAGCGTTGTTTTGCCCGTACCATTGGCTCCTGTAACCGCTAGCCGGTCTCCCCTTTCCAGATGGAAGCTGATACCTGCAAATAATTCGGCTCCAGCAGAATTATGCGGCGAATGACTATGCTGACTGTCATTTGGTAGCATCATCTGTTCGATAGGCTTGGAAGGAATTTCGCAGTCAGCCACATTCCTATTTAAATCATAATCAAAATGAACGCCTTTGAACTCCAGCAGCGTACGACCTTTGAATTCACCCGCTTCCAGTTCGAAGTGCAGCTGGTCGCCTGCACGCGGTTTGTCTACCCGTTCTGCTTCCAGCCTTTCCAGCGCTTTTTCCTTGGCATGATAACGAGATATATTTTTCTTGGCTTTGGCTTTGTAATAACTGGCTGTTATTTTGACTTCATTCTGTTCACCGGCAGCATCATGAGCTTTGTTGAACCAGTCACGATAACGCCGGATCGATTCCTCCAGTGCTTTGCGCTGCTGCTCCTGCTTTTTGTACATGGCTTCCTGGGTGCGCAGCTCCTGCTCTTTATGCTGCCGATATTCACGGTAGCCTCCCTTATAGGTAGTCATACCGGAAGACGTCAACTCGCAGACCGAAGTAGCCAGACGATCAACAAACTCCCTGTCATGGGAAACGAACAGCAGGGCACCGGTATATTCCCGCAGACGCTGCTCCAGCCATTCCATCGTCTCGATATCCAGATGGTTGGTCGGCTCATCCAGAATCAGCAGCCGGGTATCCCGGGTAAGAACTGCTGCCAGACGTACCCTGGTTTTCTGACCACCACTCAGACTGCTGTATGGCATAGCCCATAATTCTTCGCCAATACCGATCTGGGTCAGCTGTTTCTCTACGTCCACTTCCCACTGGAATCCATCCAGCTGTTCATACTGCTCCATTCGTGTCCCATACTGCTGCAGCATCTCGTTATACTGATCCGATGATTGCAGAATATCGGGATCATTCAACTGCTGCTCATAATGATCCAGCACAGCACGCAGTGACCACAGTTCATGCTTGCCCTGTCGAGCCACCTCCAGCACGGTTCGTTCCTGTTGTAGATCTTCTTCATCCTCCTGCTGACGCATCCAGTCCCAGTGTTCCAGCGGCAGCATCCGCTCTACCGTTCCCTCCGTCGGATACTCCTCTCCCATCAGAATACGAATCAGCGTCGTCTTGCCACTCCCATTAAGTCCGATCAGAGCCAGTCTTTCTTCGCTCTCTATTTGCAGATTCACCTGTTCAAAAATCATATGGCCTTTCCAGTCCTTGGCCAGATTGCGTATACGTGCTATTGTCGTCATTTGTCATCATCCTCTCCATATGCCGAATATTCATTCGGAACCAAATAAAAAAACCGCGATGGCAAAAGCCTCGCGGTTGATATACAGGAGAAGATGTACTTTGAATTCATATCAGATGATAACAATGATCCAGCTTATACTCTGGTATCCATCTGTTTCCGTAAAGGGTAAACAGGATGCAGTAAGCGGATAAAACTGCCGAATTGATTAAATATCTGGCTGTCCGCTACAAAATATGGATAGGAGTAGTACATTTATATGAATGGGTGGCTTATAGATACAACAGCTTCCCACCGATCCCTCACAGGATCATAAATACCGGATATAGGATTCCTCCATGCAGAGACTTCCCAATTGTCGTTACAGTGATATGAAGAAAGACATACGAATCCCGTTGCATCAGCCGCAATAGCTGTCTGCCTGCACTTGTCGTCTGCAGTTAATAGGGACATTCGTATTGTTACTTCATTAGACAATTGGTTACCTCTCGTTTCTGCGGAGTTGTTCAGCTCATAAGGGTTGCAGCTGACAAAGTCATTTTACCAAATTCAGGTACATCTGCCAACCTTAAATGTTTAAATTAGACGTGACACCCTCTAATTTATTATAATGAGCCATATTGTTAACAGGGTTATTTCCATAACAGAGTACATATAGAGGAGTGGAATCATTTGAGTACAAGTTATCTTTTATTGCATGGTCTGGGTGGCAGTGGTCCGGAGCACTGGCAGACCTGGCTGTGCCAGCAGCTGATTGAACGCGGACACCACGTGTATTATCCACGCTTTTCCGATCAGGATGCGCCTTCCCGGGAGATATGGCTGCGTGAACTGGATGAACTAATGAGCAGTATTCCACAGGATGAAGAATTGATCGTACTGACGCATAGCCTTGGTTGTATCCTGTGGCTTCATTACGCAGCCAATCATCCAGTCCGACATGTTCGCCAGGCTGTAATGGTCTGTCCCCCATCTGCCGATACCGGACTGGAAGAAATCAGCAATTTTTTCCCATTGGCACAAAGTATACAGCTCTCAGCTGCTGCCAAAGACACCCTGATTATTATGTCTTCCAGCGATGAGTTCTGCTCGCCGGAACAAGCCTTGGTATATCAGCAGCTGGAAGTTCCTGTACTGCTGCTTCCAAATATGGGACATATCAATACAGCATCAGGTCACGGGCCGTGGCCACTCATTCTGGATATTGCCTTGACAGGAACGATCCCTCTCCAGCAACTTATGACATCACCTGCTCGTCAGCACTAATTTCTACAACCCATATAAAAAAGCCAGTCTATACTGCATAGACTGGCTTTTTTATATGGGTTGAATCGTCGACGAATTATCGCCGTCTCTTCCAATATCCTGTTAAACAACGTCTAGCTTCATCAAGATGAGAAGGCCGTGCTGCTCTTGGTATCGGTTAATGCAAAAATCAAGGCATTCATCAGATACGATCGGCGTACAGGCTTCGAGACTACACTCTTGGACCATGCACGAAGGGAAGTATTCATAGTCATCCCAATAGACGTGAGCAAAATGACCGGAATGCCGTATGCTTGCTGAAGCTGCTCCAGCTGCTGACGCATTGCCGCTGATTTCTCTGTAATGATTAACTCATGATCCAGTACAATCATATCAAACCTCTGACCTTCATCCAACCACTGCAGCATATCTTCCAAACTATCTGTTGGCCTAAGCTGTATATCCCAATCTCCTGCGAGACGACCAATCCACTGCAAAGACTTGATGTTATCATCCACCACAAGCATACGTCTGCCCTGCAGAATCGGCTGGCGAAAAGTAGGAACAGAGAATTCATGACGAGGCAGTGTCAAAATAAACGCAAATGTGGACCCCTGGCCTTTGATACTGGAGACAACAATCTGACCGTCCATTAATTCTACGAGCTGTCTGCAAATTAGAAGACCCAGTCCAGTACCTTGATACTGTCCCTCATTCTTATGCACCTGCGTATATCGTTCAAATAGTTGATCGAGCTGCTGATCATCGATACCAATGCCTGTATCTGTAACCGAGAACTTCACGGATACTTTATCCGGGCTTTCCTCCGGCAGCAGCTGTGCCTGAACATGTACATCGCCTTCATGAGTAAATTTGATTGCATTACTGATCAGGTTAATCAAAATCTGACGGATCTTGCGGGTATCTCCATACAGAATCGGGATATTTTCCTCAATCTCCATAACAATCTCGATATTGCGTTCCATAGCTTTGGCTGCAAACAGGTAAGTTGATTCCTCTACCAGCGCAGGCAAATCAAACAGCTCCATATCCACCTGCATTTTCCCTGCTTCCATTTTGCTGAAATCCAGTACATTATCGAGCAGTTCCATCAGGGTATTACTGCTTTTACTGATAATATCCAGATGAGAACGCTGCTCGGGGTTCAGTGAAGTCGGTTCCAGCATATTCACCATACTTATGATACCATTGAGCGGATTACGGATCTCATGACTCAGAATCGCCATCGTATCCGATTTGTACTGCAGCTGCAGATCGACTTCTTCCTTTTGCTGCTGGAGATCATCCAGCTGCACGGTAACCTGCTGATGATCCTGAAGCAGATCGTCATGGATCTCTATCTGCTGCTCCAACCGGCTCTCCAGCTCTACAACATAGGACAGAAATATCGCCATCGAGTGCATCGTTTTGACTTCGGATTTGGAAAATATATATCCTGGCGTATGCAGTGCACATACTGTCCCGAATGATTCTCCACTCTGCAGCAGCACCGGAAATCCAATAAATGAATGGTCTCCTGTACTTGCTGTTACCGGCATCTCGCAAGTATACGGATGAGTCAATGTATGGGGGATATAAACGACTTTACGGGATACAATACTGCAGTAGGTATCCTTCAGTGGAAGCTGAAGTCCCTCCTCAACCAGAATCTCGTCCCGGTTAAATGCTTTTAATATATGATTAGTTGTACCGTCATTACTGGCTACAAATATCGTGCTTACATTCAACATGCTGCTAAGCATATCTGTGATATGTCTTGCCGCATCCACAACATTATCAAAAAACAGCTTCTGGATCATGGTCCACCTTTTTTTCTTTGAATTTCTAAAAAGATTACATTCTGGAGATCTACAATCAGTATACGGGATGGATGTTGGCATAGGTATGCTAAATAATGCCATTCTCAAAATTATTTAGTCAGTGAGGAGTAATGAATCAGGAGGGATAATATAAAAAAAAGCCCCTGCAGAGCAAGGGCCTTTGCATTAAAGCGGGTGATGGGAATCGAACCCACGCTATCAGCTTGGAAGGCTGAAGTTCTACCATTGAACTACACCCGCATAATATCAGTATCGGGATGACACGATTTGAACATGCGACCCCCTGGTCCCAAACCAGGTGCTCTACCAAGCTGAGCTACATCCCGAAGTCAGTCATCAAGAAAAGTGTTTTCTTAACGACAGGATCTAGTGTACCATATCCTCATTTATTTGGCAAGCATCGTTTACATAGGGCAGACCTGATCCTACTTCTTTTCTTACAAAGACTTCTTCCCGTTAAATCGCCTCACCATTTTGCTTTGGATTTACACTGCCCTTTATCTCCAATTGCATAAAAAATCGGCCTCTCCCTATTTGGGAAAGACCGATTGGACCGGATAAAGAGGATATAAAATCCAATTTCCCACCGGGACCCAGTTGTTATTCAAAGCTGGAATCAACCTTTGGGAGACTTCTCGAAACTCACTTCCGGTGTAGTCAGTTTATCGTAGAAATCTACAGAGTTATCCTTGTCTTCGGAAGCGCGCAGTGCCATTGCAGAGCGTGGATGCTCATCCAGTGTTCCGGTGATCATGTAAGGGATCAGGTAACCCCACTCTTCTTTTTCACGCAACGGAATCATATGCTTGTCAATCACTTCAAGTACCGGACGAAGCGTGTACTTGGTGTTTTTCAGATGAGTAACGAGCAGTTCAGTCGGGCAGTTACCTGCCGCACGGCCCATTCCGTATACGGAAGCATCCAGCAATTCCACACCATTATCCGCAGCAATCAGCGTATTGGAGAATGCCAGCTGCATATTGTTATGGGTATGTACACCCAGACGTTTGTTTGGCAGATGTGTCTTGAACTTGTCTACCAGGTAAATGAAATCTTTGTAATCCAGGCTGCCATAGCTATCGACGATGTAGACTACATCGACTACGCTTTCTTTGATCAGCTCGAACGCTTCGATTAGTTCATTTTCCATCACATTCGACAGAGCCATAATATTGATCGTTGTCTCATAACCGCGATCGTGGAAGGTCTGAACAAGCTGCAGTGCCTTGTCAACATCCTTGATATAACAAGCTACACGGATCAGATCCAGCATACTCTCATCACGCGGCAGAATATCATCTTCATCCACACGGCCGATATCCACGAGTGCAGAGAGCTTGGTGTGACCTTTGTGAGGAATAACGGTACGCAGGAATTCATCATCAAGGAAGCGCCATGGACCTGCGGATTCAGCACCTTTGAGCAGTTTTGGAGAGTTTTTGTAGCCGATCTCCATATAGTCGATGCCTGCTTTATTCAGGTTATTATACAAATCCTGTACAAATTCCACGCTGAAATCCCAGTTATTCACCAGACCTCCATCGCGAATCGTGCAGTCAACAATTTTGCAGTGGTTGAGTTTCATTGTTAATCTCCTTTCAGCCGTTTCATTCTCTCCATGATACTGTACGCGGAATTGAAAAGTAAAGAAAAATTCTCACATGCTTTAACGCATCAATTGAATAAATCAACTATTTTGATTTTTTTTGCTGCTGCTCCCACTGTTCCAGGTCTTCCTCGCTGACTGAATGATTGCCATAGCGAACATCGTTATACCACCCAATCAGACGCTGTATACCAACTTTTCCTGTCTGGTCGATATGGTCCGACCGTTCAGGATGCCGATCCGACTGTTCATAATTTGGCGAATTCGACAGCTTATAGGCAATATCTGCAGGCGTATCGGCAGCAGTGATTGCAATACCTTTTTTCCGGGCGCGGCGTACCAGCTGGCGATAGTGATAACGCACTCGTCCCGGCGCATCGGAAGGTATGGATTCACCATGCCGGTTCCAGCGCAAACGAGTTGGATGTGATTTTTCCATTTTCTCCATATGATCGGTATATCCCTTGGGTTCAGTCGAGTCCTCCGATAGGGGACCTCCCCACAGGCTGGTGAGCCAGCGGTATAGACGGGGAGCATATTTACGAATAAGACGATACAGTATCCAGCCGATCAAGCCGGCAAATGCAGTGATTGCCAGCAGCATGGCAATCTGGGCGATTTTCTCCAAAATGAACGGATTCATCCCATCGGTATCCGTCTTCGGCAGATCCATAGGCGGCAGCATGGGCGGATTCACTACGTTGGCAGGTTCAGACATTCGTGGCGGTTCATGCGGCGTCAGCATCTGCATCAATCGGTGCCAGAGCCAGCGAAGTGCAGTAGACAGCTGGCTGCTGCCGCCAATAATGGCGATCAATACGACAATAAGCCAGATCCAGCTGCGACTGCGACGAACTACAGCACGCAGCGCTGCCAGCGAGAATCCTTCTTCAAATGCAATACTGTCAATCTGCTGAGAACCCAATCGAAATAAAATCGCAAAAATACTGATGGCGCCAGCAGCATAAATCGATCCACGAATCTCATCCATTCCTTCGTTGCGCCCTGCAGCCAGATAGGCAATCCAGGTAATACCCAGCAAGATTAGCTGCCATTTCAGAGGAAATACCTTCTCCCATTGTCCTGTCGCCAGGGCAATGCCATAGATCATACCAGCCACACCCAGCACCAGAGCCATAACCAGCAGTGCTATACTGCTGGTCTGGATATAAAGCCACCCAAGCGAAAGTCCAGCCAGGACAACATAGAACAGAAGACCCATTATCCATTTCCAGCCTGATTCTCTGGCTGTCCCGGCAGTACGCAGTATCGTTCCCAAACCACCCATGGACAGCATAATGAGCAGCCAACCCGCAGCATAACGGGTTCCAAGCCAGTACGCATCCAATAGAATGATCAGCGGATAAATGGCTGCCAAAATAATAAGCATCTGCACCATATTCTTTAAGATAGACTGGCGAACAGGTACTGAAATACGCGACTGTACAGTCATTGTGCTACCTCCCTGTATGATCGCAGATTAACTGACTGCATGCTTTAATTCCTCCACACCCGGAACAGGCAGGATACTGACTCTGGAGCCTGCCTGCTCCAGCTTCTCTACTTCTATTCGCATCGCTTCCGAATAATGCGGAGTGATGATTAGAATATCCAGTTGCTGTCTCTCTTCATCCACCAGCAAAGAACGCAAAAATTGCGGGAAAGGCTGCCGTACTCTCAGCTGCAGCTCTGCCATGGATTGCAGGATAGCAGTCAGCTGCTCACTGCCATAAGCCGGCCATATCCGGGCATCGGCTTCATTTTCGGAAGGTATAATCGCATTGTGTCCAAATCCAGCTTTCATGCCCCTGCCAATCAAATCGGCTGCAGCTGTTGCCGCGCAGCTAATCGCATACTCGGCTACTGTAGGTTCGGTGACAATGCTCCACATCTGCTCACTCAGTTCAATATTGAGCAGAATCATGACTTCGGGATCCGCGCTGTAACCATGCTGGAATACCTGCAGCTGTCCGGTGCGTGCTGTCGCCCGCCAGTGTACCTGGTTCATTGGATCACCGTTACGATACTCGCGTACCCCGGTAATCAGGAAAGGATCTTCATTAATCCAGCGGCGTGTCTCCACTTCTCCCTGCCAGCTGCGATAAGCTTCCGGCATATGATCGACCGGTAGATAGGCAGGATACACCATCATCTGAATACGTACCTGAACCGGACGGCTGACACGTGCCAATCCAAACAGATCACCGGTTGTCATGAGCGCGCTATCCACGCGGAAACTGCCCCGCTGCCGGCAGATCATATGATGCCGCCGTACAATGCGCGTATGGCGTCCCAGACTGAACAGGCTGTTATGATTCTGATATACGGTCCCTTCACTGATGACCGTATCCGTCGTACCCGCAAATTGAAAAGCGATCGGCAGCATCGCTTCCAGACGAAGCCAGGGCAGTGGCAATGCACGCCCATTTTCCAGAATCTCGATCATCTCTACCTCTTCACCGGCATGACAGCGATTACGGGAAAGCTTACGTTCATAATGAACCGGTGTAAGAGAACGTCTGCCAAATACCAGCGACTGGATCACGATCATGACAGCAGAGACCAACATGAGCCAGAACAGTTCCATCTATTTCACACTGCCTTCTATACCCGCCTCTGTCGGTACCGGCTCGGTATCCAGAATAGACTCTATCAGCTGAATCGCCTGCGATGTACCATTCTGATGACGGCTACGGAAGATCAGCCGGTGAGCGAGCACGGGGGACGACAGTGTACGAATATCATCAGGCAGTACATAATCTCGTCCCTGAATCGCTGCATAAGCCTGTGACGCACGTAGCAGTGCCTGTGTAGCACGCGGACTGGCTCCAAGCGCGGTCTCGGGATGCTGTCTTGTCGCTTCGGCTATACGAACCATATATTCCAGCAGATCCGGATGTACCTGGATTTGTCGGCATATTTGCCGGGTTCGGATGATCTGCTCACGGCTTACTGTAGAGTCGTCCGAACGGGCGGAACCGGCTTCTCTGTGGAGCATGGATGCAGGCTCCCTGTCTGTCGGCTCCTGATATACAGCTGTGTCCGTTTTCCCAGCTGTCTCTGAGACTGCTGTAGAAGATTCCGGCATTTCCAGCGATCGACGCAGAATCTCCACTCCTTCTACAGAGGAAGGATAACCCAGCGACAGCTTGAGCATAAACCGGTCCATCTGTGCTTCCGGTAATGGGAATGTTCCCTGGTTATCAACCGGATTCTGGGTAGCGATGACCATAAAGGGATCTTCCAGCTTCATACTGGTTCCATCGATACTGATCTGCTTTTCCTCCATACATTCCAGCAGACTGGATTGGGTTCGCGGTGTGGCCCGGTTGATCTCATCTGCCAGTACAATATGAGCAAATAAAGGACCTGGACGGAAAATGAATTCAGATTCCTTTTGATTATAAAAATTCCCGCCGGTCAGATCGGACGGCAGCAGATCCGGAGTAAATTGTACACGCTGAAAACGGCATTGCATCGCTGCTGCCAGCGTTTTGGCCAACATCGTTTTGCCGGTACCGGGTATGTCCTCCATCAATACATGACCAGATGCGAACAAAGCGGTCAGCAGCAGCTCAATTTCATGCTGCTTGCCTACGATTTTTCTGCCGATCTCCGTCTGCAGCTGCCGGGCAATATTCTGTACTTCATTAACAGGTATCATGCAGTCTCTTCCTTTCCATATCTATCCGTAATATGTGCAATTATATGTATCCAGCTATGGGGCTTTATCCTTTTCCAATGAATAGCGCCCACGATTCTATACAGCAGAGTGAACCGCTGCTCTTCTATCATACAATGATTCTCCAGCAAATGAAAAAGAGCAGCCGTGAACAGGCTACTCTTCGAAGAAATAGATCGTTATGCACATCGATTCGTGTACACGATAATCTCTATTATTTATGCTGAAGACGCGAACGACGCATACTCATCACAGCAAGACGTCTTTTTAGATCACGTTCCCATTTTTCGTCCTTGATTTTCTTGGCTACTGCCAGCAGATCCAGACTCATATCAATCTGTCGCTGTACCATATCTACAGGGTCATCCTCTTCCACATTCACACAATTCTCGAACATGGTGTTATCGTCTTCCATCACATAATCCTGGAAATCGATCTCCGGTGTACCATCATCATGCGCATACTCTGCGAGAATCTCGTACTCATTCTCTACTTTGTAATGCACTTCGATACGCTCACACACCGGGCACACCAGCAAAGGAACATTATGAACCTGGGTTCGAAAATGTTTGAGGGTCCCTTTCGTTCCAATCATACTGCCGCCACAGCAAAAGCTCATTGTAGTTCTCCCTCCAGACATGATTCTATAATCGTAAAAGCGACTTCGCATCAATGTTAAATCCATGTTTGTGAAAGATTATTAACCAGCTTATCTCCATTTTACACCTTTTTCAGGTAAGACAAAACCCCTTTATTCGTAAAATACATCGATAAAGGGGTGAATTTGAGAAGGTGAAAACAGGTACAAATCAGCTTGTTAGCCGTACTTTATCCTGGGCTGTCATAGACAGAAATAACCTGTCTGACAACCTCAAAATTGTTCTACAAAAAGCTTTTGCAGTATCGGAATTATACTTTTTGGATAGCGGCTACGATCAGATCGCCCATTTGCGTAGTAGAGAGCGCTTTGCTCTTGTCCACGGCAATATCAGCTGTACGATGACCTTCGTCCAGCACCTTGGCTACTGCAGACTCAATCGCATCTGCTGCTTCACTGTAACCAAATGTAGTACGGAACATCAGTGCCAGGGAGAGAATCGTTGCAATTGGATTCGCCAGTCCCTGCCCGGCGATATCCGGCGCGGAACCATGTACCGGCTCATACAATCCAAAACTTCCTTCGCCCAGTGAAGCAGAAGCCAGCATTCCGATCGAACCAGTCAGCATGGCTGCTTCATCACTCAGAATATCGCCGAACATATTCTCGGTAACAATAACGTCAAAGCTCGATGGACGACGCAGCAACTGCATCGCACAGTTATCTACCAGCACATGCTCCAGTTCTACATCCGGGTATTCCGGTGCAATGCGGTTTACTGTCTCGCGCCACAAACGGGAAGTCTCCAGTACGTTCGCTTTATCAACGGAAGCGAGCTTTTTGCGGCGTCCCTGAGCGATTTCGAATGCCTGTCTGGCAATACGCTCAATCTCGGTGACATTGTATACACAGGTATCCACAGCTTCTTCACCATGTGCTCCCTGTCTTCTCAGCTTGTCTCCAAAATAGATACCGCCAGTCAGCTCGCGTACGACCATCAGGTCTGTACCTTCGAGTACTTCCGGTTTGAGTGTGGAGGCTTCCTTGAGACAGTCAAATACAACCGCCGGACGAAGATTGGAGAACAGTCCCAGCTCCTTGCGAATGCCAAGCAAACCTGTCTCGGGGCGCAGCTCTTTGGAGTTATTATCCCATTTGGGTCCGCCTACTGCGCCAAGCAGTACGGCATCGGCACTTTTGCATATACGCAATGTCTCTTCCGGAAGCGGGGTACCTTTTTCATCAATAGCAATTCCGCCAAACAATGCATGCTCAGTCTCAAAGGAATATCCGAATACTTCTTCGGTTTTTCTCAGTACTTTTTCTGCTTCGGCTACAACTTCCGGTCCGATTCCATCACCAGCGATTACTGCGATTTTTTTGACGTCTGCCATGTATATAACTCTCCTTTGGTTAGCGGCTGATCCGCATCTGCATAATAGTTGAATATTCGAACGTTTCGTTTATTACTTATACTCAGTTTTAACATACATGTCAGGTATGCGCCAAGATACACAAACTATGACGTTGATAGGTATAACCTATAGAGTAGCTGCGGCTTAGAATGATGTTTGATATTAATTGGCATAAGAGAGGTTCGCACTATCCTGAACCACAACAATTTTCTACATAGTGTTACGAAAATTGGTATTAGACTATTGTTATACGCTCATTTAATAATAAATATACACAGCACTATGACATCCATCTATTTATTTATATTAAGTTATTTCTACCTGATTCCTTACCGCCTAAATAGATGGAGCCAACTCACCGTGTTACTTCTACTTCTTATATTTACGGTATTTTCTTATACATATCCTTTTGTTATTACCGAAACAATGCCAAATTGGCTATTTTTCACTTCCTTATTATTATTCCTGGTATAGTCATAGTCATTTATTCCATATATTGGGTGAAGATATTTGAACTTGCTCTTCAGGAGGAATACACTAATATCGCAACCCTATTCAACCCATCTATCCAAACAACCAAAGGAGTGGACAATAATGGAATATTCATATCTTGGCAAGTCAGGTTTGAAGGTTAGCCAGATCTGTCTGGGCACCATGAATTTTGGACCGGTTACAGATGAGAAAGAATCTTTCCGCATTATGGATGCTGCTCTGGACGCAGGGGTCAATTTTTTTGATACTGCAAATGTATACGGATCCAAAATAGGGCAAGGTGCTACCGAAGAGATTATCGGGCGCTGGTTCAAGCAGGGTGGCGGACGACGCGAGAAGGTCGTACTGGCTACCAAAGTATATGGCAAAATGAATGATGAGACCGATGGTCCCAATAATGAAGGCGGCCTGTCAGCCTATAAAATCCGCAGACATCTGGAAGGCTCCCTCAAGCGTCTGCAGACAGATCATGTGGAATTGTACCAGATGCATCATGAAGATTCACGAATCAGCTGGGACGAGCTGTGGGGGGCTTTTGAAGTCGCAGTTCAACAGGGCAAAATCGGCTATGTGGGCTCAAGTAACTTTGCTGCCTGGCATATCGCGATTGCCCAAAAAGAAGCAGAGAAGCGTCACTTCCTCGGACTCGTATCCGAACAGCACAAATACAGTCTGCTTTGTCGCGAGCCCGAGCTTGAAGTACTGCCTGCCTCCAAAGAGCTGGGACTGGGGGTTATCCCATGGAGCCCACTGGATGGCGGATTACTCGGACGCAATGCATTGAAAAAAATCGAAGGTTCCCGCAGCGGCGGCAATGCCGAGCGTGTAGAAAAACATAAAGAGCAGCTGGAGCAGTTCGCTGCGCTTTGTGAAGAACTCGGTGAGCCGCAGGATGTCGTCGCACTCGCATGGGTACTGGCTAATCCATCTGTAACTGCTCCAATCATCGGACCACGTACATCCGAACAGTTCGAGAGTTCACTGCATATTCTGGATGTGAAATTGGACGAATCCACTATGAAGCGTCTGGACGAGATTTTCCCTGGTCCGGGTGGTGCTGCTCCAAAAGCTTATGCCTGGTAAGCAGATTTGATGAACACATACAACCAAAAAGCTCCGCTGACGAATACCGTCCAGCGGAGCTTTTTTTGTACTCCATCTCCCTGTTTATATCTCTGTCTATTATTCCGATCAACTAAATGATATGACTCAACAAGGAAATCTTTGCAACGAAATGCTTACAGTGTCTCCAGCAAAATGCCGAGCGGTGTTGACGAAGCTCCAGCGATCATCAGACTAAATGTATATTTGCTGTTACCCGGTGGAACGCTGGCTACATAGACCGGGGCTTTTTCCTTGTTGGTACGCATGAGAGGCACACCATATACCGTATCATTCATCCGGACTGCTCCACCGTAACTGCCGCCGCGCGGATTCAGTGAGATCTGAATGGTCTTTTTCTGGGAACCGGGATTATATACCGGCACGGTCACATTGTAGATAACACCGAATTGAGCCCGGTTATCCAGTGACAGCTCCGGCAGTTCACTCGCTGCTGCAGTAAACAGCTGATCGGCTGGCAGAGAACCATCTTTTTTCAGTTTGGCAGCGGTTGGATAAATCGCTCGCGCAGTACCCACGGTATAGACTGGAGTAACCGCATTAGTCTCCGAGAAGGTCCAATTGCCTCGCGGATGCGCTTGTGGAGCCGGTGGAAGCGGCGCGCTTTTGATCAGGGTCAGATCGTAAGCAGTATCACGAGAAGCCGCTGTACGCACAGTGTACAGCATCTCTCCGCTGTCTGTACTTTTCACTGTAAAGTCATAAGTGAATCCCAGCAGCTTGCCCGGTGGAATAATAAACTCTTCGATCAGTCCGGACTGCTGCTGCTTGATCAGCGCAGCATTCGGCGTACGATCATCTGTTGTACCTGCCAGGATTGCCCGGGAAATGCTGCCGCCGATATCGGTGATCCAGTTCACTTCATCGCCGCCAATACGGTATTCACGGGTCACTTCTTCAATACGGAGTGCACCATGATTGGCACGATTCTCTACTGTGATGCCTACTTTGACCGGTGTAGTGAGTACGTTATAATGCCATCCAAATACCCGGTGAGTGATGATGCTGCCGCTGCTGCGTACAACGTCATGCCAAAGCGTTCCCTGGCGCACCGGAAATGTAGATTCACTCAGTGTCTCCGGATTGTCGCTGACCATCAGTCTGCGAGTACCTCCTCGCGTTGCTGAAGCAATATCATACTGTGTTACGCCGGTTGTATCCACGGCTTCAATCGTCAAATCACGTCCACTGTCTCTCATAATAATTCCTCCCTTTATTTAGTTTGCCCTCAAGTCATCAGCTTTATGTCTGTAAAATAAACAGCTATTGTTGAGGGTTCATCCATAAAGGTAAAAATAACGGTACTTTTACAACCTTCATTTATTTTTTTTTGAATTAGTTTATACGATAAGCTGATTACACATAATAGAAGCGAAATAAATAACGAATAAGATACCACCGATATAACCACACGGTAAGATGTAACGAATAGCATAGCAAGATCTCGTCTGGTCTTAGATACTCCGCTACTCCTTCTGTCCTCCAAAACGATCCAGCTTACAGCAGGCATCAAGCATCTGGACATGGCAAATACCCCCTCGGGGTAATACAGCTTCCTTTTCTGCGACCGAAAATCGCAGGAAGCTGTTCAACCCTGAGGGGACTGAAAAGTGCATATACTTTTATTTCAATTCAAAATGGTACAGCATTACAATCAGATCATGCTGATATTGTCGCGTCTGCCATACGTTTTGCGCTTTTCTACCAAGCGATTTAATGAATCCACATAGGCGCGGGCACTCGCTTCGAGGATATCTGTGCTGACGCCGCGTCCCTGGGCAGTAATGCCTTCCTGGGTTAGCGCGACATGCACTTCACCAAGCGCATCCTTGCCCTGCGTAACTGCTTTGATCGAATAATCAGCCAGGGTTACATCTTCCTGCGAAGCCTTGTCGATTGCATTATAGATAGAGTCTACCGCACCATTACCGCTGGATTCTTCCAGACGTACTTCGCCATCGGCTGTAGTCAGACGCACTTTGGCAACCGGTGCAGATTCACTGTCAAAGGAAACAAACAGGGAATCCAATTGGAAGAATTCCGGTGCATCGGTCATGCGCTCTTCCAGTAGAGCAAACAGATCATCCTCGGTAATTTCTTTCTTTTTGTCCGCCAGAATTTTGAACTTGGTAAATGCGATATTGATCGCTTCTTCATCCAGTTCAAAGCCCAGCTCAATCAGATGTTCACGGAAAGCATGGCGGCCGGAGTGTTTACCCATTACCAGCTTGCTCTCTTTGAATCCGATGGTCTCCGGTGTCATAATCTCATAAGTGGATTTCTCCTTGAGCATGCCATCCTGATGAATACCCGATTCATGCGCAAAAGCATTCGCGCCTACAATCGCTTTGTTCCCTGGTACGACCATACCGGTCAGCTTGCTGACGAGTCGGCTTGTACGGGCAATCTCGGACAGGGTAAACGATGTTTTCGCCTGGTAAAAGTCCTGTCTGGTTTCCAGTGCCAGTGCCACTTCTTCCAGTGCCGTATTACCAGCCCGCTCGCCGATACCATTGATGGTACCTTCGATCTGATCCGCACCATTCAGAATCGCTGCCAGTGCGTTGGCTGTCGCCATCCCCAGGTCATCATGACAATGAGCGCTCAATTGTACTTTTTCTACACCAGGCACGTTTTCTTTGACATATTTGAAAATATTGCCGTACTCATAAGGAGACAGATATCCGACCGTATCCGGCAGATTGACGACGTAAGCGCCTTCTTCGATCGCCATCTTGGTCATCTCAGCGATAAACTCCAACTCAGTCCGTCCTGCATCTTCCAGTGAGAATTCCACTTTGTCAAAATATTTGCGTGCATAACGGATTGCAGAACGAGCGGTATCCTTAACCTGTTCTTTCTCCATACGCAGCTTGTATTGGCGGTGAATCGGTGAAGTCGCCAGGAACAGATGCAGGCACGGATCTTGCGCCCCCTTCAGCGCCTCGCGTACCGCATCGATATCTTGTTCTCTGGAACGCGACAGACCAATGACGCTCGCATTCTTCACTGCACGTGCCACAGCATTAACCGCTGCCAAATCCCCGGGCGATGCCGCAGGAAAACCGGCTTCAATACGATCGACACCCAGACGCTCGAGTTGATGCGCAATCTCCACTTTCTCACGGGTATTCAAATTGACCCCAGGCGATTGTTCTCCATCTCTCAGCGTAGTATCGAAAATATAAATTTTACGCATTATCGCACCTCCTTGTTTTTATGGGTAAAAATAATTTCATATTCTGCAAGTAATGAATGTATCCACTCATTACTTCCTAACTGTCTTCCTCTCTACTTCTCACCCTAACCTTAAAAAAGATTTTAAATTGATTTGCGGCAGGCAGGTTGGATACATGCCAATGAAGGGAAAAGAATAATTCAAAGGAAGCGAAGCGTTCGCCTTTCAGATCTGATTTTGGCTGCTGAAGCAGTCGTTCAAAAAATCAGATCTGAACAGCGCTCGACCAAACTATCTTTTCCCGGAGTGACCGTATCTCAAACCCACCTCCCCAAATCAAATGTTCTAATCTTATTTTTTAATCCAATGCATCATTTCACGCAATTGTCCGCCTACTACTTCGAGTGGATGCTCGGCTTCATTACGACGCGTTGCTGTCAGGAAAGCACGACCGGATTGATTTTCCAGAATAAAGTCGCGTGCGAATTTACCCTGTTGAATATCAGTCAGTACTTCTTTCATTGCTTTTTTGGTTTCTTCGGTAACGATACGAGGACCAGTTACATAGTCACCATATTCCGCAGTGTTACTGATGGAATCACGCATAGTCGCCAGACCACCTTCATACATCAGGTCAACGATCAATTTCAGTTCATGCAGACATTCAAAGTAAGCCATTTCCGGAGCATAACCAGCTTCTGTCAGTGTCTCGAATCCGGCTTTTACCAGAGCACTTACGCCGCCACACAGAACAGCCTGCTCACCGAACAGATCCGTTTCGGTTTCTTCACGGAAGGATGTCTCGATAACGCCTGCACGTGTACAGCCGATCCCTTTGGCATAAGCCAAACCGATTTCTTTGGCATTGCCTGTTGCGTCCTGATGAATAGCGATCAGACCCGGTACACCGAATCCTTCTTCATATGTACGACGAACCATATGACCTGGAGATTTAGGAGCAACCAGCAGTACATCATTACTTTCCGGAGCAACGATCTGACCGAAGTGAACGTTGAAACCATGAGCGAACATCAGTGCAGCTGTTTCTTTCAGGTTAGGTGCGATTTCGCTTTTATATACGCTAGCCTGTGTTTCATCCGGCATCAGAATCTGTACGATATCTGCACGCTTGGTCGCTTCTGCTACAGGCAGTACTTCAAAACCATCATTTTTGGCTTTGTCAAAGGATTTACCTTCGCGAAGACCGATAACTACAGTCAGACCGCTATCACGCAGGTTCTGTGCATGGGCATGACCCTGGCTTCCGTATCCGATAATTGCGATTGTTTTACCTTTCAATACGTTCAATTCTGCATCATTTTCATAGTAAGTAGTTACTGCCATTTTTCTCTTCCTCCTTTAATGTATGGAACGTCGTTTCGGTACTGCAGTACTGCTGTTACATAATAACAACCCTCTGAAAAGAGCGGGTACTTCAAAGGAACACGACAACCAGCTATCCGACTGCATAATCGTTATATTGACTATCCCGTTTCAGGGGTGATCCTCTCAAATCCCCGCTCTTTTCAGCGAGAATTGGTTTTATACGTTACCGCGTATCATCGCTGTCGCGCCTGTGCGGGAAAGTTCCCGAATGCCATAAGGCTTGAGCAGTTCGACCATGGCATCAATTTTCTCGGTATCACCAACAACCTGTACAATCAAGCTGTTTGGTCCGATATCCACCACAGCTGCGCGGAAGGTATCAATAACGCCCATAATTTCGGGACGCTCTGCCGGTTCTGCTTTAACCTTGATCAGAGCCAGTTCACGTGCCACCATCGGACGAGAACTCAAATCGATAACCTTGATGACATCGATGATTTTGTACAACTGCTTTTCTACCTGTTCGAGGGTATTCTCATCACCCGTCGTTACGATAACCATCCGGGATAATCCTGCTTCTTCCGATGAACCGACGGTGATGCTCTCGATATTGAATCCCCGGCGGCCAAAGAGTCCGGAGACTCTTTGCAGCACACCAGGCTGGTCATTGACTAGTACGGCGATGGTATGTTTCAGCGTTGTCGGTATCATTCTTTATCCCCCATTAACATTTGATCAATGGTGGCTCCCTGTGGAACCATCGGATACACATTTTCATGCTTGTTGACTACGAATTCTACCAGAACAGGACCCGGTGTATCCATCGCTTCCTGCCAGGCTGCTGCAGCTTCCTGCTTGTTCGTTGCCCGCAATCCTTTGACGCCATAAGCTTCAGCCAGTTTGACAAAGTCCGGGCTACCGGAGAGATCGATATGGCTGTAACGGTTATCATAGATCAGTTCCTGCCACTGTCTGACCATGCCCAGTACCTGATTATTCATCACGACTACTTTGACAGGGATATTATTGATGGCGCATATCGCCAGTTCCTGTGCACACATCTGCATGCCGCCGTCACCGTTAATCGAGATAACCAGACGTTCCGGGTTCGCCATCTGAGCACCAATCGCAGACGGGAATCCGAATCCCATCGTACCCAGTCCGCCGGATGTCACCCATGAACGCGGTTTGTTAAAACGATAATACTGGGCGGCCCACATCTGATGCTGACCTACATCCGTAGTGACAATAGCTTCGCCGCGTGTTGTATCATTGAGCATTTCCACAACCCACTGCGGTTTGAGTACTTCCTCGGAATCGTCATAACGGAAAGGCTTTTCCTTTTTCCAGCCAGCGATCGTTGTCCGCCATTCATCGGCATAGCTGGAATGACCGGCCTCGATATTGAGCATCTCCAGTACCGTCTTCACATCACCTACGATCGGAATATCGGTTTTGACATTTTTGCCAATCTCGGCTGGATCAATATCGATATGTGCGATGCGGGCATGTGGTGCAAAACCGTCCAATTTACCGGTTACACGATCATCAAATCGTGCTCCGATGCTGATCAGCAGATCCGATTGCTGAATCGCGTTGTTCGCTGCATATGTGCCGTGCATCCCTGGCATACCGATCCATAGATCATGACCGCTTGGGAAACCGCCCAGTCCGAGCAGGGTAGTTGTAATCGGAATCCCCGTAGTTTCGACGAACTTCAGAAGTTCTTCATGACCACCAGAGTAGACTACGCCGCCACCTGCCAGAATCAGTGGACGTTTGGCTTCGGTAATTGCTTGATGAAGCTTGTCCAGCTGCAGCTTGTTCGGCATTACTCTTGGATTGTAACCACGCATCATAACCGGTTCGGTATGCGGCTTGAACAGAGACTTGGCTGCCGATACATCCTTGGGAATATCGATCAACACCGGGCCTTTGCGTCCTGTGTTGGCGATATGGAAAGCTTCATGAATAATTCTAGGCAGATCTTCTACATCGCGAACCAGGTAACTGTGTTTGGTGATAGGCATTGTAATCCCGGTAATGTCCGCTTCCTGGAAAGCATCCGTTCCGATCAGCGTCGTTGCCACATTGCCTGTAATTACAACGAGGGGTACGGAATCCATATAAGCTGTCGCGATTCCGGTCACCAGGTTGGTCGCTCCCGGACCGGATGTTGCGATACAGACGCCGACTTTGCCACTCGCGCGGGCATATCCATCAGCTGCATGAATCGCTCCCTGCTCGTGCCGTGTTAACAAATGTTTGAAATCATCGAATCCGTGCATGGCATCGTAAATGTAAAGCACCGCTCCACCCGGATATCCGAATACACATTCCACACCTTCCAACAGCAGACTGCGTAGCAGCATTTCCGAACCTGTAATGACTTCAGGCTTCATCCATTTCTCTCGTAATTCATCTGTCGATTGCACATTAGGTATTTGCGCGCTCATCAGTATTCCTCCTCCCAAAATTTACATCAATCTCACATACACAGCATATGCAAAGCCGCTGCATCCCGTTCCGGATGCGTCCTGATCAAAGATCAGGTTGGCAGCTGAGACGAACAAAGTATCAAAAAAAGCCTTTCGTCGCCTCGCACAGAAAAATGTTCTGTAGAGGGACGAAAGGCTATCGCTTCCGTGGTACCACCCATATTCGTGTACAGCCTCACGGCAATGTACACCTCGCCAAGTAACGTGCTTTTGCACCTTACCTGTAGTCTGTAACGTAGACTGTACGATTTCCCCTAATAATCATTGAAATCAATGCCTTTCAGGAAAACAGCTCCGAGGTGAGCTCGTATCTAAGGGTTTTTGATGAAGCTTGCAGCAAACAGATGCTTCACTCTCTGGACAAAATAGCCCCTAAAACTTCGTCCTCTTCATAGCCGATATCTGGTATTCTCATATGGACCGGAACAATATGTTGTATTGTCGGCCGCTAATTTAGGATTATTATATGATTCATTCCAGACAGAGTCAATACTAATTTTTTTGTCTTTTTGAACAATCGTTTTGACAGTTTCATATTGCTATATTTATCCATTTGTCAAAAAAGCTTATATCTTCAAGGTTTTTTGTAGATTATTTTAATATGCTGTTTACATAACCGTTTCCTCGTTTGTGCATTACGCACAATTAAATAGCATAAATATGGCAATGATTTTGTATTTAGACCACACATCGTTTAATTTTGAAATAGATATAGAAACGACCGTTTTTTATATCGTTTTTACAGTGTTAAGAATTGGCTCTACTATGGATTCTTAATTTTTGTCCCAATAAAAAAGCCGAAATCCTTTTTACTGGATTCCGGCTTTTCTTTATTATGCTACCCTGCTACAAAATTCTCACCTTGTACAGCTTATTCTATAGATCAGGCAGCTGTTTATCCCTATACTACCAAGCTGCTTAAAACAAACTAATTTTCTCAGACAGGCAAGGTCATCTATAACGCTGCCTGTCTATCGTTTACTCGGATCATACGGCTGACCGAGAGCTGACGGTGCACTGGAGCGACCTACAGCTGCAACCAGCACAATAATAGTCAGTACATACGGCAGCATATAGATCACTTCAGGCGGAATGCTCTGTGTCCAGGCAAACAGCTGCACATAGTTACGCACTGCCTGTGCCAGACCGAAGAATACTGCCGCACCAAACGCACCGATCGGATTCCATTTACCAAAGATCATCGCAGCAATTGCGATATAACCCTGACCGGAAATCGTATTATGCGAGAATGTACCGGTCGTTGTCAGTGTAATCGTTGCACCACCGATTCCCGCCAGCGCACCACTCAGCATAACGCCGATATAACGCATACGGTTTACTTTGATACCTACGGTATCGGCTGCACTCGGATGTTCTCCGACAGAACGCAGACGCAGACCGAATGGTGTTTTGTACAATACATAGAAGGATACAAACACCAGGATAATCGCCAGATACGTTGTTGGATATGCATTGAAGATCGCATCACCCAGAAGTGGAATCTGACTCAGATAAGGAATCGCAATACGGTTGTAACCAGCGATCAGTTCCGTCTCACCGGCACCGTCGAACAGCAGTTTAACCATATACAGCGTACTTCCTGCTGCGAGGAAGTTAATAACGATACCACTGATAACCTGATCTGCTTTGAACGTAATCGAAGCCAGAGCATGAATGAGTGATACGATCGTTCCCAGCACAATAGCTGCCAGCAGGCCCATCGTTGCCGCAGAGAATGTATCCATACCTGCATCCTGTGCATAGTGACCTACCACACCGGCTGCAAATGCACCAAAGACCATCAGACCTTCGAGTCCCAGGTTCGTCACACCGGATTTTTCCGAGAAAATGCCGCCAAGGGAAGTGAATATCAGAGCTGTAGCAAATACAAGCGTCGTATTAATGAGCTGCCCGATAATTGTTAATACGTCCATTTACAACACCTTCTCTTTCTTACGCTTGGCATAGAATGGCTTCAGTACCCAGCGCACAATACCCTGTGCAGCGATAAAGAATATAATCGCACCGATAACGATACGTACGATTTCTGGCGGTACATCCGCGCTGAAGCTCATACCTGCCGAACCATAAGTCAGCGTACCGAACAGAATGGAACCCAGAATAATACCAAATGGATTGTTCATACCAATCAATGCAACCGCGATCCCGTCAAATCCGGTTCCCGGTGAACTTGCCATAACCGACTGGTAACCGAATACGCCCAGTACGGTAAATGCGCCGCCCAGACCGGCAAACGCGCCGCTGATAAACATCGCTTTGACGACATTACGGTTAACGTTCATACCTGCATATTTGGAGGCATCCTGGTTAAACCCTACTGCACGCAGCTCATAACCCTGCTTGGTTTTCCACATAAAGATATAGAAGAACACCGCAGCGAGCAATGCAATTACTGTTCCCCAGTGAACACGGGCATTGCCCATCATCTCGGACAACCAGCCGATTGCAATTGAAGCCGTAGGCTGAATATCGACCGAACGGTTCTCGCCATCCAGTAATGCATAGTTGTTGATGATCATATTGGACAGGTACAGACCGATCCAGTTAAGCATAATACAGGAAATAACTTCGTTCACGCCTCGTGCAGCCTTCAGATAGCCAGCAATTGCTGCCCACAATCCGCCGAATACCGCACCTGCGATAACCGCCAGTGGAGCATGAATGTACACAGGCAGTCCATGAACATGGATACCCACGATAGAAGCGGCTGTCATCCCGATCAGAAACTGTCCTTCACCACCGATATTGAACAGACCGGTACGTGCTGCAAAAGCAAATGCCAGACCTGTCATAATCAGCGGTGTCATCTCACGAATAGCTTCACCAAAGTTATAGGAATCCCCATATACCCGGGTAAGCAGGGCACTGTATGCTTCGAACGGATCATAACCGCCGATCAGCATGACGAGCGCGCCGAGGATCAGACCCATAATAATGGCCACAATAGATAGAATAAAAGAATCCCCGGTAAATATTTTCATCAATTTACTCATGCGCTGCACCTCTCTTTACGGTGCTTCCCGCCATCATTAAGCCCAATTCCTGATCATTGGTTTGTTCCGGCAGCACTTCACCCACAATTTGTCCTTCATAGATAACCGCAATCCGGTCAGATACATTCATGATTTCATCCAATTCAAAGGAAATCAGTAGCACGGCTTTGCCCTGGTCACGCTGGGCAATCAGCTGTTTCTGTACAAACTCAATTGCACCGACATCCAGACCCCGCGTTGGTTGTGCCGCTACGAGCAGTTCAGGGTTTTTGTCAATCTCACGGGCGATAATCGCTTTCTGCTGGTTACCACCGGACAGAGAGCGCGCCATCGTATGGATGCTTGGCGTACGTACGTCGAACGCTTCTACCAGACGGGTTGCTTTTTTGTCCACTTCATCATATTGCAAAAAGCCGTTTTTGTTATAAGGTGCTTTGTAATACGTTTCCAGTACCATGTTCTCGCTAACTGAAAAGTCCAGTACCAGACCATGTTTGTGACGATCTTCCGGAATATGGGCCACGCCTGATTCGGTTACCTTACGCGGCGTCAGGTTGGTGATGTCCTTGCCATGCAAAGTGATTTTACCGCCATCCACATGCCGCAGGCCGGTCAGTGCTTCGATCAGCTCGGTCTGTCCATTGCCGTCTACGCCGGCGATGCCGAGAATCTCTCCTGCTCTCACCTGCAGATTCAGACTGTTCAGTACAGCCATGCCATCCTTGTTCTTAGACAGGATATTCTCCATATACATAACCACTTCGCCAGGCTCTGCCGCTTTTTTGTCCACTTTGAAGCTGACGTTGCGACCGACCATTTTTTCGGCCAGTTCCTGCGGAGTTGTCTCTGTCTTTTTGACCGTATCAATAACTTTACCGCGGCGAATAATCGTTACTGTATCCGCAATTTGCATAATCTCTTTGAGTTTGTGGGTAATCAGGATAATGGACTTGCCTTCCTGGATCAGACGCTGCATAATCTCCATCAATTCGGAGATTTCCTGCGGTGTCAGTACAGCGGTCGGCTCGTCAAAGATCAGGATATCCGCACCGCGATACAGCGTTTTGAGAATCTCTACACGCTGCTGCATACCAACGGAAATATCATGGATCTTGGCATTCGGATCTACGCGCAGACCATATTGCTCGGACAGCTTGCGGATCTCCTCTGTTGCTTTTCTATAATTGATTCGGGCTCCCTTTCTCGGTTCGGAACCCAGAATAATGTTCTCCGTAACAGTGAATGGCTGAACAAGCTTAAAGTGCTGATGGACCATACCGATACCCAGCTCAATCGCTCTGTTGGGACCATCGATAATCACCGGTTTGCCATCAATTTCAATACTGCCTTCATCCGGCTGATACAGCCCGAACACGATATTCATAAGCGTTGATTTACCGGCGCCATTCTCACCGAGAAGAGCATGAATCTCGCCTTTTTGCAGCTTGAGACTGATCGAGTCATTGGCTACGATACCCGGAAAACGCTTTGTTATTTGTTTTAACTCTACAACAGGGGTTGCTGTATCCATTAGATCACCCTTATAAGCAAATTAATAGTTCATATGTTACCGGCATGTCCGCCATTCTTAAACTTACCTGTAGACGTAACAACAAGGCTAGTTATTAACCAGCCTTGTCTGTTGTACTATATGTTCAAAAGCAATTATTTCACTGTATCAGGTACTTTAACTTCGCCAGCGATGATTTTAGCTTTGTACTCATCAACCAGTTTCAGTACGTCAGCAGGTACGTTTTTGCTGGAAGTATCCGCAATACCTACGCCGTCATCTTTCAGACCCAGTGTTTCTGTACCGCCTTTGAAAGTACCATCGATTACTTCCTGGGATACTTTCTCAACTGCTGTATCAACACGCTTGATCATGGAAGTCAAAGTCACTTCATCACCGAACTCCAGGGATTGGTCTTTATCTACACCGATTACCCATACTTGCTGTCCGGATTTTTTACGGGATGCTGCTTCATTGAATACGCCTGTGCCTGTTGCACCAGCTGCGTGGAAAATAATATCCACACCTTCATTGTACATTGTTGCTGCAGCTGCTTTACCTACATCCGGCTTGTCAAATGCGCCGGCATAGTTGGCAATGAACTCAGCTTTAGGATTAACTGCTTTGATACCTGCTTGGAAGCCAGCTTCGAAGCGTTGGATCAGAGGGCTTTTCTCGCCGCCTACAAAACCGATTTTATTCGTTTTTGTCATTTTACCGGCAACGACACCCACGAGGAAGGAACCTTCGTTTTCGGAGAACGTTACAGATTTAACGTTTGGAGCGTCTACTACACTATCGATGATTGCCAGTTTGGCATCAGGGTTTTGACCTGCAACCGTTTTGATTGCGTCTGCCAGGTTGAATCCAATCCCCCAAGTCAGGCTGTAGCCATCTTTAACGAATTGGTTAAGGTTAGGAATATAATCCTGATCGGATTTACTTTGCAGGTATTTTACACTTGCTCCGCCAGCGGATTGTACTTTTTCAAGAGCTTCCCAGGCAGATTGGTTAAAGGATTTATCGTTTACGCCGCCTACGTCAGTTACCATACCGACTTTAACGTCGCTGGAACCTTTGCCTTCAGATGCACCGCCACTTGCATTGTCGCTCTTGTTACCGCATGCTGCCAGAATAACGGACAGTGCCAGTACCATAATCAGCGAAAGTGAATAGACCTTCTTCATGTATCTTTTTCCCCCTTAAAAGTATCAACTATGTTTCTGTCTCTCTCATGAAAACACGAACATTTTCTGAAAATAACATTATTTTGTTCGCTTTCGGAGCAGATTTAATAGTCACTGAACAGATTATACAATCATGTGATAGGAAAATCCACTATTTTAATAACAATTGGTCAATTAATTTATCTATTAAACAATGTAAGCGCTCTATATTGGAATTTTTTACTATTTCACGTTATATCAATGTTATATAACCTACACATACTTTACAGCAAAACTGTTTTAGTGCACTAAAAAGGTACAGTAGAACATTTATTATCGATATACCTGACAAGACACATCTATTTGTCTTCCTTATATATAAAGTATCTTTTCCGAGTCAAATATGCCGTTTGTCACATTACTGAAGCCCGTATTACTTATTGATGCCGCATAGTATGGAAGTCCCAAAATATCCGTTCCGCTTCATGCCCTTCAGACAGTTTACGTGATTTGTCCCGTGACAGCAACATATTTCTTATCCATTGTCTTTTTCAATTCCACTCTCTGGAATACTGTAAATAAAAAGGAAATATATTGGGTTATCTTCTTCTTCTTATCGGTCACACCTTTATTCAAAATAAGACAGCTGGATGCTCGGCTGTCATTTATATTACGACTGGGTTTGTACAGCGTAGCTAAAAGAACCTGGGGAACCGTCTTTATTGGAAATACGTATCGTCCAGTCTCCCGCCTGCTGATTAATCCATGTATATTGAATCTTCTTCTGCTTGCCCGGCTTTAGCGTATCTACGCTGCATTCCGTGCCTGCAGGATCGACCAATTGATAAGTAAAAGAAGAACGACCGGTATTCTCCATGTTGATAACAAGGGTCTGGGTTGCAGCTGTCTGATTCGCTTGAAGTGTAAACACATTTCTGTACTGTCCATTAAATGAAACTGTTTCCTTATCTATAATTGGTACTATAACTTCTGGTTTTGAATGGTCTGTATGCTTTTGTATTTGCTTATGTATACGTTCATCTTCGGTTTGAGTGTGTTCACTGCTCGTTTGAAGAATCGGCGTTACTGCCGATGTCATCGGCTTGGGCGGTGTAACCGTATTATCGGTCATGCTATTAGTCAGGCTTAGGATCAAGATCAGTATCCCTGTAAAAGCGCAGATCCAAAGCCATAAGTGTCCTCTTCTCTTCATTAGACTATCTCCTTTGAACTGTAGTTATACATTTTACTTTGTTCACTCACTTGTACATCTTGTGGAGAGATAAGGAATGGAGCATTTATGGATAGCCAGTCACTAAATATCCCGCGTCCTAAATAGACATAAATAAAAGGCTATCCATATATCCAGTGAATAGATAAATAGATAGCCTTTTATAATACGCAACCTAAATTACGCGTTGATTTTTTCTTTTGCTACAGTAGCCAGGGAGTTGAACGCAGTTACATCGTTAACTGCCAGGTCTGCCAGCATCTTACGGTTGATGTTAACACCAGCCAGTTTCAGGCCGTGCATCATTTTGTTGTAAGACAGTCCGTTCAGACGAGCTGCTGCATTGATACGTACGATCCACAGTCTGCGGAAGTTACGTTTTGTTTGACGACGGTCACGGTAAGCATAAAGCAGGGATTTATTAACCTGTTCTTTTGCTGTTTTGAAAATACGGTGTTTGGAACCGAAGTAACCTTTTGCCAGTTTCAGATATTTCTTGTGTTTACGACGTGTGACGAATCCGCCTTTAACTCGTGCCATATTGATAACCCTCCCGGAAAATTAAATTATTTAAGATTAGCTAAGCCTTGTTTCAAACGTTTAACGTCCCCAGCAGCCATCAGTGGGCTAGTTCCCAGTACACGTTTTTGACGCTTGGATTTGTGAGAAAGCAAGTGGTTTTTGAAAGCTTTGTGACGTTTCACTTTACCAGTTCCTGTAACTTTGAAGCGTCCTTTTAAACTGCTATGAGTTTTCATTTTAGGCATTTGAATATCCCCCTTAGTTATTTTTCGGCGCCAAGATCATAATCATGCTGCGGCCTTCCAGTTTGGGCTGGCGCTCTACAGTACAGATATCTGCAACTTCATCTCTTACGCGTTCCAAGACTCTTTGTCCAATATTTGCATGTGCAATCTCGCGACCGCGGAAGCGGACCGAGCATTTCACCTTGTCGCCATTATTCAAGAATTTGTTTACATTACGGAGTTTGGTTTGGTAATCATGTTCCTCCGTATTTGCATGGAAGCGCACTTCTTTCAGTTCAACAATCTTCTGATTTTTGCGTGCCTCTTTTTCTTTCTTCTGCTGTTCGTAGCGGAATTTGCCGTAATCCATAATCCGACATACCGGAGGCTTCGCTTGCGGAGCAACGTTAACCAGATCCAGATTCAGATCGATTGCCATTTGCAATGCTTCGCGAGTCGGCGTAATTCCGATTTGTTCACCGTCAGCACCTACCAGACGTACTTCTTTTGTCCGGATTTCGTCATTGATCATATGTTCTTTACTAATAACCTTCCACCTCCAAGATATAATAGATACTACTATTACAAAATAAAAAGGGATGCAGGTCTCATCACCCGCATCCCTTGATCAGTATACATTCATGACAAATACTTGTCGATAAATTACAGACCAATGAACCAGCCGATAAAAGATCGGTCAGGTGAGAAGACGAGCTTCTGCTTTTCATTAACGTTCTCAATAACACACTTGAACATTGTAGCACGTAGTCTTAGACAAGTCAACAGCCTGCATAAAATAATTATGCAGGCTGTCCATGACTGTCTATATAATGATCTCCGACTTACAGAGAACTTTGTTTACCTTGTACTTCATCCAATCGTACCACACGTGTATGTTCTGTATGGCTCCACTGTTTGTTGTTCTGTGTGAAGAACGCGTAGAAGGTAATCGGCCACCAAGACAATCCGTAGATTGGGAACAGCAGCAGGTACATATACACTTTCCACGATTTCACTTTTTCCAGAACCATCGCCAGGATAAAAGTAACTACATTGGCGAAGATGGCTACAACAGCGACCCACATCGGCATGTAATTGTATACCGAAGCAATATGAGGTCCACCCAGAATAGCTGTATCGATCCATACGGCAGCTGTCATCAGGAAGGTAATCAACACGATGTAGACGTTAACGCTGTACAGCGCCAGGTCGAACTTGATGATGTTGAATTCCTTGATACTTTTCCACAACAGCGGGAAGAAATAACGACGTGCTACGGTAAAGTGACCCTGCATCCAGCGCAGACGCTGACGGGAAGAAGCTTTGAATGTCAGTGGCTTCTCGTCGAATACTTTGGCATCGTAGCTGAATTTTGGATAAATGCCTTTTTCGGCACAACGCATAGTGAACTCCAGATCTTCTACCAGACTGGTTGCGCCCCAGCCGATTTCCTTGAGCAGTTCATTTTCAAAACACATACCTGTACCACCAAGGAAGTTCGCCATATTCAGATTATGACGGGACAGCTGCCACAGACGGTTGATGTACCAGTACGATACACCGTAAGCTGCAGTGATCCAGGAATCTTCCGGGTTTTTGGTATCGATGTAACCCTGGATAACACGTGCACCTTCACACATGTCGTTGTTCATTTCTTTCAGGAAGTTCGAAGCAGCCAGGTTATCCGCGTCGAACATCACGATACCGTCATACTGGCGAGGCATGCTCCACAATTCGTTCAGCATCCACTCGATCGCATACCCTTTACCACGCTGGTTAGGGTTCGTACGTACACAAGCATTCATACCATGACTTCTTACGATATCTGCTGTACCGTCTGTACAGTTATCACAGATAACGAATACATCGTACAGTTCTTCCGGATAATCCATTTCTTTCAGATTCTCCATCAGTGCGCCAATAACTTTCTCCTCGTTATGTGCAGCTACCAGAATCGCAAATGACTTTTTCGGAGCATGCTCCGGTCTTTTTTTGCGTTTGATAATCCCGAATAAAGAAAAACCAAACTGGTAGACAGCGATCAGTGCCAGCAAAATCTGCAGCACTATAAATGTTGTATCCAAGATATTACCCATGAGAATATGTGACCCCCTTCATATGAAACCCCTTCAAACCGTGACGACTGTGTTCTCTTTGTGTCTAACATTTCATTTTTTGAATATCTGTTTTGTAAATGACTCAAATTTCATAATTCCAGGTAATTGATGTAAGCCTCATGAAACTTTTGCATGCAGACATAAAGATTTTGCACACTTTTTGTCCATTTGTCAAAGGTACCAAATGCAGTATGCTGTGAAAAACTCTATAATTATGACGACAAACACGACGAAAAGGTTCCAAGGCGAGGTCTATCAGCGTTTTATGGTATAATATCTTGGTTTTGCTCGCTTTTCATGTCTTTAGCCTTAATTTTATAGTGGAATTTGGGAAATGGAACCAGGCAACATGTTGCCTGACATTCTATAAACCGATTATTTTCGGTTGAATCATGGGCAACAGATCACTCCATAATACGCCTCAATCCAAAATGAATGAGCCAGCCAATTAGAGGGTAAGAATAATAATGACAGATTATGTGTGATTTAACGCTGGGTTAACGTTATAATGCTTGAAATGGTTAAAGAATAAAAATATGATTAATCTAAGCCGACAACGGCAATATATACGGGGGTCTCTCATGCGTCAGTTCCTTATTCGTTTACAAACCATGGAGCAGTATATTTTCAGATGGTTTAACACCAGGCTTCATAATCGGTTTCTCAACATTTTCTTTTATTATCTGACGAATCTGGGCGGAGCCACTTTTACGATTATCGCTACACTGGCCATATGGCTGCTGGCACCTTCCCCATGGGATCAGGCCGGCTTGCATGCTGCTGTTGCACTAGCTATCAGTCATATCCCGGTAGCTATCGTCAAAAAACTATATCCGCGTATCCGTCCGTATCTCGCCATACCGGAGACCATTACCTTCCGTAACCCATTGACGGATCACTCTTTTCCGTCAGGGCATACGACAGCGGTCTTCTCGGTAACCGTTCCATTCATGCTGGCAGATGTGCACACCATCCCGTTTCTGCTGCCACTGGCACTAATTGTAGCGGTGTCCCGTATGTATCTGGGACTTCATTATCCGTCGGATGTACTCGTTGGGGCATTGATCGGATCGGCGGTTGCTTTTGGTACAGTTGCATTGTGGCCTTAAAGCAGTTATTGTAACAGTATGGTAACATTGTTACAGTTATATTACAGACATGCTGAATTGCTGCCTGTACGACCTTACTTAATTAATTGAGAATACCTTGCAGAAAAGGTGAAATGAACGTGTCAAAATACAGAGTGCTGCTCTTGTCGGAAGGTTTTGGTTCAGGACATACACAAGCTGCTTACGCGCTGTCCAGCAGCCTGCGTAAAATCTCACCGAATATACAAACCAGAGTGCTGGAGCTCGGCAGTTTCCTCAATCCCAAAGTAGCGCCGCTCATTATCACCGCCTATAAAAAAACGGTTGTCTCGCAGCCGAAGCTTGTACGCATGATGTATCGCAGCCAATATAAAAAATCGATTAATCGTCTGGCTACACTGGCGCTGCATCGGATTTTTTATACTCATACCCAGAATGTCATCCGGCAGCTGCGGCCAGATATTATCGTATGTACACATCCGATTCCGGGTGCGGTTATTTCCCGGCTGAAACGCCTGGGTATGCCGATTCCGCTATGCATGGTTATTACAGACTATGATGCACATGGAACATGGATCATTCCCGAGGTAGACCGCTATCTGGTCTCTACAGATGGAGTACGTTCCAAACTGATGATGCGCGGAATCCCTTTCTCCAAGATCAAGGTTACCGGCATCCCTGTCCATCCGAACTTCTGGGAACATCCCAGCAAAGCAGAGATCCGGATGCGATTCGGCCTCAAAGATATGCCTACCGTCATGATTATGAGCGGCGGCTGGGGAATGATGAGCGACGATGCCGTCAATGCCTATCTGACCAGCTTCGCAGACAAAGTACAATTTATTTTCTGCTTCGGCAGCAACGATAAAGCTTACCAGCGAGCTCAGCAAGATCTGAACTTCAGCCATGAGAATATTCATCTCGTCCGTTATACCAAAGAGATTGATAAGTTGATGGAAGTCTCTGATCTGCTCGTAACCAAACCAGGCGGAATGACATGTACGGAAGGATTAGCCAAGGCAATCCCTATGCTCTTTTACAATCCGCTACCTGGTCAGGAAGAACAGAATTCGCGCTACTTTACAGAACAAGGCTGGGGTGAACCGATTACTTCGATTCATGTCGTTACCCAGTGGATGGAACTGCTGATCAATGATTATGATGCTGTCGTCATACAGCGCCAGCTCAAGCTGGAGCAAATCGACCGCTATAATCCTACTGAATGTGCACGCAGTATTATGGATATGGTGGAACACAATAAGGTCTTAACCTGACGTCAGGTTAAGACCTTATTGTGTTTTTTCCTATTTAAATAGAACAATAAATCAATATTTATCGAGACGCATCTGCTGGTATTCGTTCAATGCATCCTGCCCTACAATCACTTCGCAGCGGTGGATGCGCATCCCTTTACCCATAAACTTGGCTTCGTATTCTGTCATGACATGCTCTTCATTAATGCCGTCACGATGCAGATTCAGGCTGATATTGGTCATCTGCAGACCATAGTCGGCAAATGAATTAATCGAGAACTCGAACAGTGTCTCCGAATCCGTCTTGAAATGAATCTGTCCACGGGAATTCAGCAGACGGCAGTATTTCTCCAAAAAGCGCGGGTGCGTCAGACGACGGCGTCCATGCTTTTTTTTCGGCCAAGGATCACTGAAATTCAGATAGACCCGTTCAATCTCGCCTGGTGTAAAAATATCTTCGATATTCTCGATATTCGCCAGTGCCAGCTGAATGCTGGTTGGATCGCCCAGTTCTGCTTCATTCCAGGCAATACGAGTCTTCTCTGCAGCGCGGCGCACCAATTCATCATACATATCAAAGCCGATATAGTTAACCTGTTGATTCTTCACGCTCATCTGGCTGACGAAGCGTCCTTTACCCATTCCGAATTCCACGTGGATCGGATAATCATTGTTAAAACGCTCACGCCATTTTCCTTTATAAGCTTCAGGGTTCAACACGACCAGATCCTGCTGCTGCTCCAGATCCTCGCGAATCCCTTTTCTACCTCTTAAACGCATCTTTGTCCTCCGATTTGAATAATTCTCATCTTTATTTCGTACGGAATTATTTTGACGAAGAAAAGGGGAAATGTAAAGAGTTATCTGCCAAAAAGTGCACAAAGGAAAGAAGGATTTCCCTATCCTGCGAACAGCATAAGGAAATCCTTCTCTCTATATTTGGAATTGGGGTCCAACAAATTTAAGCATTCATAGTCTACCCATTTTCTGCCGGAAAATCAAATCCATTTTCCCCGGTAGCCACGATGCAGTTAAGAAATTAAGCTAGGTGCACCTATTATTAACCATTTTGCAGCAATATGACACGCAGGTCATTTATTTTTTCATTTTAGGATCTGTATAAGCAGTTGTTACGTCTGATCAGGGAATATCCGTCACACAGCTATGGGCAGAATCACTGCACTTCACGTCTATTTTTACTATAGTAAAAGGACTGTTTTTCTACCCGGCGGTGATTTATTTTTGTTACAATAGAAACTGTTGATTGGCGGAATAATCAGAATATGGATATACCATGAAGGAGCTTGCAGTATGGTTACTATAGAACAGACAGAGTCCCCGGTTCTGTGGGGGGATAAACGATTCCATACGTGGAACACCGAGATGCGGGAGCAGTTTGGAACCAAGGTATTCAAAGTGATGCTGGATGCCGGTTTCACCTGTCCCAACCGTGATGGTACCATTGCCAAAGGCGGTTGTACCTTTTGCAGTGCACGGGGTTCCGGCGACTTTGCCGGCAGACGCCGTGATGATCTGGTCACCCAGTTCAATACGATCCGTGACCGGCAGCACCAGAAGTGGCCAAACGCCCAGTATATCGGCTATTTCCAGGCCTATACCAATACCTATGCACCTGTAGAAGAATTGCGTGAATATTATGAAGTCATTCTGGAGCAGCCGGGCGTTGTCGGTCTTGCAATCGCTACACGTCCTGACTGTCTGCCGGATGATGTGGTTGATTATCTCGCAGAGTTGAATGAACGAACCTATCTATGGGTGGAAATGGGCCTACAGACGATTCATGAATCCACCTCTACTCTTATCAATCGCGCTCATGACACCCACTGTTACGAAGAAGCCGTAGCCAAACTGCGGGCGCGCGGTATTCGGGTATGTGCCCATATTATCTATGGACTGCCGCAGGAATCCCACGAGATGATGCTGGATACCGGACGGGCTGTAGCCAATATGGATGTGCAGGGCATCAAGATTCATCTGCTGCACCTGATGCGCAAGACACCGATGGTCAAGCAATACGAAGCAGGCTTGCTGCGATTCCTGGATCAGGATGAATATATTAAACTGATCGTTGATACATTGGAATTCCTGCCGCCGGATATGATCGTTCACCGGCTGACTGGCGATGCACCGCGCGATCTACTGATCGGCCCAATGTGGAGTCTGAATAAATGGGAAGTTCTGAATTCGATCGATCGGGAGCTCAGACAGCGTGATACCTGGCAGGGCAAGTACTGGAGGGGACGTTAAATGGGATTTCTGTCTGTACTCAGCTTTGCCCACAAACTGGTTGCCGAGCGTCTGGGCAGTACAGCAGGCAGCCAGGCGATAGCTGTTGATGCTACAGCCGGCACCGGTGCCGATACACTGATGCTGGCTCAGGCGGCTGGTGCGAGTGGCCTTGTATACAGCTTTGATATTCAGCAGCAGGCGCTGGATCGTACCCAGAAACGACTCGACAGGTATGAGCATCCTGACAGGCTCGCCCGGACCGAGCTGATCCTAGGCAGTCACGACCGGATGGCGAATCATATCCCGGCAGAGCTTCACGGACGGCTGCAGGCTGTCATGTTCAATCTTGGTTATCTTCCGGCAGGAGATACTTCAGTCATTACCCGTCCGGAATCGACCCTGCCTGCACTCACTACTTCTCTGGAGCTGCTAGCTGTAAAGGGCATCCTGACAATTGTACTGTATCCAGGTCATCCTGGCGGATCTGAAGAAGCCGAAGCTGTACAGGAATGGGCCTCTTCCCTTCCTACTGCTACGGCGCAGTGCATTATATATCGCCAGCTGCAGCGTAGTGATGCGCCATATCTGATTGCTATTGAAAAGAAACAGGCTTGATCGCATAATCGATCCGAACCGGACGCAGATGCAGTACTGCCTGGAGCAGGCTAGGCTTCAGATCCAAATAAGGGCCGATCCTGTCATTATTTCAAATGAAATTGAGGAGATGAAAATATTATGGCAGTACGCAAATTGGAACATGTAGGCATTATGGTGACTTCTATCGAAAAATCTATCGCTTTTTACGAACAGGTTATCGGGCTTCAGCATCTGGAGACAAACGGTCATGTAGATGATGCGATTCGACTGGCATTTCTCGCTTTTCCGGGTCATACCGATACCGAAGTGGAATTGGTACAGGGGTATACCGGTGCATTGACCGAAGAAGGCCGTGTGCATCATATTGCTTTTACTGTAGACGATATTGAAGAAGAATATGCACGGATTCAGGGACTTCAATTGTCCAATCTGGATCAGACAATTACGACACTTCCGAATGGTAGCCGTTACTTCTTTTTCAGCGGTCCCGATGGAGAGCGTCTGGAATTTTTCCAGTCTGCACGTTAAGATGGATACAGCCCCGGCCTTACATCTGATGTTGTCTGTGGATAGGACAACGATACATACGGGGTGAATGTTAACTATATAACCATGTGGAGGAGAGAGATTAATGACGAAGCCATACCCACTGCAATTTCAACCGGAATTCAAAGAACGTGTATGGGGCGGTAGAGCACTGGAACAGTTCGGATGGGATATTCCGGAGGGAGCGATTGGCGAAGGCTGGATGATCGCGGATCATCCGAATGGCACAACATCGGTTATCGGTGGCGAGCTGGACGGTAAAAGTCTGGATCAGCTGCGTGAGACATTGGGGCGCGACTGGTTCGGTACACGGGGTGTATCCGAGACCAACGGCCGCTTCCCTCTGCTGATCAAACTGCTGGATTGCAATGACGATCTATCTGTGCAGGTGCATCCGACCGATGATTATGAAGGTCTGCCGCAAGGTGAACTGGGCAAAACGGAAATGTGGTATGTACTGGATGCCAAACCGGGTGCCAAAATCATTTATGGTCTCAAAGATGGCGTCACCCGTGAATCCCTGGCTGAAGCGATTCGTAATAATCAGATTATGGACGAGCTGCAGGAGGTTCCGGTCGAAGCTGGTGATACTTTCTACATTCCGGCAGGTACGGTACATGCACTGTGCGCCGGTGTACTGGTAGCCGAGATTCAGCAGAACTCCGATACCACCTATCGTCTGTACGATTATGATCGTCCCGGACTGGATGGCAAGCCGCGTGAACTGCACATCGAAGATTCTCTTAACGTGATCGCTTACGAAGGCGCAGGCGCTACGACTATGAAAACAGACGGTCTGTCTGCAGGACAGTGGCTGACACTCGCTACTTCTCCTTACTTTATTGTAGAAAAAGGCAGCGTTGACGGTTCATGGAGCCTGTCCACTCTGCCGGAGAGCTTCACCATCCTCGTCGTTGCCAATGGCGAAGGTTCCATTACGTGGAAAGATGGCAGCGCACCACTCAAAGGCGGACAATGCTTCCTGCTGCCTGCCAATCTGGGTGAATACACGCTGGACGGCAGCTGCACAGTAATCCGTTCCTATCTGCCTTAATACCAAGAGGAACAAACTTATAATGGATTGAATAGATTAACCTGTACCGGTGTGATAATTCCTCCGGTACAGGTTATATTTATGATTGGAAAGGAGATGACACTCATGAAGGAACGTACATTTCGCATGACGGATGAAGAAGGCATTCAGGTGCATATCTATGAATGGCTGCCGGATCAGGAGAATATACATGGAGTTGTACAAATATCACATGGTATGGCCGAGACTGCCCGCCGATATCATCGTCTGGCTCAATCTCTCACTGCACAGGGATATGCCGTCTATGCCAATGATCACCGTGGGCATGGGCTGACTGCCGCTACACCGGATGACCTTGGTGATCCCGGGGAGAATGGGTTTTACTGGATGGAAGAAGACCTGGTGCTGTTATCCCGCTGGATTCATGAGCACTATGCTGCCCTGCCGCTCTATATTCTCGGGCACAGTATGGGTTCCTTTATTGTGCAAAAGTTGATGTATGATCATCCGGATCTATACGATGGATTTATCCTCTCCGGCACCAACGGTCCGCGTGGACTGCTCCAGGCTGGTGAACGTCTGGCACAGCTGCAGCGGCGTCTGCGTGGACCGATGCATCGCAGTCTGCTGCTCAATGCACTTGTATTCGGCCCGTTCAACCGCGGGCTGCCCAGACCGCGCGCGACCCGGTTTGACTGGCTCTCCCGCGATCCTGAGGAAGTGGCACTGTTCGTCAATGATCCTTATTGTGCGCGGCTTGCCAGTGTGCGGTTTTACGTACACTTTTTCCAGCTGCTGATCGAGATTCATCGACCGGATTGTATGCGGCGAATTCCAAAAGACAAGCCTGTCTATCTATTCAGCGGAGATCGTGATCCGGTAGGTGCCTATGGCAAAGGAGTACGCAAGTTGTATGAACAGTATCAGAGATTACAACTGCAGGATATCGAGATCAAGTTGTATCCCGATGCACGGCACGAGACACTTAATGATACGAACCGCGAAGAAGTTACTGCAGATATTCTGGACTGGCTTCAGCGTCATTGTCCTGTACCCAAATAGCCATCAGACCGTTATCGTCCCGGTCTGATGGCTATTTGATAGGATCGATTGATTTCTCAGGAGGATACATGCCGCGAAGTACGCAGCAAATTCAATCCCAGCAGAACAAAAATCCCTCCGGTTACCCGGTTCAGATAACGTGATGCGCGGCTGGATTGCAGCCGGCCGGACATTTTGCTGGAAAACAGCACCAGCAGTATGCACCATAACAAGCCCGTTGTACTGAATGTTAATCCCAGCAGCAGGAATGGAATCGGACCCATATGCTGCGCAGGACTGACAAACTGCGGGATAAAAGCCAGATAGAACAGCGCTACCTTGGGGTTCAGCACATTGGTCAGCATGCCTTGCAGATAGATTTTACGCAAAGGTCGCTGCTCTACATGCTTAAGTGCTTCTCCTTCTTCCTGACGTGCCATCAGAGCCCGAATCCCCATCCAGATCAGATATCCGGCGCCGATCCATTTGACCAGATTAAAAGCAAGTGCCGACTGCATCAGGATCAGTGATAATCCCAGTCCAGCCAGCAGTGTATGTACCAGTGAGCCGCTGATAATGCCATAGACAGACATAAGTCCTGCCTGCTTGCCCTGGAACATACTGCGGCTCAAAATGTAAATCGTATCACTGCCGGGTGTGATATTCAGCAGAATACTCGATAATATAAACAACCAGTAGTGTTCAATCCCCCACATCTCTATCTCCCCCTTTCAACCAGTATCTATGCCTGTTCGTCCGGTTCCTCTGGAGACGATGCATTCAGATAAGGTAGCAACTCGCCATGCTTGCCATAATTATGCGGTGCCAGATCCTCAAAAAAGATAAAGATCTTCTCTTTCTCTACATCAAATACATCCGAAACCAGCTCCGACATCTTCTGTACCAGTTCACGCTTTTGTTCGACAGTTTTGCCTTCAAGCACTTTGACAGTAATAAACGGCATCGCTTTTCACCCTTTCCAGAATAGTTGTCTGATTAATGAATTAGAATACCATGTATATATCCCGGAAAACAACCTTTTCCCGGCAGACTCCGGAATATATAATGATCATCCAGTGTGCGCTAGCATCGTATTACATTTGCAGCTTTTTCTCATAACAAAGACTGCTCTCATCCTCTACATAAATGCCAAACCGCTCGATCTGTTCATAGCCATGACGCTGATAAAAAGCAATGGCTTCGGGCTGGGCAGCTCCCGTCTCCAAGCGGATAATCCGATAATTCTTCTGCCATGCCTGTTCTTCCAGTGCCTGCAGCAGCCTGCTGGCTATCCCCTGACGACGATGTGAGGTACGGACGTAAAATCGCTTCAGCTCGGTACTCTGTTCATCCAGTGCACGAATGGCTCCGCAGCCTACAGGCTTGCCCTCCGCATCATAGGCGATCATAAAGGTAGCCGGGTCAGCCGGACTTAATCCATAGATCGACTCCGCCGGATAGCATTCCATCAGATAAGTATCCAGTTCCTTGATCAATAGATGCAGATCGGTGTGATCAGCTTGTACCGGCAAGATGGTAATCATACAGGCTCCTCCTTAATTATAGTACGTAAATGATGATGCTTATCCTTATCAAGCCAGTTCGTAATGATGAACGACCGGAAATGGATCATAGTAGTGATGCAGCAGCTTTTTCCATTCCTGATAAGGCTCCGAGCCGCGGAATCCCTCAGTATGGTCTTCCAGCGTCTCCCAGCGGACAAGCAGTATGTATTGATTGTCGATCTCCAGACAGCGCTGCAGTTCATGGGACAGATGCCCTTTCATCCCGGCAATAATACGGCTGGCTTGGCGAAAACTGTCTTCAAATGCATCGGTATGCCCTGCCTTGACGTTCAGTATGGCAACTTCCAGAATCATGATGTATCCTCCTCCATAATAAAATAATGAATCCTCACTTGATCAATGCTGTTACCAAATAGCAGCAAACCCAAGATGCTTGTACCATATATTGGCGAATAAAAAGAGCAGCGTCAATCCCCGATTCTTGTCCATATCATTATTCGAATATATCCAATGTAGATAACGACATGCCAAAAAGCCTGCATTCCCGCTGGCTAGACCCTTGTTACACAAGAGCAGATCAGCAGAAATACAGGCTTTGATCACGTTACATTTTACTTATTATAGATGGCTGAATAAGGGATCAATCCCGACTTGCCAGCTTGCTGAGCAGTCTCAGAATCTCCACGTACATCCAGATTACCGTTACCATCAGTCCGAATGCTCCATACCACTCCATGTATTTCGGCAGTCCTGCCTGAGCCGATTCTTCGATCGTCCGGAAATCGAGCAGCAGATTGGCAGCTGCCACGATAACTACAAATACACTGATTCCGATGCCAAGCCAGCCGGTATCATGAATATAAGGCACACTCATTCCAAAAAAGCTCAGCACAAAATTAATCAGATACACAAAAGCAATGGCCAGCGTACAGAGCATAATACCCATAGCCAGTCCGGGAGTCACACGTACGATGCGTGTTGCATACAGCAGCAGCATAAAGAACAGGATACCGACTGTAATCAGAACGGCATTGAGCGCAATACCGGGATAGACCATCTCGACCATCGCCGACAGACCACCCAGTGCCAGTCCGTTGACAATCACATACAGCGGCGCTGTGACCGGAGCAATTTTCGGGAAAAATGTAGTAGGCAGTGCAATCACCAGACTGCCGATCATGCCGACGATCATGTAAGTACGGATGTCTTCACCCTTGTTAAATAAGTACCATGTGTACGCAGCGGATAGTATGAGCAGTATAGTCAGTACGAGTGCTTTACCTGCCGCGCCGGCAATAGTCATAGACTCTCTCTGATCATAGTCTCTTTCTTCCGAGAATGCCCTGCTGTTAAATACAGGATTTTTCAAAGCCATGAAATCATCTCTTTTCCTCAATTAAGAATAAAATGCATACTTTATTATTAACGGTATTTCTTCCTGAAAATTGAATAATGCTCCACTAACGAAGACAAATCTACTATGTCAGATTAGCCTGAATGATGAACTGCTGCAGCTGTTCATCGCTCCATTCGTACAGGAGGAGCAGCTCTTCATACGGGTCTCCGGCAATAGACAGATAGTCGGCAAATGCTGGCTCGGTCTTCATGCCCTGCTGTTTGCGCAGACGAATCTGCTGACGTCCCTGATCGCCGAGATGTTCCAGCAAGCGCTGTTCTACCACCATATGACGGAATCCATTTTGCTGCTCGACTGCACGAGGCTGGGCAAATACTTCGATCTCCCATTCTTCATACATCCAGCGTACAACAGTACACATCAACCCGTCTACTTCGCAGCGATTCAACATCCAATCGGTCATATGACTATAATGCTTGATCAGTATGGCTTCAAACGTATCGGGATCATGTACTTCGCACAGGATATCCAAATCGCTGCTGCCAATATCAATATCAAGTGGAATCGTTCCGGCCAGTACCGGATCATAGGCAGACAGGACAGAGAACAGATCCAGATGCTGCAGCACCTGATAGGCAGAGCGCTGCCTTGCATTGCCGCTTGCCAGATAAGCGGTCTGTCTGAATATACGCTCTATACGAAGAATCGCTTCCGATGTATTCATCATATTGCCTCCAGTATGACACACAAATAACGGTACAAAGTATCTGCTCGCGTTCCTGACGGAATGTGAAGAAAGATTCTTGTACCGTTATATGCTGTAATTTATGGATTAACCCTGATTCTCCCAGTGCTCGTTGATGAATTCATCACGGCCGGACTTTTCACGGTCTTCCTTATAATGCTTGGTGTTCTTTTTGTGGTAATCCTGATGGTATTCTTCAGCCGGATAAAACACGTCGGCAGGCAGAATCTCGGTTACAACCGGCTTGTCGCCAAACCGTCCGCTTGCTCCGACTTCCGCTTTGGTCTTTTGGGCCAGTTCCTGCTGCTCATCATTATGATAAAAAATAGCAGTACGATACTGCGAACCGCGGTCATGAAATTGTCCGCCATCATCGGTCGGATCAATCTGCGGCCAGTACAGTTCCAGCAGACGCTCATAAGGGAACAACTCCGGATCAAACGTAATTTCCACTACTTCATAATGACCGGTATTGCCGGTCTTGACCTGCTCATAAGTCGGGTTCTTCACATGTCCGCCAGTATAACCGGATATGATACCATGAATGCCGGGCAATTCCTCAAATGGAGTAACCATGCACCAGAAGCATCCGCCAGCGAATGTTGCTTTTTGCAATTCTGCCATATCGATTTATCCTTTCAGCTGTAAATTGGGTGTCTCTATATCATACCATTTTCAAAACGGAACGTCTGCTTGAACAGCCTGGAGCAGACGAAGATACAGAGATAGCGCCTCTCTATTGCTTCCCTGTCATCTTCCCCATTATAACGTATCATGGAGAAATTACCTGTCTTCATTGAAAGTCGTCCGGGAACGCTCCATGCGACGCAGCTCGGCATTATGATAGCGGCTGAACAGCAGCAGGGCAGCGACAGCACCCAGCAGGGCAAATGTCATATCCCACTGTGTATCCCACACGTCGCCCTGTGTACCGAGAAAAGCTTCGGCTGCTGTGCCGGTAATTCCTGCTACTGCAAATTCAATCAGTTCATAAGCAGCGCTAATCGCCATACAAATCGAGATTACAATTGTCACCAGCCATTTCCCCGAACGAAGCGGCGATGTACGAAGCAGCATTTCTCTTACAATCATCGCTGGAACAAATCCCTGTATAAAATGACCCAGTCGATCATAGTAATTGCGCTCCAGATGCAGACTATCCCGCAGCCAGTTGAACAGCGGCATCTCGGCATAGGTATAGTGTCCGCCAATCATCAGAATAATCATATGCAGCGCAATAAGACTGTAGACGAGACCCGTCAACTGAAACCGCCGATAAGTCAGCAGCAGAATCGCACCGCCAATAAGCGCCGGGAATACTTCCAATATCCATGTGAACCAGTCATGCGGATGAATAGCCGACCAGACCAGCACCGCTGCTATCACAGCCAGTAGTACAATATGCAGCTTTTGTTCCCGCCTTTGCTTCTTCCCTGTACGTAATCTGTTCATTTCCGGAACTTCTCCTTTGGCAGAATAGGATGAAAAGGATCTGTTATGTAGGTAGGATCTTCAGTGGTGCCATTGTAACATACAACAGAACAAACAAAAGCCACAAATCCAGGCTTGGCCCTCGGATCTGTAGCTGATTTGGCATTCATTATATGTCTGTAGCTATTATTCTTCTTCTCTTGGGATGTAGACGACAAAACCGCTGTCTTCACAATACACGTCACCGAATTGATAGATCCCGCTTCGGCTGACGAACAGCCATTCCAGTACCTTTTGAATGGTTTGCAGCATGAGAGTCCCTCCCGTAAATGAAATAAAACCTTAATGGTTTAAGCACATTCTACGGGGGGAGCCGGCATTGTGTCAATCACTATTTTTGTAAAAATATGTTAAGACAATTATCGTTATATTAACTGTGTGTAAACATATTAGTTAAAATGGCCTAATCACATATGCAGCAAGGGATTATAGACATTAATAAATGTTGCATTTGTCTATAAAAAGCACAATATTGCGTTATCAATTAAACTCTTTTTCATAGATAATAACTTCCATATTATCCCGTGTAATTGAATGTTTTACATACTGAAAGTTCTGTCGTTTCCAGAATATATGTGCAGGTTCATTTTCAATATTTACAGCCAGACGAAAAGCCTGAACCCCCTGGTGAATCAGCCGCTGTTCAAATGCCTGAAAAGCCTGGTTACCCTGCCCTTTGCCCTGACAGGATTTATCGATCATAAACAGTCCCAGCCATGGATATCCATCATTCGGATTTAACGAAAGGTACTCCACGATGCCGATCGGATGATCATCGCTGCAGATCACATAGCGTTCTGCACCAAGCTGTATCGTCTCCTCCACTTCCTGCTGTATTTCCTCGGCGGTCAGCTGTTCCCTGCCTTTGATAATACGATTGTAAAATGGATTGGAATTAATGATCGACAGTTCCACTTCCAGCAGATCAGGTGATGTGCTTACAAATGTAATCATATTCTCCTCCTCGGAATCGGTAATGGGTATGAGATACATGGAATGGTTACTGCCAGCAAGCGCTCGTACTGAATTTTACCATATTAATGTTAGATGCCAGTGGATCAGAGGTAATACATGGATGACAGCATCACGGATTGCGCAAAACGGTCATTACACTGGTTATATACCTCTTTTTATTTGGCGTGACTTTGCACTCATATCTAAAATATCAAATTTCTACACAAAGGAGATAGCCTATTATGACGAATGACAACTCTATTCCTCGTGATCATACACTGGAGGGCGGAATTGGACTGCTTTCGGAAGGGTATGAATTTGCCATGAAACGTCGTCAGGAATTCCAGTCCGATATTTTTCAGACCCGTATGCTGGGACAAAAAGCAATCTGTATCGGTGGCAAGGAAGGTGCCGAATTATTTTATAATGAAGAGCTATTCCAGCGCGGCGGTGCCATTCCCAAGCGTATCCAGAAATCACTATTCGGTGAAAAAGGAGTACAGACACTTGATGGACAGGCTCATGCTCACCGCAAAAAGTTGTTCATGTCCCTCATGTCACCTGAGCGTCTGAATGAAATTGCCGGGATCGTCGAGCAGCAATGGGAAGCGGCTGCGCTGAAGTGGCAAAGTACAGAGCAGCTGGTACTATTTGACGAAGCCCAGCAGGTGATGTGCCGTGCGGCCTGTCAGTGGGCAGGTGTTCCTTTGCAGGAAAGCGATGTGAAGCAGGTCGCTGATGATCTGGGTGATATGGTTGAGTCATTCGGAGCGGTCGGTATGCGCCATCGCCGCGGCAGACAGGCTCGCCGACGTACAGAGAAGTGGGTATCACATCTGATTGAGCAGATTCGTGAAGGTGAGCTGGAGGCTCCGGAACAGACAGCAGCCCACGCCATGTCCTGGCACCGGGATACCGAAGGGAATCTTCTGGATACCCAGACGGCAGCTGTAGAGTTAATCAATATTATTCGTCCGATTGTAGCGATTGGTCGTTATGTAGTATTCAGCGCGGTCGCTCTGCATGACTATCCGCAAGCCCGGCACAAACTGGTACAGTCATTGCAGACGGGTGACCCTACCTACAGTCAATGGTTTGTACAGGAAGTGCGCCGATTTTATCCCTTCACTCCGATTCTTGGTGCACAGGTACGCAAAGACTTTACGTGGAAAGATTATTCTTTTGAAGAAGGAACGATGGTACTGCTGGATGTATACGGCACCACTCATGATGAGAAGCTGTGGCAGCAGGCAGATGCATTTGAGCCGGAACGGTTCGAACACTGGAATGGCAGTCCGTTCGATCTGATTCCCCAGGGAGGCGGCGATCATTACCGCAATCATCGCTGCGCCGGCGAATGGCTGACGATTGATGTGATGCGTGTCAGTCTGGAGTTCCTGACCACCCGTATCACTTATGAAGTTCCTCCGCAGGATCTGACCATCGATCTGTCCCGGATGCCTGCCATTCCGGAGAGCCGGTTTGTGATGAGCGATGTGCAGGTACAGCAGAACACTGCCGGGTCCTGAGTAGTACGTCTATACTGTGCCATCGTAATTGCCATATCCTATAGCATATACAAAAGCTGCTTGCTGCATATAGTGCAGGGGCAGCTTTTTGCTCAATAGATTCGGCGCATACGATTTTGTAGAAATAGGGTAATATTATTCATAACCTATAGTTCAGGAGGAAACTGTTATGCCGCATAATACACAGCATGTCCCCTATGGATACGAGCCGCCTGTCGAGAAGTTCAGGGGTACACTGATCTACTACGATTCATTCCAGAACACAACAGACGAAGAACTGGAACAGGCGGCAGCTATCGCCGATCAGATGCATTTCGATCGGTTGGTTCTCTATCCGCTGCATGAACAGACCGTCAAACGAATGTCCAAAGCGCCAGTCTCTCCTTTTTACAAACGTGAAGATCGGCTGCATGAATGGCGGCAGGATACCGGACGCAAGGATATTATGATCGAGAGCTGGGAAGGCAAACGCAAAAAATATACTCCCATCGAAGCGGCTCTGCGCACACTGACCGATCATTATGCCTCCCCTTACTTTCTCCTGATGACGCCGGATATGGCCAATCAGTTCGCTTCCTTTTCCACTTTTAAAGAATGGATTGTCAAAGTCAGTCTCGTACTGACCGAGCGGCCAAAGCAGCTTCATCCCCGATTGGAAAAATATGCTTCACGCTGGCGGGTAGCGGGAGAAACGCGCAGCAAAGATACTGCCTCTGATTCCTAATGTCAGCGACCGCGACCCATCGGGTTCCCATGCTATACCGGATATAAATTCATAATCACAGTCATCCTGCCTGTTACCGGGCCGAATGGCTGTTTTTAGTCCGGTAAAATCTCCTGTAGATGTTCACTCCCGAGCATTTGGCGGAAATGATGGATCATATGGGCAATATAATCCATTGCCAGCCATTTTAGAGTTAGTTCCTGTCCGCTGCGGGTCAGGCATGTCTTCTCGTAATCTTCCTTTGGAATCTGATTCAGTAGCGTAGCAATCTGCAGATTACGCGTCATCCAGAGCAGAATGAGATCCTGCTGATCATAACTGTTCTGATAATCATTCAGCTCTACCCAGCGATCCTGATCATAATCGGTCAACCGCACAGGTTCTTCCGACAGCGCAATACTGACAAACCGGATATAATTATGCGAGGCTGAATCGCAAAGATGCCCAAGAGTTTCCTTTTGCGACCACTGCCCGGCATGGGGTTTGGAGCTGAATAGATCCGGCGGAATATCATTTAATTTCCCCTGAAAATAGATGACCAGTTCCTGCAATCTGTGACTGAGCGTATTCATATACAGCACTCCTCGCTTGGAATTTGTGAAGACGGAGAATGTTCTGAATCCAACTTTATCAAAATTATAGCACATAATAAAAAGCTGTCCGCTACATGAGCAGACAGCTTCTTTATGAATAAATATCTTCTCAAATTTTGAAGAACATTTCTTTATAACTATTATTTAAAATAAGGCTTATTTATCAAAATCATTAACTGAAATAAAGATAAACGAATTTAGCCAGTATTTGATTGTAACATATATAATATATTTTTTTACCATTTAATGAATTTTATTCTTATAATTTTGCAAATATGTCTAATTATTTACAACAATAACCATATATTGAAATAAAAAGGTTATTGATGTTATGCTTAGGTAGATCGTAAATCTAAAAAAAAGGAGTTTTGTAAATGAAAAATCGTAACATTGCCCTTGTTTCTGCTTTCGCGCTTGCTGCTACTCTCGTCGCGCCAATGGGTTTGGCAGGTCCAGCCTCAGCTGCCAGTACAGAAGCTGCGCCATCAATATCAACTCAAGCAACCGCATCTGCCCTACCTTATGATGTAGGTTCAAAAACAGTGTTTCTCCACGGTGAGTTCAGCATTACATTTACTCCAGCCAAATACGCTACATTTCAAGTACAAGTTGTGAATTCCGCTGGCCAGGTAGTATCCAACTTGTCTTACAGCGGCAGTAGCCCACATACCATTACCAAAAATGATGTTTATTTAGGCGGATATCATACCTTTAAGGTCACTTCCAACGTACAAGGAGCCGGAACCTTTTATCTTAATCCTTCCAGCTAAGTTTGATCTTAATTTTTGATGTTTTAATTACACATAATAAAAAGCCCATTTCCTGATGAATATTCTCAGAGAAATGGGCTTTTTAATAAAATTTATAGTAGTATCAAAATCTATTAGATCAGATATCACTTATTTTCTTAGCGGTAAGGCTGTCTACAAGATAATTATTTTTCAAATACGTTTTTTATCTTGGCAGCGTCTGAAGATACGTCACGTAATATTGGTTGTGATTACGCTGATCCAGTTTGCGGGCAGTTTCCAGTGCCATTTCACTATACTGAGCAGCCAATTTGTTCACATCTGTCGCATGTTCCGGGTACGGGTAAAAAGAAGGAAGCTTCACATTGAAGTTGACCTGCTCCTCGGCCAGACGCCGGAATAATGCTGCTGCATAACCATGGAACAGCATATTATCGAGCGGATCTTCATGTTCTGCGGTCCAGGAGATATGTTTCTCAAACAATTCCAGTGCCTTGAACGGATCGGTTACGGTCAGGTATCCGATCTGTTCTCCTATACAGCGCAAAAAGTCATGATTATCCTTGGTCAGCCGATATCCTTTTTTCTGATACTTCTCTGCTTCCTGGTGACGACCCAGACGGTGCAGAGGCAGCAATACTTTAGACAAAGTCAGATGCGGAATCTCTGCACAGGTCATTTTCCCGGTCAGAATAGGCTGCGCTGCCTGAAGCAGCTGCTCATCATCACCAAGACGCATATAATATTCGACAAACTCATTCTGCTCACAGGCTTCGCAGTCACTCATTCCGTCCCGTTCCATCGGTCTGAGCTGCTGCAGGAACTGTCCCGCTTCCTCCAACTGACCGGATTGCAGTGCCAGTGTAAAGCGGTAGTACCAATAGGTCCGGTCATTATAGCCGTGTTCCTGATACCGGCGCCGCATATCTTCCAGCAGATTATCGATCTGTGCCCGCTCAATCTCCGGGAAACAGAGCAGATTATCTACGATCCATTTATACGACCAGAGCAGCGGATAATCATAATATTCCTCCGGATTCTTGTCATACTGACCAAGCTGCCAGGAGAAAGCGACCAGCGCTTTGCGCGGATATCCGCTGAATGTAGCCGTCTCGACAATCTCCCCACGAATTTCGTAGCCGGCATCCACTTCGCCCAGACTGTCGGCAATCCGGGCTGCTTCTTCCAGCAGCTCCAGCTTGGCATGTCCATTAGGCAGTTGATAGGCCTCGTCCATTAATTCTTCATAACCCCGTTCTGTATTCATAATTAATTACACTCCTCCGTTTCCCTGATATACTGATAAATCCTGCCAGTGTAATATGAATTGCCATTTCGCTTATCAAATCGGGCTGCGATATCCAGTGCCTGAGCCAGCACATAATCAGCCAGCGTACTAACATCTGCCTTATCGCCGGTATAGCCATATTCCACAGGCAGACGGATTTGATAATGCACATCCTTCTCCTTGCTTAACCGCCGCAGCAGTCCGGCTGCATACATTGTGAACATCATGACCTCCCATATACTCTCATGATCAATCAGCCAATCTGCATGACGTTCGAACAGATCCAGCCCGAGAAATGGATCGGTATGCGTAAGATAGCCAATATGCGCGCCTATCGACTGCAAATAATCACGATTGCTTGCAATATTCGCATAATTGCGACTGCGGTAGTCTTCCGCTTCGGCTGTACGTCCCAAATGGTAAAAAGGCAGCAGCAGTGAAGCAATGGTCTGATGAGGAACCGTAGTACAGCTCATTGTCCCCTGCAAAATAGGTTCGGCTGCCTGCAAAGCTTCTTCATGTCTGCCCAGTATGATATGGTGATCCACCAGTTCATCCTGCTCACAGGCAGAGCAGTCACTCATCTGATCACGCGGCAACTGCAGAACAAGCTTCATATAGTCATCCGCCTGCTCCAGCTCTCCGACGTACAGATGCAGGGTATACAGATTGGAGTAATACGTGCGGTCACTATAACCAGCCGCCTGGTAACGTACACGCATATCGTCTATCAGTTCCTGCAGCTGCTCCCGGCTGATCTCCGGAAAATCGATAGCATTGACAAAGATCCATTTGTACGACCAGAGCAGATTATGCTGATTGTATGCCTGCGGATTCTGATCATACTGACCAAGCATCCACGAATAATGAATCATTGCTTTGCGGGGATAGCCGCTGAATATCGCTGCTTCCACCAGCTCGCTGCGCACCATGTATCCCGCTTCGATATGTCCCTGATGATCCGCAATCCGTACCGCCTGCTCCAGAAGTTCAACCTTGGTCCGACTGTCTGGCAGTTCAAGCGCCTCTCTGTACAGCGCCAGAATTTCCGGATCAATCGGTGTACTCATAGCGAGTCTCCTTTGCCACCTGCAGACAATCCCCATTCGATAAATCGCAGAATGCCCTGATTCAGGACAGCCATCTCCTGCTTGTTCATTGGATAGTGGCCCATCATGAGTGAATTAACATATAACATCTCGATCGCTACCTGCATCATCTCCTCGCTACCCGGCTGGAAAATGCGTCCAACTACCGGATTGTCCAGATTCAGATACAGCGTCGAATACGCCGACTGCTGCATCGTGGATCCCAGTGAACCGAGAATTGAAGAAAGCGTATCTGTACTTACTTCCTTGGCAGCTTCAAGAGAACGCAGATCCGAAGATTCCTTGGATAGGGTAAACAGTGCCGGCAACTCGGATGGTTTGAACCGCTTCAACTGGATCTGACAACGGAAACGTTGCAGAGCCATATCGGCAAGCCGTGTTTTCTCATAGTATTCCTTGCGTTCCTGCGGTGTCAGATCGGTAAAGGACATGGATACATCTTCCGGCAGCAGACGCTCGGTGACTACCTGTGCATTGACTTCGGGCAGCAGCGCCATTAGCTCGGCATCATAGATGTACCCACCATTAACTACCAGCAAGGATTGTGCCGAAGCCACATGAGTGATCTGACGATATTCGTCCAGTGTCAGCGTATAGTGAATATGATCATGCTCCTTGAGCATTTCGCCCAGAGTACGCCGTCCATAGGTCGTCTCGAATGGCAGCCAGCGGTGAACGATCCGGTAGAACTCGGCATCTTCGGTTGCCAGTGCTTTCATCGACAGGGCATGCAGCTGGATAATATGCTGCAACCGGTCAGGATCATAATCAGCCATGCGCATCAATTCGCTGCGGATGGCTTCGCCCAGCTCATCACGTACTTCTTCCAATCTTTCATTTTCATAAAAATGTTCACGTGATGCTGTCGGCTGCAGTTCATCGGTCCAGATCAGACACTTCACAAAAAAGGCCCAATCCGGCAAAATATTCTCTGCTTTGTCGGAGACAAGCATGTATTTGAGATAAACCTGATGGGAACGCTTGGCATTCAGATTAACTGCATGCGGTAGCACATAGGCAATCCCTCCTGTCCGACCGGAAGCCGTACGCAGTGGAATAAAGTCTCTGAACTGCTCTCCCATTAATCGTTCGCCATACTGTAATACTTCTTCCCGATTACTGCGGGCCAGATCCGGTTCCTGAATCCAGACCGGACGGTAATCATTGATCACTTTGCTGGATGTGCCGTCATTGAATGTAATCGGATAAGGCAGCAGCGCTCCATAGTAGTACAGGCCACGCTCGAGCTCCTGTGGTTCATAATACATTTCACTGCCTGTCTTGCAGCGCAGGTATACCTTGGTTCCTGCCGACAAATCCGTTTCCAGGGTACGGATACTGTACGTACCGTCCGGCTGTCCACGCCATTCCAGCGTAGGGCCACCCTTGGCGGAGCGAGTCACCATGACAATCTCGTCACTAACCATAAAGCAGGACAGCAGACCAATACCGAATCGCCCGATAAACGTCGTCTCTCCAGTAAAAGCAGCCTCGCCACGCTTGGAAGACTGACCGATTTGTGCCAAGAATTCATGAATATCTTCCTCGGTCAGACCAACACCATTATCTTCGATAATCAATGTGGAATTTGCACCGCTTCCGGCGAGCTCGATATGCACCTTGCCTTGATAATCCGTCTCCAACTGGTTACGTGCCGTAATGGCATCCACTGCATTTTGCATCACTTCACGCAGGAATACCCGCGGGTTACTGTATAAATGATTGGATAAAATATTGATCATGCCGCTCAGGTTCACCTGAAAACGATAATTATTCTGATTGCTCATAAGTACTCTCCATTCTCACCTGAAATGTGAATATCTATTTTTCTTTCGGATGCGGAGCCTGTGATTATATGTCTTTGGACTGCTTGTGTTCAGCGACCTGATGAAGCACATCTATAGCTTGGATCCGGCTTGCCACTTGATCGTAATCCAGAAAAGCATCGTATTCGTAATAATATTTTAATGCCATCACAATCATCGTGAGCGATATCGGCTGTTTCGCCTGCTTGAGTACATCGATCACATCTTCAAATGTGGCAAGTTCCAACCATGTCTGGACACCTTGCTCCGCAAACCTGGCAGGCAGTATGTCCTCACGGTCATTTTGTACCGTCAAGCCTTGTTCTTCCTGCTCTCCCAGCCATTCTTCACTAAAATAATAGATGGGTGTATGGAGCGGATCTTCATTCCAGCGCTCCACATCGGTATAGAGCCATTCATTATGCAGCTGCCCATGTATAGCGACCAATTCCTGCAGATTCCCGAATGCCATGCTATCCGGACGGATTCTGCGGTTATAATCCGTCATCCGATCTTCGTATCGGCTCATCTTATCCCTCTTTTCTGCCGGAAGACGGACTGTGTTTCATCTGCATTTTGCGCAGCAGCCTGACGATTCCATCGCGGTTTTTGGCTTCTTTCATGTATTTGGGCATAGGATGGGAAGCTGTGCGGATAACCTGAAAATACATGGAATTCTCGCGCAGATCTGCAGAGATATAGTCTAGCAGATAGCTCAGATGCTCCCGATTCAGTGCCCACACCTGTTGTCCACGATAATCATCCATGAAATACAGTTCCAAATTAAAATAAGGCTCTCTACCCTGATAAATCTCCGGCATCTGCCAGTAGCCGGTATCCTGCTTGCGAACAGCAGCGCGGTTAACCGTATTACAATAGGGACATGGAAAATGAACCTGCTTTTGACCGAATTGTCGCCGGTTATGCAGCGGCTGGTTGAACCACCTCTCGCAATGTGTACATATTGCAGCTACCGAGTAAGCATATCGCGGCTGTTGTCTTGATTGATACAGGCATGATGAACAGCGCACGATAACTTCTTGCTCATCTGATAGATAGCGAATACTGGCTGGTCCTTCGCACTGAGAACATTTGACGATAATTTCACCGCCGCTGTTCAGGATCGCATAGATGGAATAAGGCATTCCGACAGGATCTTTGAAACGTTTCACCTTTGCACCTCCCTTGATAGGTTATGTCTCCATAACCGGTTAGCTGAATAGGCATATTATCCATAGCCGTTGCTATATCCAGAATTACATTCCAGTTCTCTCCTTATTCCTGCTATTTAACAGGATATATTACTTATAAGTATACCGATGTATTCGGTCAGTAACAACCTGATTACCGACTGCACCTAACTGGTGAAATAGAATAGAAGCTGCTATTTTATAAATCAACATGTATTAGAATTCTCTAATGTCATTTTGCTTATTCACTCATTTTCCGCCAAAAATACGCATTTTTATGACTGTATGTAAACGTTTGTGAATGAACGATAATTGCTATTTACCGAATTAGCTTGTACTCAATATAAATTGAACAAATTATTTAGCAAGCTACTACTTTTGACCTAATCATTCTCGCTGCTGCATACGATAATAAGTAGTATCCAGGTAATTCAATCACTTATTAAATCGACAAAACTACGATAAAAAAATTACCGAAAACGAATTTGGACGTGGAGGCATTCTGTATTATGACAACCAACAATCAGGATCAAACTGTAACCAATGAACTTGTAGTAAAATCTCTTGAGAAAAATCTGGCGATTATCCGGTTTGATACGAATCGTCAGGTCGCTTATGTGAACAATATCTTTGCAAGTACTATGGGTTATACACCAGCCGCCATGCTTGGCATGAGTCACAAACAGTTTTGTTTCCCCGAATTTGTGAATAGTCCCGAATATGAGTTGATGTGGAAAAATCTCTTTTCCGGCAAAAGCTTTCAGGATAAGATCAAACGTATGGATGCGCACGGTGACGCGATCTGGCTTGAAGCCACCTACATGCCTGTTTTTAACGAAGCAGGTAACAGAGTCATCGGAGTGACCAAAATCGCAGCGAATATTACTACACGTCAAATGAATATTACAAACGTTGTACAGGATATGCAAAATATGGCCGATGAACTAAGTCAACGCGCAGATACCGGTATCCAGCGCAATCAGGATCTGCTGACCAGCATTAACAAAATTGCTAATGCTTCACTGGAGAATACGTCTACTCTTCAAAATCTGCAACAGCAGGCACACTCTATTCAGGGAGTGGTGCAAACGATTCGTGATATCTCTTCGCAGACACATCTGCTCGCACTTAATGCCGCTATCGAAGCTGCCCATGCCGGCGAATTCGGCCGCGGATTCGATGTAGTAGCCAAGGAAGTACGCAAGTTATCCGGTATGGTCGAGAAATCCATTATTGAAGTCAAAAACAGTGTAGATTCGATCACCCAGGAGATCAATAAAATCTCGGACGGAACTACGGGTGTACAAAGCGATGTGGAAGATAGCCAGCAGCAGATTCAGGTAGCCATAGAGGAATTCTCTACGATTGCCTCATCAGCCCAGCAGTTGGATAACCAGGCACGTAAAGTATCCGATATTATCTAAGATCTATACTAATCTAATCATTATATGATGTTGACCCAATCAGCAGACTGTTATCGCAAGATATTGTGATGACAGTCTTTTTTGATGAAATTAATCTTCTATTTCAGCTATGAAAAGATAGAACATCTCGCTTGAATTGTATAAAATAGGAGATAGAAGCAGTCGTTCGATCTGCTACTGTTCTTTATTGAAAACGTTATCATAAAATAAGTATCAGGCACTGCCAAATTCCTGCAAAGGTGGTCATTCGATGGAATCCTCTTTTCTCAAAAGCTATAGACCGCATCTGCACTTCGCACCGCAGCAAAACTGGATTAATGATCCGAATGGACTCGTTTATTTTGAAGGTGAATATCATCTGTTCTATCAACATCATCCGCATTCTACAGTATGGGGACCGATGCACTGGGGTCATGCTGTCAGTACCGATCTGATTCACTGGGAAGAGCTGGATATTGCTCTCTATCCGGATGAACAGGGTACGATCTTCTCGGGCAGTGCCGTGATTGATTGGAATAATACGTCCGGTCTATTCCCGGATGAGCCAGGTATGGTCGCTATCTATACAACTCATCTGGATACAGCAGATTCGCCGGATATCGATGCACCCTATGTACAGTCACAGTGCATTGCCTACAGCCATGATCGGGGCAGAACATGGACCAAGTATGAGCATAACCCGGTATTATCCAGCACCGACAAGCCTGATTTTCGTGATCCCAAGGTATTCTGGTATCGTCCCAAAGGTTACTGGGTCATGGCGCTGGCGACCGGACAGAGTATTTCGTTCTATACCTCCTCCAATCTGCTGGACTGGAAGCTGGTCAGCGAATTCGGAGCGGGCATCGGCTGTCATGAAGGCGTATGGGAATGTCCGGATCTGTTCCGACTCCCAGTAGAAGGAACCGAAGCGAGTAAATGGGTGCTGCTGGTCAGTATCGGCGACAGTCCGGAGCTGTATCACGGTTCGCGTACCCAGTATTTTACCGGCTCCTTTGACGGACGACAGTTTATGCCGGATCACTCCAAAATCCAGTGGCTCGATTACGGACGGGATAATTATGCAGGAGTTAGCTTCTCGGACATTCCCCAGTCGGATGGCCGCCGGATCTATATGGCCTGGATGAATAACTGGCGGTATGCCCATCAGCTGCCAACCGGCAATTGGCGCGGTTCGATGACACTGCCACGCGTTCTCTCCCTTCGATCGATCAAAGACAAAATGGTACTCTGCCAGCGTCCGGTCGCAGAGCTGGATCGCAGTTTCACTTCCAAGACCAAACTGAGAAGTCTCTCCATAACCGATGGTCAGACCTATGAAGTCGATCTACCGGCGAGTATTGCTGATATTAATCTTCATCTGCAGCATGATGGCATTGAAGAATTCGGCGTTGTTATTCATCATACAGCCGACCAGCAGACCAGCGTATCCTACAACTCAAGCAGTGAATTGCTGAGTGTGAAGCGGGAATCGAGTGAAGATAGCGAATATGCGCCCATGTTCAATCGTCCGCAGCAAATTCATATTCCATCCAGTAGCCACTTTGGTCTGCGGATTGTACTGGATGCTTCATCGGTAGAAGTATTCGTCAATGACGGGCTGTATTCGATCACCAGCCTCATTTTCCCTGATAAGACATGCGAGCGAATCTCCATCTATACGCGTGGTGGGGATATAAGGTTGTATGACAGCTATATTGCTGCTGCTCCATAACCAACAGTTGAAGATCGATGATTATTCTAACCATTTATGCCCATTTTATTCTAATATCAAAAAGGCAGCAGGATCATTTGATCTCTGCTGCCTTGCTTATTTTACATGCCATTCCATTCCCGGTAAAACCGGTCTACATAGTCCTGCATATACTGATGGCGTTCCTCGGCAATCTCACGAGCGGCTGGAGTGTTGATCCGGTCTTTGAGCTTCAGGAGTTTCTCATGGAAATGATTAATTGCAGTGCTCTGTCCATTGCGGTATTCTTCGGCTGTCATCTGTTCTCTCACCGGTACTTCAGGATCATACATCAGATCACCCACATGGCCGGCATACACAAAGCAACGCGCAATTGCAATTGCTCCGATGGCATCCAGCCGATCGGCATCTTGTACGACTTTTCCCTCGATCGTACGCATCGGTGGATTATTCCCGCCATTGTAAGACATATTGGCGATAATCTCCAAAATATGTTCGCGCTCCTGCGGGTCCAGCGGCTGCTGATCCAACCAGCCATTTAGACGTTGCATTCCTGCTTCCTTGGATGGATTCAGCTTCTCGTCTGCGATATCGTGCAGCAGTGCAGCCATCGTGCAGATAAACAAGTCAGCCTGTTCGGCCGCAGCCAGGCGCCGGGTCATCTGCACCACACGGTGAATATGCCACCAGTCATGTCCACTTGTCTCACCACTTAGCTCGGTTCGGACAAATGCTTCGGTCTCCTCCAGCATCTGCTGTCTGCTGGAAGACCTTTGCGGAAGATCGCTTGGTTGGGATTCGGAATGGTTTGTTGGTAACGGATTTGCTTTTGAATATTGCAGCTGATCTAATTGCTGATTATTGGATGTTGTCATGGGAATATTCCTTTCCTTTTGCCAGAATAGCTTGATAATTCGGGGATTACTTTCTTTATGGAGAATAGCTCTATTCATTAGTCACATATCGTTACTTACATAGAGATAAGCCATTCTTGATTTGAAAAGTACAGCCTGTTCGAACAGCATACCATTATACAGAGCAATGTGGGATACAGCAGCTTTTATATAGCTGTCTTTTCATTCTTAAATATCAGGTGTATGTTCTGTTTCTAACTCCTTCTCGTGCCGGGCTCCAGATCCAGCTGTCTTATTCATATAAAGCTGCATTTCTGCGCTAATGAGATAGATGACACCTGCAGCTGCTGCAGCAATACTCAGATACAATGGAGCTAATCCTACAATATCCAGCGCATCTCCAAAAGAACCCGCCCAAATATTCATTCCCTGTGCAATAATAGCCGCGCCTATGTATCTGCCTGTATATAATACGGCACCAATTCCTAATAATCCGATTCCTGCTCCGCGTCGATTCATTGTCACCCTCCATCTCATTCATTGGACAAATTTATAATATAGGATAATCTCGTACATGAACTGTCTCTATTTATAACAAAACGACTGTCCTCCTTAGTATAGCAGAGGCAGTCGTTTCAGTTGTTTCCCTGTTATAAAGCTCCATCACACGTAATGAGCATGATCATGCCGCATTGTCTATAGAACCTCGTAAATATCCAGCAATACCGCATCCGGCAGACGGGTAGCCGCTCCGATGAATATCCGTTCCTGCAGCCAGCTATACCGTAGACTACTCGTCTCAAATACCGGTACTGTGCGGAAATAGACATGCTCCGGCGCAACAATCTCTCCGGCTGCTGCCTGCTCGCGGTAAGGCTCACTGACCTGACGAATCCCGTTATTTTCGATATAAATTAATTCATTGTCCTGCGTGCGAATAACGTATCTCGCCGATAAATCCGTTTTACCGTCCGGACGAATAATCTGCGAATCAACGCCGCCCGGCAGCAGATCACCTTCAATCTTGCCGGTTACCCGACCGGATAGAATCGGAATCAGGCGACGGCGCCCCAGAGGAGTAATACCTACATCAATCGGTGTATCTACCTGAATCGTCAAGGAAGCCATTAAATGAAGTGTTGGTTGCTGCATAGTATCTCTCCTCGTAATGTAAATAAATACATGTTATTATTTACATATTATTATAAAGAAGAAAGAAACATATTGTCAAAATAGCTGGCTGGCGGGATAAATGCTTCCTTATTTCATATCCGAAGGTATCGCTGCTTCGCAGGCATTATTCACTTCCCAGCAGATCAGTGTCGCACTATCATACGCCTGATGGGTATGCAGCTGGTTCAGAATATGATGCAGATTATGACTCATGCTGTTATTGTTATACAGCGCTTGATACAGATTAGATGGCGTATTATAAAAGGCCTCCGCTCCATCCAGCACGCCATCTGTCAGCATCACAATCACATTACGCCCACTGCGCAGCTCCCGGCGCCCGGAGCTATAACAAGGCACTGGCAGATCAAATGTATTCACCCTACCGATCCATTCGTAAAATTGCCTCTGATTCAGTAGATACTGATCCCATTTGGCCAGTTCGGGATGCAGCAGATAAGCCGCACAATCTCCAACTGAGAACCACCACAGATACTGCTCACGCTGATACAGAATTAGACAGGCTGTCTCTCCCTGCACGGTCTGACAGGCTTCGCGGAATTCTCTGCTACTGAATAGTGCACTGAAATAATAATCCAGACGCTCAAACGTATCGCTGCTGTTCAGTACCCGGTTCAGTTCTTCCTGCTGACTCAGCAAGTAATCAATCACCAGTGTCGCACTTTCTGCTGTCTGATGAGCATCCATCAGTACCGCCAGCTTCCACTGTCCTGTCTCACTCTGAAGCACCATCAATCCATCTTCGTTCTTGTTCGCTCCACTAAGTGTATGTCCGCCATATCGTCCGATATGTATGCCTTTTTGTTCGGAGACTGAGATCTCATCCAAAAACATATATCTGCTGCCTACCCAACTGTAGCTCATGCCTGCAGCCTCCTTTTATAGTGTATATTTTTAACGTCTTGATTCGGCTTGATTCATCTTCATACGTATGAAAGATTCTTTTACAATTAACCATATTCGATACACGTCCCCCATCTGAACATGCCTCATCGCTGCACATTGGTATAAAAGAAAACAGACCGCGCTATGTACGGCGGCCTGTTCAGACAGCTGTTGGTCGGCATGATGGGAGACGGAACTTCTTGCTCCTATGACAAAAACGGCTGCTCCTGACAGGTGAATGCTTCGATCTGATACGGTATCTGTTATGCGGATAAATTACATCACTGCACTCTCGGACGTCAGTGCCGCTACAAAAAACAACGGCTTCTGCTGCTCATTCTGCTGATAAGCTACCATTAATAGGCTTCTTCCCTGGGCACCACTAATCGGCACACCAGCCAACAGCTGATCGAGGCGGAAAGGCAGTTCTTCCATTACCATGTGCTTATGCATATCTTTGTCATCCAGGCCCAGCTGTGCAAATTCTGCCGAAATAGCCTCCGGCTTCCGGATAACGCGCTGGATATGCTGGTTCAGACGAGACTTATCCACCGTCGGCTCCCACCAGATTTTACGAGGCTTGTATTTGTGATTAAGGAAATAATCCAGCTTCATCAATCCCAGAATAATATCCATTCGTCCGGTGTCCCGATCTTCCAGGAAAGATTGCAGCCGGACAAACAAATCTTCCAGCTGGTGGCCGATCTTTTGCCAGCCTTGGGCTTCCCAGTAGTTACCGAACTCCTGGAAAAAGTCGAACGGCGAGCTGAACTCGTCTTTCATCAGATAATGCAGGGTATAATCCATCCGATGGGCGTTCCAGTACTTTTCCAGTACATCTTCCAGCCGCTTGAGACGTACAATATCGTCAAACGACAGCATATGACTGCTCAGAATCTCATAGGGTGCCTGATCCATATACGTATACTCGTATTTGTCCGCATCGATCCGCAGCCCGGTGCCGCGCAGCATTTTGAGGAAGCCCAGCTGCAGTTCTTCCGGCCCCAGTGCAAATACATCGTTGAACGTTTTGCGGAATGTGCTGTAATCCTCCATCGGCAGGCCCGCGATCAGATCGAGATGCTGGTCGATTTTGCCGGATTCCCTAATCTTGGTGACCGTACGACTCAGCTTGGTAAAGTTCTGGCGGCGCTTGACCAGCTCATTGGTCGGATCGTTGGTCGACTGCACGCCAATCTCGAAGCGGAACACCCCCGGAGGCGCATGCTCGGCCAGATAATCTAGCACCTCCGGCCGCATAATATCGGCTGTGATTTCAAATTGGAACGTACACCCGTTATGATTCTCAATCAGAAATCGGAACATTTCCAGCGCATAATCCCGCTTGATATTAAACGTACGATCCACAAATTTGATCAGCTTGGCTCCGTTCTCGATCAGATACAAAATATCGCTTTTGGTTCGTTCAATATCGAAATACCGCACGCCTACTTCTATACTCGACAAGCAGAACTGGCAGCTGAACGGACAGCCGCGGCTGGTCTCAAAATAAACGACCCGCTTGCCCAGACTCGGAATGTCCTCGGCAAAACGATGTGGACTTGGCAGCTCATTCAGATCCTGTTTGGGACGACCGGGCATCACGATTACTTCTTCTCCCTTGCGATAGGCGACTCCGTAGATAAAATGATACTTGCCAGCCCCTTCAATCTCCTGCAGCAGCTGATGGAACGTCTCTTCCCCTTCGCCAATTACGATAAAATCCACATTGGACAGCCGGTTCATCCAGTGCTCGGTGTCATAGGACACTTCTGGTCCGCCGAGAATGATTTTTACCTGCGGCAGCACTTTCCGCAGTACATCGATCACTTTGATCGTCTCTTCAATATTCCAGATATAACAGGAGAATCCGATCACATCCGGGCGACGCTGATACAGATCGGAGACGATATTCATCACGGGATCTTTGATCGTATACTCGGCAAGCTCGATATCAAATTCCTTTTCGCTATAGGCTTTGAGACAGCGTATCGCCAGAGAGGTATGAATGTACTTGGCATTCAGGGTGGACAGTACGACTTTCATAAAATCGCTCCCTTCGGGATGTTCATACTGAAGTGGCTCGGGGCTCGGGTGTTCAAGCATTAGTCGGTTGGTTGGTCAGACACCAGTGCTTCATGTATTCAAGTGCTGCTGGGTGTGTTGAATGGGCTACCGCTGCGAAAAGAGATTCTACCACTTCCTTCGGTTAAGAATGAAAATCCTGAGTGACTGCCTGCAGCAGTTGATTTTCATTCTTAAATGTCGGGCGTTGGCAGAATTCTCTTTTCTCCGCTCCGTGGAGATGCATGGTGCTGGAGCAACTCACGAAGTCAATACAGGGTAGGTATATTGAGATAGCTGCGTGTTGGATACGTTGTGCTCGCGGTCTTGGTAAACATTTATAAGTACAACCTGTAAATAGCAAACCCTATATATTCAAAGAAATGTCTATCGCAAAAAGATGTCATGCTGACAGTCGTTAAAGCTGGGTGCTAAAAACGATGCAATAATTGCAATACAGTAACAGCGGCTGTACAACAATATGGCCGTATTTGCTTTGAGATCTGCACATCTTTCTGTCTGTAACGGCTTATGATCGGTGTAGAGTACTCCGGCTGTTGATTATTTCAGCAAAGGTATTGTTGACGTCCCGGATAACCTGATCCACACAGGTATTGATGAAGAAGTGTCCATCGGGATAAGTAAAATAGCGGCAGGAGACGGCAGAATAGCTGCTCCATCCCTGGATATCCTCGTTCGTTCTATTGTCCTGCTCTCCGGTCATGACGAAGATCGGCAGCGGTAGCGACGGATATTGGCCGTCATATCGATAATCTTCAACCAATCGGAAATCGGCGCGCAGGATTGGGAGGAAGAGCTGCAGCAATTCTTCATGCTCCAGCACGGCATCCGGCAGACCGCCGAGTGTACGGACCTTTTCCATGAACTGGTCGTCTGGCAGGGCGCCCCACTGATGATCGCGGCTAATATGCGGCGGTACCCGGCCGGCAAAGAAGCTGCAGATCGGATAGCGTCCCGTCTCACGATGCACTTTATGTATCATTTCAAAAGCCAGCATACTGCCCATACTATGACCGATAAAAGCAAATTCACGGTCATCCTGGAGATGAGCCTGCATATCCTGCCATGCGCTCTCAATCACCTGCTCCATCCGTTCCAGCAGAGGCTCGCTCATTCGGCTTCCATGTCCGGGAAGTTCAACGGGTATCAGCTCGATATCGGGATGCAGCTGTTTTTTCCAGCTGTTAAATATATTGCTGCTGCCACCTGCATAAGCAAAAGCAAACAAACGGATTTTGCGAGAATTCAGACTATTGTGTAGCATAGAATATCCTTCCTCTCTCCAGTGAAATGGTGTGCCGGCATCAATGCCGGAGATTGATGGTGCATAGATCGTATCTATATGGAATAGGGTTACTGATTAAGTGTATATCTGACAGAAGCAGCTATAGACAGCCCAGTACCCAGCCTTCACGACGGATCATTCGGTGTTCATCGGCGCTCAGTGTAGGTAGAGCCAGGTAGGCAAGCAGTGTATCGGCCTGATCGCGTTCCTGCATCCAGCGAGCAATATAACAGGCATCCCGCTCATGCTCACTCATCGTAGCGCTCCAATCCTCCTGCTGCATTCGTCTTCGGTATAATGACGGATAGCCTTCGACAATCACATGATGATCATCAGGAATATTCACCCCATCATACGGCCAGAAATGTACCTTCATTCCATAGTGCTGCTGGTATCTGCGCAGCCTGCCAATCCAGGGGAGTCCGGTATGGGTAGAGTAAGAGACAGCACCCTGCATGCCGGAGACCCGGTCCAGATCCATCACACTTTTGGTACTGGGAACGAATTCCCGTTCAACCAGTCTTTTTTCTGTCGAGTTAAGGTAATCGACCTGCTGCTTGCTGTCCTTCATCGTGAGGCGGGTTGTTTTCCAGGTGCGACGGCTCCAACTCAGAAAAGAATCCCAATCGGTCAATTGCAGCCGATCCAGTGCAGTGAGTGGATAAGATAGTCCGTAATCCAGTCCGACAATCATCCGTTCACTGCTGGTCAGCAGCTGATCACGCAGCCATAGATAGATATTCCGCCTGGACCATAGATGGGATTTGCTATCAGGAATAGACAGGTTCCGGTCAGACTTATACTGTGGACAAATCAGCAAATGACAACTTCCGTCTCCATTCGCTTCTGCTACCGCCAGTCCACGAATACGCGAATCAGGACGCTCTGCTCCTGAATAATCAATACCGATATATTTCTGAAATAAAGGCATATCTACCTTCCTTCACTTCTTTTATTATTTTGTATCCTACCACATAATTGGTAAATTGCATCTTGGTATGGGCTAAACTTCCAGCTCTGTCCAGTATACACTGCGTTCGTTATCGTGGCGACGTTCTCTCCGATATTCTTCAAGATCCTTTCTAATCCCTAAATATTTTTGTTGACCTGCTGATAAAAATATTATAAATTACTTTTAGTTAGTTATTTATCATTAATTTAAAAGGGAGTTTTTGTTATGAAGATTTCAGTTGTTACCACTATTATGAGAGTAGTACTGGGTATTCTATTTTTGGCCCATGGTATCAGTAAATTTCAAATGGGACTGGACGGTGTAGCTGGATATTTCCAGAGTATCGGCATCCCCGGATTTATGGCTTATCTCGTTGCACCGATCGAATTGGTAGGCGGGATTCTGTTAATCGTAGGCTTGTTGACCCGTTATGTATCTATTGTACTGATCGTGATTTTACTTGGTGCTATTTTTACAGCCAAGCTGTCTCTCGGACTGCTCGGTAATGGTCAGATGGCCGGATATGAGCTGGATCTGGCTTATATTGTCATTGCTCTTTATCTGGCCGTAACCGATCGGACACGTTGGTCACTGGATCATCTGCTATTTGGTCGCAGATCGAGCCGTCGCTAATATTAGAATATATACAGCATGTCATGTATCTCATACACCGTAATTCATTATAAAATCAAAAAGCGCGATACCTGTCAGGGTACCGCGCTTTTTGATGCTTATTCGATGATATCCGATAGAACAATGGCAGCATGCTGCATATATCGTTTACAGTTCATCTCCATATATACTGTCTTCTTCCATCGTTTTTTTCTGGAAAAATGCCAGGAAAGGCTCGCCGTATTTCCGGTATTTCACTTCGCCGACCCCTTTGATCGTCAACATCTCGCCTTCACTTTGCGGCTCTACTACACTCATCTCGCGCAGTGTCGCATCATTGAAAATAATGTATGAAGGCACACCTTCGCGTGAAGCCAGTTCACGACGGATCAGACGCAGCTGCTCGAAGATCGTCTCATTCACCGCAGACAGTTCTTCGCCGCGGCTGCCGGAACGACTGCGCGAAGAGGATACGCGTCCTGCTGCAGCAGCTGGCAGTGGTGCTCTCTGCATGACTTTATGCTGGCCTTTTAGTACTTCGCCTGCCAGTGGCTGCAGCTTCACGACCGGATACTGTCCCTCGGTGAGCAGCAGATAGCCTTCCGCAGCCAGCACGTTGATCCGCTCGGAGATTTCCTTTTCCGTCAGATGCGACAGCAGACCGTGGGTAGGCAGTTCATCGAATTTGTATTGTACGATCTTTTTGTTGCGTGAGCCTTTGAGAACCTGGGCAACGACCGATACGCCAAACCGTTCACGCAGGCGGTAGATACAGGAAAAGATTTTTTGCGCTTCAATGGTTGTATCCACCAGCTCCCGATTATCCCGGCAGGAACTGCATTGTCCGCAGGGCTCTCCGGAATGCTCTTCACCAAAGTAATCCAGCATCGCATTGCGCAGACATTTGGTTGTATAGCAGTAGTCAATCATCTGCTGCATTTTGCGGTAATCGTTATGCTTGCGATCGCCTTCATTCATATTTTGTTCCAGCAGGAACTTCTGGGTCATGATATCCTGCGGACTGAACAACAGAATACATTCACTCGGATCACCGTCACGACCGGCACGACCAGCCTCCTGAATGTAGGCTTCCATATTTTTGGGCATATTATAATGAATAACATAGCGTACGTTGGATTTATCGATCCCCATACCAAACGCATTGGTCGCTACAATAACACGTACATCGTCATACAGGAAAGCTTCCTGGCTCTGATCGCGCTCATCATCACTCATCCCTGCATGATAACGACCGGCACTCACGCCGCTGCTGAGCAGACGGCTGTATAAATCATCCACATCCTTGCGTGTAGCGGCATATACAATACCCGATTCATTCTCGTGGGAACGGGCATAATCGATCACAAACTCCTTGCGCTGGGTACCACGCAGTACCGACATCGATAGATTGTCACGACCCAGTCCGGTAATAAATACTTCCGGCTGATCCAGGCGTAGCAACCGCAAAATATCGCTGCGTACCTCAGGTGTTGCTGTAGCCGTAAAAGCTGCAACCATTGGACGCTCCGGCATCTGCTCTACAAATGGTGCAATCTCTAGATAGCTTGTCCGGAAATCATGTCCCCACTGGGAGACACAGTGTGCTTCATCGACCGCAATACAGGTAATCTGCATTCCATTCATCTCGTCGCGGAACCAGTCCAGCTCCAGACGCTCGGGGGCTACATACAGCAGCTTCAGATCACCACGCCGGGCGGCACGAATGCGATCATTCACTTCCTTACCGGACAGGGTACTGTTGATATATGCAGCAGGTACTCCCGCCGCCGTCAATGCATCTACCTGATCCTTCATCAGGGAAATCAGTGGTGAAATGACCAGAGTCACACCTTCATGAACAAGTGCCGGAATCTGATAACAGATCGACTTACCGCCACCAGTCGGCATAATGCCCAGTGTATCGTGCCTCTCCAACAGACTCGATACAATCTTGCGCTGCCCTTCCCGAAAATCCTCATATCCAAAATACTTCTGCAACAGCTCCTGTGCCTGCTGCATGGCAGGCGCCTGCACGCTCATGTACAAAACTCCTATCTAAATAAAATGTAACTTTATATCATATAGTATTGGCTTATCGTATGGTTTGCCCATTAGCAATTGACAGCAGACAGAATTTCTCAAGATTATACTCTACCTTTATCTTATCAGAGTACGTCTATGAATGTATGCTGTATGTGGCAGACGGCAAAAAGCAGACCCGTAAGGATACGTAGCCTGCCTGGTCTGCTTCCTGTATTTCATTATAGCTTATTTATGATTCTTTTCCCATGATATACACGATTTTTTCAACAACTTATAACAGCAGAAAGTTGACTAATGAGACGATCTGCCGATTTTACTCTGAATATAATACACCACATAACACAGCACCATAAAGGCAATGCCGCAGTAAAACGCCAGACTCTGATTCGGATCAAAAGCAATACCGATACAAGAAGCCAGACAAAGTACAAAAGCGGCAATTGGCACTAACGGATACAGCGGTGTCCGGTATTTGAGATCACGGATATCATTGCCTTCGCGAATATACTGCCTGCGGAACATAAACTGTGATGCCGTGATTCCCATCCAGACTACAACAACGGCAAACCCCGATACCGAGACGAGGAAAATATATACGGTATCCGGCGCCAGCACACTCGACAGAAGCGCCAATCCGCCGCCAAGCATACTGACGATCATTGCATTCAGCGGAATACCAGCACGGGTCAATCTGGCAAACAGCGGCGGCAGCAGACGCTCGGAAGAGAGCGACCAGAGCATCCGCGAACAGGCATATAGCCCCGAATTGGCAGCAGACAATAGCGCCGTAATAATCACAAAGTTCATCAAATCTGCTGCATAAGGGATCCCGATCCGGTCAAATACAACGACAAACGGGCTCTCGATCACACCTGCCTGCCGCCATGGAATTAGCGCCGACAGCACAAAAATCGTTCCGACAAAAAAGATAATCAGGCGACCGACGGTTGCCTTGATTGCACGCGGGATCGTCTTCTCCGGCTCGACACTCTCTCCGGCGGCAATACCGATCAGTTCTGTACCGGAAAAAGCAAAGTTCACAGAAAGCATTGCCATAAAGATCGGGAAAACACCATTTGGAAACCACCCACCATCACTCGTAAAATTACTGAGCAGCGGTGCGGATGCTGTATCATTCATTGGCAGTAGTCCAAAGACAGCTGCTCCTCCAAGAATGATAAACAGCAAAATAACCGCAACCTTGATACCGGAAAACCAGAATTCCGCTTCGGCAAACGAACGTACCGAGAACGCATTTAACAAAAAGACCAGTATAGCAAAAATCGCGCTCCACATCCAGACCGATGTATCGGGGAACCAGCGCTGCATCAGCAGTCCGGCTGCCGTAAATTCCGATCCCAGGGCAACTGCCCAGGTCAGCCAGTACATCCAGGCGATCATATAGCCGGTTCCCGGTCCGATAAACTTGGCTGCATAAGCGTGAAAAGCTCCCGTTACCGGCATATGCACAGACAGCTCACCCAGACAGAGCATGACGAGGTAGACAATTACCGCTCCTACCAGATAAGCCAGGATCGTACCCAGCGGTCCTGCCTGATTAATGGTATAGCCTGAGCTGAGAAAAAGACCAGTGCCGATCACCCCTCCAAGAGAAAGCATAACCAGATGACGGCTCTTCATTTTACGTTGAAATTGCCCGGATTCGGCTTCCGGGTGGAGCGGTTCCTGTTGTGCTGACATGATATTCCTACCTTTCACTCATCCATCTTTTCCATTTACTGCATCACTTTGTCCGTAATACTTGGCGAACACTGGCAATATCTGCAGGTGTCGTACGACAGCATCCGCCGATCAATCGTGCTCCGCGCGCATACCAATCCTGTGCCTGCTGTCCGTAATCCTGTGTACATGAAGATCCATGCCATGTTTTCGTTGCCGGATCGTATTGTTCGCCGGAGTTTGGATAGACCAGAATCGGCTTGGTCGTCTGCGCATGCATTGTGCTGATCAGGGCAGGAATATACTCCAGAGCCGTACAGTTGATACCTATCGCAGCTACCTGCTCATATGAATCCAGCCATGCTGCACAGTCGGCTGCACGCTCTCCACTGCTGATATGCTCATTGTCTTTGCCACTGAAACTGAACCAGGCCTGAACACCCGGGAACTGCTGCAGCACAGTCACGATAGCTTTTGCCTCTATCAGACAGGGGATCGTCTCGCAGGCCAGTATATCTGCTCCTGCTTCGATCAGTTCACGAATACGCGGTGCATGGAACTCCACCAGCTGTTGTTCATTCAGCTTGTAATCACCGCGATATTCCGAACCATCCGCCAGGTAAGCCCCATAGGGACCGACAGATGCTGCTACAAGCGGACGTGGACGTGACGTAGCCCGAGCAGATTCGTTATCCAATTGATTCGGGAATTTCTGCGCGGCAAAGTTATTATTTTCGAAGTTTGTATAATCCGTCCAGAAAGTATCCCTTGCTTCAATCGCTATCTGTACAGATCGGCGAATCAGTTCCTTGGCCTCCTGCTCACTCCAGCCACGCTGCACAAAGCCTGGTATGGTCGCTTGGTAACTGGCTGTTATCGCACAGTCAGCTCCTGCTTCAAAATACCGATAATGTACATGCCGGATCGCTTCCGGATCCTCCTTCAGCAGTCGTGCTGACCATAAACTGTCATTGAGGTCTGCTCCGCTGCGTTCCAGTTCGGTAGCCATGGCTCCGTCCAGGATCATAACTCCGTATTGTTCCAATATGGATTGAATTGAATTCATGCTTTACCCCTTTCACGCAATAAAGTTATTACTGTCAAAAAGTCCTTCTGTACAGAACGATCCGATCTCTGTTCTGTAATCAGCAGAAAATGCTGTCAGCTATCTGCTTATTGTGAACGTATTTTAGATGATTCCAGCTGATTTGTAAACCATAATATACAAAAGGCAGCCCGCATCATCGCTGGCTGCCTTTTGTATATTTTATAAGAATATGCGTAATAATTGTCTTGCTTATAGCAATCAGAGCAAAGCATCCAGGGAATAGCTGCCTGCACCAGTCAGAGCGATGCCGATCAGTACAACGATCAGAATCAGGTTAAATTCATATCCGCCTGCCGTGTTCCAGAAACCGTTTGGTGCGTGTACTTTGACGATCGCCATTACCATAGTCAGTGAAAGCAGTACGGCAGCAATCGGAGTAAATAATCCTGCGGCAAAAGCCAGCCCACCTAGCAATTCGACTAATCCGGCTGCTACAGCTGCTGCAACACCAGGCTTGATTCCGAGCGATTCCATCCAACCACCGGTTCCTTTTGGACCGAATCCGCCAAACCAGCCAAACAATTTCTGTGCACCATGTGCTGCAAAGATAACCCCGATCACTACACGTATTAACAATAATCCCATACTCAACATTTTCTTCTCCTCCATTTGTTTAAATTGTTTTTTAATTATCTTTAAATTAAGATATTTATCCAAAAAAAATTTATTCTTCTGTTGTACTTCCAGTACTGCTGATGTACTTACGATATACCTGGCTCATTTATTGAAGAAATTAATCTACAGGAAATGGTGAATCGTCATTATTACTGACTCCTTCATAATCTTTATTTAATAAATCTTAACTTTGAGATATATATAATATAACTCCTCTTCTACTGAATGGCAAGCTTTTTTCAAAATTAATTTTTACAATCGTTCTATTGGCTGTTGTTCTATAACAGTTAACACGAAAAACAACCAGAGAAATCACACCAGCATACCTTTCGTATGCTGGTGTGATTCTACTGGCTGTTTTGGATGTTTATAATTTTCTGTACTTGTAAGATAGGAAATGGGTCAATCATTTGCTGATCGAATTTTGATCAAAATCTTCTACTGTATATGCCCGTATTTCATATCCATTTGCAGCTGCTCTTAATCGATTCTTTATTAAACCGTGCTACTTTGCGCATGAATTACGTATTAATTCCCCATCAACCTCACTTCATGCAGGGTTGGTGTATACCAGTTGTTCGGATTATTATGCAGTACGGCATTCACCATATTGATGCGTACATAACGAGCTGTGAACGATACTGTATCCGATGTAAAGCCATAAGTCGTATTGCTGCTACGATCAATAGTCGTATAATTAACACCATCATTGCTGTATTCGATTTTGTATTTGTAGTAAGCTTCCGACCCTTTGTACATAAACCAGGAGATATTGACCTCGCTGACTTTTTTGGATGCGCCCAGATCTACCTGCCACCAGGCAGGCCATGATGCTGAACTAGCTGCCCAGGAAGATTGGGCATTTCCATCATTGGCATTGGAGGCAGGAGACGATCCTGCTGCCGAGACAGCGGTTGCCGGTTTGCCCAGCGCATGATTGGTCAATGTCGGTAGCGTCACCTGACCCGTTGCTGCATCTATATTCCAGCTGCTGTACCAATTCAGTGAAGCGGTTCGGGCACTATCATTGAGCGTCAGAGGCAGCCAAATAAACTTGTGATCACTCAGATTCAGCGGATTCCACCGGTCTCCCATATAGATGTAGCTGGTACCTGTGCTGCCGGAGATCGTCGCGATAGAGTGAATCTGTGTCGCATAGGCAGACGGATCACCGAATGGCGACAGTGCGGACCAGCTACCTGTCATTGACGAAGAGGTCGCATAACTGCCCTGATTCGGATACCAGCCGGATGCCTGGGAAGTGAACAGATAGTAGGTGCTACCTTTTTTTACTACAGCAGGAGCTTCCCGGTATGCTCCTTCAAATACCCAGCCTACAAAGGAACTTACCGCGGTGTACTCACTGTTCAGCTTGAAGATCGCCATCGAGTTGTTGGCACCCCCATTGTTCTGACGGGAAGCCGTAATCAGATACGCCTGATTGTCCGTGTCGACGAATACCGTCATATCCCGGGATTCATAATCTAGCGGACGAAAACTGCCCATATAAGTAAAGTCTCCATCCGGTGTATCGCTGGTCGCTACGGCAACACGCGCAAGCGAATAATCGCTTCCATTCTCATAATGCGCCCACATTACGTATTTGCCGGTGGCTTTGTTGTAAATAACCTTGGGACGCTCGATTTTGCTGGAAGCCAGCTCGGCAGCAGAGCTTTTCGTCAGAATACTGTGACCGAACGTCCAGTTTTTGAGATCAGTCGACGTATACACATTTACTTTGTCGAACTTGCCGCTGACTGCATGCTCTCCGTACCAGTAATATGTAGAACCGACTTTGAGAATATTGCCGCTGTTGGCTTGGATGGGGTTGCCCGAGGTATCTTTCCAATCGGTTCCATTGGTAATGGTAGAACTGGCCGCCTCGGCATGTGGACTTCCAGTTCCCCAGCCGGTCAATACCAGCAGCAGACCCAGACCCGTCAACAGCAGTTTATACGAGAATCGGGTGATCTTCTCCATACATTCATCCTCCTATGTGTATCGAATAGATAGCATGTAGCAGATTACATGCTTATTCTAAGAATATTTGTAAACGCTTACAATAATAAAATAAGGAAATGCTGACTAATATAATGGAAGATGAGCGATTATCTATGGTCAAATCATGGATATACAACCCAGAATTCTCTGGAGTCACAGCAAATTTGGTTATAGATTAAGGGATGAAACACATGATTTGTTTTCTACCTCATTAGGATTTAATATGAATTTTAGGATACATATGGAAATGATGTTTATCCATCATGGCTTTGGATCGTACTTTTAAATAAAGGAGGACTATATAATGCATGAAACCAATAGACCGATCGCCCTCGTGACAGGAGCAAGCAGCCCGAGAGATATGGGCACAGCGATCTGCCGTAAACTGGCTACGCAAGGAATGGATATCTTTTTTACCTACTGGCAGGCAGACGAAGACTGGCCGCCTACATTGGAACAGGAGATCACCGAAATAGGCGTACGCTGCAGCTCCTACTGCATCGATCTATCCGCTACTGATGCAGCAGGCCAAGTCTATGAGGAGATACGGCGCACACTGGGAACTCCTACTGTTCTAATCAATAATGCAGCGTATTCAACCAATGATAATTACATGACCCTGAACGCGCAGACACTGGATAATCATTATGCCGTGAATATGCGCTCCACATTCCTGCTCTGTACAGAGTTTGCCCGCGGTCTGGAGCAGTCCGATCTAACATGGGGCAGAATTATCAATATGACGTCCGGTCAGGATTTGGCTCCGATGCCTGGGGAGTTGGCCTATGCAGCAACCAAAGGCGCCATTTCGGCTTTTACCCGATCCTTGTCACGGGAGCTTGCGCCACTGCATATTACTGTCAATGCTGTGAACCCGGGTCCCACTGACTCGACATGGATGACTGACGATATCCGAAGCTTTCTGTTGCCGCAATTTCCGATGGGTCGTATCGGCACACCGGACGATGCAGCACGGATTATTGCTTTTCTGGCCAGTGAGGAAGCGCAGTGGATTACCGGACAGATTATACATTCGGAAGGCGGATTTGCCCGTTAATCCACTAACCTGTATCGACTACAAGCTGCTATCTACGAGATAGCAGCTTTTTAAATGCCTTTTCTTTTCAGTGTATATGCTGTTTTTCATCTGCCCATGCTTCTTATCTGATAGCAGTAAGTTCTTCGCGCCACCCGATAGCATGGGCACGTGCCAATTCCACAAAAGCTGTAAAGGATGGTGACTGCCACTTTTTGAGATGGTAGACCATTTGTGTACAGACACGCTGATTCTCGTCATTCCAGGCGAGTGCAGCCAGCTTGCCCTCCTCGAGTTCACTGCGGACAGTCATCAGCGGCAAAAAACTCAATCCCAGACCTGCCATTACACACTGCTTGATCGCTTCAATACTCCAGAATTCCAGACTCGGATCTGTAAATATGCCATGCCGATTCAGATGCTGCTCAAACAGCGCACGATACAGGCAGCCTGTCTCCGTATGCAGAATCGTCTCCTGCCGCAGATCTTCCGGCTGCACGGTCTGCTTCTGAACAAGCGGATGCTCCACAGGCGCGATCAGGGTCATTCGCTCTTCTACCAGCATCTCCATATGCAGATCCTGTTGTTGTTCTTCGGGCAGCAGGGTAAATACAATATCCAATTCCCCCCGGCGCACCATCTCCTTGAGCTCCAGACAATTACCCGGTCTGAGAATCATGCGTACATTCGGATAACGATTACGGAATTCGCGAATAATGCCTGGTAGTCGTGAAGCAGCCAGCGACTCCGGTGCACCAATATTCAGTGTTCCGCCTGGTTCATCCGAAGAACGGACAATCTCCTTTGCCATATCATGCATCCGTGCAATGTCCTGGGCATAGGGCAGCAGTCTTCGTCCTGCATCGGTCAGCAGGATCTTTTTGTTGATCCGGTCAAATAAAGGCGTATTTAATTCCTGCTCCAAGGTCTGAATCTGTGCAGTAATGCTGGATTGAGCATAATCAAGCTTCTGTGCTGCACGTGTAAAGCTCCCGGTCTCTACCACCGTCAGAAAAGTAAATAAGTGCCTGGACTCCATATTTCCGCTCCTTTTTTATCACCTATCGATTATACCGATGGATATCATTTGAATATTCTGTTTTTCCGATGGAACTATTATCTGCTACTCTGTAGAAAATAACAAGGAAAGCAGGAACTTATATGTCATCTCTACCTGATCATACATCGCCTCATTCATCTTCTGCCCAACATATCGTAGAACCCAAGCATCAGCTTCGTCCTACTATTGGTCTGTCTCAGGCAGTGGCACTTTATATTGGTGCAGTACTCGGTTCCGGTATACTGATTGCTCCGGGGCTGGCAGCCGAGATGGCTGGCCCTGCTTCACTACTCGCTTGGGGATTTATGACACTGATGATTTTACCTATGGCTTTGTCAATGGGACTTCTATCTGCTCGTTTCCCTAACGCAGGCGGTGTCTCGCATTTTGTCACGCTGGCTTTTGGCCCACGGGCCGGGGCACTGGCAGGGTGGTTTTTCCTGATGTCGGTGCCGATTGGTGCGCCGGTTGCTGCACTGACAGGAGCTGGCTATATGACAGCCGCGATGGGCTGGAGCGATACGATGCGGATTGGACTGGCTGCACTGATCCTTGCTGTCGGACTAGTAACCAACTGGATCGGTATGCAGCTGGCAGGACGTCTTCAGATTGCTGTTGTCCTTTCTATTATAGCTGTACTTGTTTTTGCTATTGCGGCGGCGATGCCGTATATGCAGCAGGTACATTTCACCCCGTTCCTGCCGCATGGCTGGCTGCCTGTCGGTCAAGCGGCAGCGATGCTGTTCTGGTGCTTTATCGGCTGGGAAGCTGTGTCCCATATGTCGGAAGAATTCCGTGATCCCCGGCAGGCGGCAGTCCGGGGGATTACAATTGCGGCTATCGTGGTAGGCATTCTGTACTTTCTGACGGCTCTGGCAGCTGTCGGTACACAGAGCTATCTGCATGGAGGATCGGACACATCCCTGGTATGGATGATCAGCCAGACACTCGGTTCATGGGGCGCCGTACTGGCAGGTGTAACCGGGTTATTTATCTGTACCGCTACTATTATCGCGTATGTAGGAGCTGCTTCCCGGGTAGCATATGCCATGTCACGGCAAGGTTATGCTCCGCGGTGGATGAGCAGATTGTCCAGTCGGTATCAGACACCTGCAGGCGGGCTGCTTTTCCTGGCTGTATGCTTTGTTATCATACTGCTGCTGTACAGTACTCATATTCTGTCGTTATCCGTGCTGATCCAGCTGCCCAATGCTGCATTCATTCTCACTTATCTGGCAGGCTGTGCAGCAGGTATACGGCTACTACGTGGATATCGCTTGGGCGTAATTATCAGCTGGATATCGTTTATCTCAACAGCTGTAATTTTTCCTTTTTCCGGCTGGGCGATTCTGTATCCTTGCATGATCGCTGCAGCTTTTCTGCTGATTATGCGCAGGCGCTCAATAGCTGTTCCGTCATGCGATTGATTTTCATATACTTTTCACACATCTTTTCCACGGTTCTCACATAATCCACTGGTAAGATGAACTTAAATCAGCAGCCAGCCATTTGAAGTGAGGCAGACGGGCGCGGATACAGTATCGTATCTTCATCCAAGCGCCTGCTCCTTCGCTTCACATGACCGATTGCTTATATCTTACTAATGAGGTGACTGTAATGAAAAAATGGTCCAAAAACGCAGCAGCATTGTTAACAGCCATAACTGTACTGGGAGGAGCAAGCAGCGTATTCGCCGCTACCCCTGTCGCTACTCCAGTAACACCTGCCAAAAAAGTAGAATCCGCAAAACCAGCAGCAGCTGTAAAAGCGCCGGTAACTTCCAAAACTTCCAGTCACAAAGCACCGGTAACCAAGAAAGCACCATCTTCCAAAAAAGCTGCTCATTCCACAGCGAAAAAAGCAACTCATGCTACTAAAACACACAAAACGAAAGCTGGTAAATCGGCAGCTCACAAAGTAAGAGTACACAAAAAAGCAGCCCACAAAGCCAAACATGTTGCCCATAAAGCAAGAACAACTCACAAAATGGCTGCTCATCACGCTAAACAAGCGGCTCACAAAGCACGCACTACTCACAAAACAGCAGCCCATAAAGCTAAACAAGCTACACATCTGATTCACAAAACACAAAAAGCAGCACCAGTAACCCACAAAGCACCTGTTTCCAAAACAACCGGTTCTGCAGCTGCACACAAAACAACTACTCAACCAGCAGCACATAAATAAAAACAATCGCAATCCAATTGCGTCACGCTCACACACTTACTCTCCATGGTTCATGATTGATTCTCAATGTTCATAATCGGTTCTCAATGGATGTCTGTATGTTAACTAATAACCCGCTGCAAAAAGACGGAATGCTCTCTTGAAGAGTTTCCGTCTTTTTGGCATCAAATACGGTCTATAATCAGGAAAAATCTGCTAACTTTGAAATGTATTCTGTTCATCTGTTACATTAACATTTACATAGTAGTGGCTCTACATCATTGGTTTATTTATTTGTAAAGGTGGGCTTGGTATGACCCGTATATTTGTTGTGGATGATGATCCTTACATCCTCCAGCTAATTAGCAGCTATCTAATAAAAGAACAATATGAAGTATCTTCGTTCGCACATGGCCGGGAACTGCTGGAGCATGTACGTGCCCTTCAGCCGGATTGTCTGATTCTGGACATTATGATGCCTGGCATTGATGGACTTACCCTGTTGACCGAACTGCGTACCTTTAGCGAGATTCCTATTATTATGATCTCGGCACGGGGAGAAGAAATCGATCGGCTGAATGGACTTGAACTGGGCTGTAATGACTTTCTAAGCAAGCCATTCAACCCCCGGGAGCTGGTTGCACGGGTCAAAAGTATGCTACGGCTCATTCAGAGCAGCAAACTGGCTGCTGAAGCAGCCGTTCTCTCTTCTTCGGAACATGTGGACGCTGGCAGTCGTTCAGATCAATTTGCGCCTCAGCAGGCCTCTACTTCTATTCATGCCGGCAATTTGCAGATTTCCGAAGAATTCCGGCAGGTAACGGTACAGGGACATGAATTATCCCTGACAGCACGAGAATTTGAACTGCTGCTGTTTCTTGCCAATCATCTGCAGCGTCCGTTTAGCCGAGAACAGTTAATCCAGCAAGTATGGAACTATGACTTTTTCGGTGAGGTGCGTGTTGTCGATGATCTGGTCAAACGAATCCGCAAAAAGCTGGTACAGCATCATTCCACGCTCACAATCGATACCGTATGGGGATTCGGCTACAAAGCAGCTGTACATGAATCATGAAAACGATCCGCAGCAAAATGCTGCTGGCACTGTGTGCAGGCATGCTGGTGACTGTCGCGATTACCGTGCTATTATTTATCCGGTTGATTGATGATTTGCTGCTGAATCAGGTCAAGCATCAGCTCAATGAACAGACGATCAAAGCCGTTCATTTGCTGAATACCAATGATATCGATAGTCTGGATAGCGATAGCTTTCGCTTTTTTATCAAAGATACACTCTTTTATGCCGATTATTTTGTGCTAGATACGCAGAATAAAGTGGTAGCTTCTAGTAATGCCGATGAAGTGGGTACTCAAATGAATGGTTTTTCGGCCAATCGGGAAGGCATTATGCAGCTGCATAACACCAAGGTACTGTACAGTGAAGCCCGGCTGATTCATCAGCCTTTTCGGGTGATTCTGTATTCACCTCTTTCTTCCCTGCGAGCGCTGTATATTCCACTCCTGCGCACCACACTGCTGTCGATAGCCGCCAGTTTTATTGTTATTTTGCTGATCGGCTTGTTCGCAGTGTGGCGTATGGTACAACCGCTGAATCGGTTAAAGGAAGCGGTAAGCACCTATGAGCCCCATCGCATGACCAAAGAGCCCTTTTTGCAGGCCGATCATACCGAGATTGGTGAACTGATCAGCACTTTTCAACTGATGGCTGATCGGCTGCAGCTTCATCATCGGCACCAACTGGAATTTCTGCAGAATGTATCCCATGAATTGAAGACTCCGCTGATGTCTATCCAGGGGTATGTGTATGCTATACAGGATCAGGTACTGCCGACAGAGCAAGGACTTCATATTATCTCTACCCAGTCCCAGCGCCTGATCGATATGGTGAGCAAATTGCTGCAGCTGTCCCGACTGGAGAGCGTTGATGAAGAATGGCCAGTTACTCGGGTTGATCTGCGCAGCATGCTTGAAGAAGCGGCATATTTGCTGCAGCCAGGCGCCCAGCAACAGCAGATCGAGCTGCAGGTACAGGGAGAATCGTTAACTGTTGATATCGCGGCAGAGCAGTTATTTCAGGTGCTGTTGAATCTGCTACAAAATGCGGTCCGGCATACCGCCGGGCATGTCATGCTTTCTCTGGAACAACCGGATCAGCAGCAGATAGACTGGATGATTCATGTAGATGATGACGGGCCAGGGATTGCAGCCGAAGAACAAGAGTATATTTTCCAGCGGTATTATGCCGGGACCAACGGAGTGACCGGTCTGGGGCTGGCGATCAGCAGTCAGATTGCTTCCCGGCTGAATGCCGAATTGGTATACGCTACTTCGCCAATGGGAGGTGCTCGCTTCACCCTGATCCATTATCGGACAGCCCCCGCTTCTACAGTATAAAGTTGCTTGACACCACAGCAGGATTGGGTAATCTAATGGTATAGAGGCTGTATGATCATTGCTGGGACATTTGGTGTCATTCATTGATTAGATAGTCTCTATATGTTTATACAGTGTCTCTATTACATGGAAAAGGAGGAATTACGATGTCTGGTATCCGAGTTGCCCGTGATGAAGAACAGTTGGTCATTGGTTGGCAGCAGTCCAAGATTGAGATCCCTCTCGGTGAGGCCGTCCATGTCGCTATTGATCCTGATGTTTTTATTCCCGATGACCATCCAGCATTGATCAAATGTCCCTATGGTACCCGGGAACGAGTTATTGTTCAGACGTCGCCGGATACGTTTCTTATCGTAAATGACAAGTCGATTTCAGCCATGAATAAGTCTCAATCCGGTATCGGCAGTTGGAGAACACCGATTTGAATAGTAGATGCAGCCTGATCTTTCTATTTCATTATTATTCCCGATCTGTTTTATAATCCGTTTTATGATTTCTTTTCAGTCCGGCAGACAGACGGTTATGATCAGCTTGAAACTGACGCAGCCGCCTGTCTGCCTACGGGCTGAATCGTCATTTCATCAGATTCTTCTGCCGCTATGGGCAAGTGATGCTGCATAAAAAACGTATGGATATGCCCTGTTGTTTCGCTGCCGCAGCATAAGCCAAGTACATAGAAGATCACTGACCTACTATGGATATCCTGTACGTCATCTGTTATCATGGGTGCGTATGCGATCAACAGACTCCCTCGAAGCTTCAGAATCTTCACGGGAAGATGCGGCAGAACCAACTTCTGTTTTTGAATGAGTAGATTGGGTAAATTAACAGTGTTTCAACCGGGGCGCATATGCAGTTATGCTGACTGGCTAAGTTGATGGCTGTACATCCAATCCATAGCTCTCATCTACGACATCAACGATATCCATACACCCACACTCATTGACAACAGGGGGTAACCAAATATGGGGTTAACCAAGCAAGAACGTATCCAACTTCACAACTTTAATAACCTGACCAAATCACTCAGCTTCAATATGTACGATATCTGCTATACCCGTACCAAAGAGGAGCGGGAAGCTTATCTGGAATATATTGACGAGCAGTACAATGCCGATCGCCTGAGCAAAATTCTGACCAACGTATCGGATATTATCGGAGCTCACGTACTGAATGTAGCCAAGCAGGATTATGTACCTCAGGGTGCCAGCGTAACGATGCTGATCTCCGAAGGACCGGTCGAGACAGCTCCGAATGCTTCATTTGAAGAATCTCCGGGTCCACTGCCGGAACATGTGCTGATGCATCTGGACAAGAGCCATATTACCGTGCACACGTATCCTGAGTATCACCCGGATGAAGGTATCAGTACTTTCCGTGCGGATATTGATGTATCGACCTGCGGTGAGATTTCCCCGCTCAAAGCATTGAACTTTATGATCCATTCCTTTGACACGGATATTATGACGATGGATTACCGGGTACGCGGCTTTACGCGTGATATAGAAGGCCACAAGCTGTTTATCGATCATGATATCAGCTCCATTCAGAACTTCATTCCGGATGAAGTACAGGATATGTATCACATGATTGATGTGAACGTATACCAGGAAAATATTTTCCATACCAAATGTAAACTCAAAAAATTCGATCTGGATAACTATCTGTTTGGCTATACCAAAGAATCTTTGTCCCAAGAAGAACAGGAACAGATCACCAAGCGATTGACCCGCGAAATGGATGAGATCTATTACGCCAAAAATATGGATGATAAGGATGAGTAAGAAGGCATCAGCCTTTATTGACTGATGTGCAAAATCAAGAAGATTATCGTGAAGCACAATTCTTCTCTACCTTGTTCCAGTGCAAAGTCTCTGTGCTCCTGATGGACACAGAGACTTCATTACTTTCCCCTCATGGACACCAACTTCAAGCGGTGTCCATTTTGGCGTGTTCCTAATAGGATAGCCACTTTATAAAGAAGCTTTGGTTACTATCCTGTTATTCGCTGATCCAGCAGCTTTATAGAATTTTATACATCAGGCTTGTCGGGTCCGATCACATACACCTTGATACCTGATTTTCGTCCAAATGAACGCGCTGCATCCAGCTTGTCCATATAAATGTCTATTTTGCTTCCTTTGATAGCACTGCCCGTATCTTCTGCCTTACGGTAGCCTACGCCCTCGATGTACATCCACCAACCCATAGGGATCACTGTTGGATCGACCGATACAGTCTGTCCTTCCTTCACAATGGCTCCGGAAGCTGTCACACCATATCCGCTATCTCCCGGCTGCTTGCCTGTACTTTCTACACCAGCTGTATATGCTGTCAGTTCAGCTGCCAGCTCGTATCGATACGATTTCACCGGGTTGACTGGATAATTCCCTTCACCTGACAAAGTCTGCAGATGGACTGTAGATACAGAAGATTCCGATCGATCCGAACGGCTGCGCTCTTGTTCCACTGGATTCGCTTGATCTACTTGATCCACTGGATTCGCTGGAGTATCTGTCTGCATCGGTATAATTGGTTTGTTCCTCGCAGGTAATCTGGTTCCTATAGCAATAACCTGCGCAGTATATGGTTGTATCATCTGCTGGTCAATTATCCGCTCGGATACGGTCATTCCATCATTCCTACCTGCCAACCGGATGATTCGGATTGTACCATTTTGGCCTGTCTGGATTATCTGCTGCTGTCCTTGATCCAAACTGGCATCCTGATAATATACCGTTTCATAAGGAACAGATTGCAGGGCAACAGTCTTCTGATGTGCGACCCTCGTAATACGGATCGTCATCCGGTTATGCAGCGGTGTATCTGCCTGCGGCTGCAGCAAATCATCCGCTGCCAGCTCGATATGCTGCTGACGAAGGACATCACCGACTGTATCTCCATGGGTACGAATACTGTAAGTATTCCCATCCGCAAGCACCGAGACTACAGACATTTCCAGAGACTTCTCCTGCTGTCCCATACCGAAATAAATATATAGCCCCATCACCGCTGTCAGAAATAGAGCACCGGTACACAGCAATATTGGCTTTAGCAGAGGGTAACGATAATGCATGATACTAACTCCTTCCACAACAAAAAAGCACCAGAATCCCCATAGTGAGGAGTCTGGTGCTTCCAGTTCCGAATCATTTATTTTCTATAGTATAGCTGCAAAAAGAACATTTGCCAACCGATTAGATAACACGTGCCAGAATCCGGGATTGCACTTGTTCCAGCAGCGCCATCCGTCGTTCATTGACCTTGTCCATCAGTTCGGTACATTGCTGTTCATAAATTGCTCGCTGCTCTGCATTTTGCAGGGTAACCAGATTAATCTGCACCGTCAGCATCGAGGCCCGTGCAGCCGCTTCAAACAGGATAATGCCAATTCCGATATCGGATAACACAGTATGATTGCATACTTCAATCAACGGAGCTGCACTATATAGCCCGTATAGACAACACTCCATCAACTGCAAAGGAGTATCGATCGCCTGAATTTTCGTATCATATACAGTCTCCTGGCGCTGCTCCTGCTGTTCAGGCGTACGATGCGGCATCCGCAGGGCTTCGATATACTGGCCAAACGCTTCGATATCCTTGGCCATCAACCATTCGCAAGCAGAAGATATGTACTCCATATCCTGCAGTGCCTGAGCGACATGCTGTTCAATCTGTTCATATCCTTCTCCCTGCGAAAAGTTGGCTGTCATCGAAGTCATCGCTGCACCAAGTGCTGCGACAATCGAGGATACACTGCCGCCTCCCGGGGTAGGCTCCGATCTGGCAAGCTGTTCCATAATTCTGCGTAGAGGCTCATCCCATGATACTGTATTCATCCCGATCCCTCCCATAATCACTGCCTGGTCTTTCTGTATGTTACTTACCCGTTTTCCCCGAATAGAACATCTTTCCTCTCAAAAACCAGCGACAGGCGCATTAGGTGGTATACCTGCTTTATTAGTGCATATGATCATTTTGTGCAGTTGGAGCTTGCTGTCTATTCTGCTGCTCTACCAGTACCCTGTGAATCTCGGATGGATGAATCGGCTTGATAATAAAATCAATCATACCGCTGCGCAGACATGCTGCCTGAATATCACTGCCTATATTGGCCGTCACAGCTACAATCGATGGTCTGGCTTCCAGTGGCAGCAGCTGCTGAATCAGATTGGAGACCGCGATACCATCCATCATGGGCATCTGTATATCCATGAACACCAGATCGTAATGATGTCGTACAATAGCGGCATATGCTTCTACCCCATTACTGACAGTATCTACCCGGCAGCCAAATTTGCGGATAATATCTTCCATCAACTGTTGATTCACCGGATGATCTTCAGCGATCAGGATAGACAGATCGGATACATCTACCTGATCATGACTGATCCATTCCAGATCTAGATCCGACGTCTGTTCTGCTTCCACTTCGTTGGAATGTTCTGCACCCAGCCAGCTGCAGGGCAGAATAAAGCGGAAAATGGAACCTACATTTTCGCGGCTCTCGACCTGGATCGTGCCACCCATTAGCTCAATCAGCTTTTTGCAGATGGACAGACCCAGCCCGGTTCCTCCGTATTTACGGTTTAACGCCGGATGCAGCTGGGAAAAGGATTGGAACAACAGATTTTTCTTGTCTTCTGCTACTCCTACACCCGTATCTTCTACGATGAATTCCAGCATCAGCTGCTTTTTGTCGCTGTCTTCATAGAGTTTGTCCACAATAATACCAATCGTTCCTTTATCCGTAAACTTGATAGCATTGCCGACCAGATTACTCAGAATCTGGCGGAGCCGATCTGGATCAGCCACTACTCTGCGCGGCAGTCCAGGTGCTACGTACCAGGACAGATCAAGCTTTTTCTCCATGGCGCTAGGGGTGAAGAGTTCGGCAACATGTTCAACCAGCGCCTCCAGTTCAAACTCTTCGGGTTCGAGTGAGAATTTTCCTGCTTCAATTTTGCTGAAATCCAGAACATCATTCAGAATCCGCATCAGCGACGTCCCGCTACTTCGTATAATCTCGGCATAATCCTGCTGGGTCTCTGTCAGCTCGGTATCCAGCAGCAGATTGGTCATTCCAAGTACACCATTCATGGGTGTACGAATCTCATGGCTCATCATGGCCAAAAAGTCGGATTTGGCCGAAGCTGCCTGTTCAGCCAGTTCTTTTTGACGGAGTACTTCGCGCTCATTGGTAATATCGCGGAATACAATGACGGCGCCTTGAATCTGATCTTTATCAATAATCGGATTCACGTTATATTCCACGAGACAGCTGGAACCATTCTTTTTCCAGAAGATCCCTTCTTTGATGGAACGAGGAATACCATCCCGAATCGTTGCACAAATCGGGCACTCTTCCGTGGAGTACGGTACTCCACCTGGTGCAGACGGGTTAATAATATGGTGGCTGTAATGTCCATTGAATTCGTTCTGGGAAAATCCCAGCATGGACAGGGTCGCCGGGTTAGTGAACATGACTTTGCCTTCTTTGTTGAGTCCAAATATGCCTTCCGAGACAGAGCTGAGGATCAGATCATGTTCATAATCCAGCTTTTCCAGTTTACGAATATATTCTTTGCGTTCGGTTACATCATTGGCTATTCCGTAGACACCCACAATCTCGGAATCGACGATAATCGGTACGTTAATCACACTGATATCGATAACTTTGCCGCTGCTGTGTACTACGGTTGTCTCGTAATTCTGCGGAATACCACTACGCGCAGCTTCAAAATGTCGATTTGTATCTTCCACTTTTTCCGGTACGATAATGTTATGAAAGGACATCTCCATGATCTGCTCGAGTGGATAACCCAGCAGCAGCGCCAGATTGCCATTGCTCGATGTATAATTCCCTTCCAGATCAAACGAATATACACTCGCCGGATTGTACTCGAACAGCGATTTGTAACGCTGTTCGCTTTCCTTGAGCCGACGCTCGGATTTTTTGCGATCGGTGATATCACGGGATACCGCTATAATTTCTTCAATTTCACCTGTTTGCTCATTGTAGCTATAGCGGCCTGTACTCTCGATCCACACGTAATGACCTTCTTTGGCACGGATGCGGTAAGAGACGGTATACGAGCTTTCCGTATGCAGAATCTGCTCCAGATAACGGGTCACGACATGGATATCATCGGGATGGAAAAAGTCATATGCACTTTTGCCAATCATGTCTTCCGGTTCATAACCGAGTATCGTCTTGCAGGCAGGTGAAGCATACAGATAGGTTGCGCTGCTGTCGGCCATATGTCTGGAAATAAAATCAAGGGAATGCTCGGAAATCAGCCGGAAATCTTTTTCACTCTGCCGGATCTGCTGTTCCATCTTTTTTTGCGCAGTAATATCCCGGCAAATCACATAGATGCCTATCATCTCTCCCGTATGCTGAATCGGAGTAAATGTCATTTGCATCCAAATTTTGGAGCGATTTTTGTGAAGTGCTTCCAGTTCTATCGTTGAAGCTGTGCCTGACAAGGCCTGAGTGATTGAAGTCTGCAGCGGCTGAATGGTGCGACAGGACTGCAGATGACTCTCTGTAAAAAGATACAGCTCTTCAAAGTGATAACCGGTCATATGCCGAATAGCAGGATTCGCACGAACCAGCACACCGGCATGATCCAGAATCAGCATACCATCCGGTGAATTGGTAAATAATGAATCCTGCAAAACACTTTCTGAAATCAGCTGCAGCAATAATTCTGTATGATTCTGTTTCAAAAATGCCTCTCTCCCTGTAGTGTGACTCCATCTATTGGTCTCAAAACGAAATGAAATAGTTAACGTGCAGATTACATCCAATAATAATTGGAATAAGGGCAAAAAACCAGCTTTTATTCCTTATTTACACCACATTTGCCAACAGGACGCATTGCTTTTGCAGACGTTCTGAATCGCCGTATCTATAAAACCCACGCAATTACGAAGAACACTTTGTCAGGTTCCCTTCAAGTCGGGTATAATTAGACGGTACGCCATGATGAATGGAACAGATTGGACAAGATTATATATTGATTACATTTATAGAAAGGACGATGGTATGGTCCGCTTTGGTATTATTGGTACTAACTTTATTACAGAACGATTTATTGAAGCCGCTAAACGCAATGACGATTTTGAACTGACTGCACTGTATTCGCGCACACCGGAACGCGCTCAGCAGTTCGGTCGCAAACATGCAATCCATCATCTGTTCACGGATCTGGAGGAGATGCTTGGCAGTGGGCAGGTCGATGCCGTCTATATCGCCAGTCCCAACTCTTTGCACGCGGAGCAGGCTGTACTCTGTATGGATCATGGCAAACATGTGCTCTGCGAGAAACCGCTGGCTTCCAATGTTGCAGAGACACAGGCGATTATTGATGCGGCACGACGGAACAAGGTGGTCCTGATGGAAGCGATGAAGTCGACGATGATGCCGAACTTTACCGCACTGCGTAACAGTCTGCCCAAACTGGGACAGGTTCGTCGCTATTTCTCCAACTATTGTCAGTATTCTTCCCGTTATGATGCCTATAAGGAAGGAAATATCCAGAATGCCTTCAAACCTGAATTCTCCAATGGTGCATTGATGGATCTTGGCGTCTATTGTATCTATCCACTGGTCGCCTTATTCGGCCGTCCTAACACGGTCAAAGCAACCGGTGTTATGCTGGAATCAGGCGTCGATGGTGAAGGCAGTATTGTCGTCTCTTATGATGATATGGACGCAGTAGTGATGTATTCCAAAATCACCGATTCTTCCCTTCCATCCGAGATTCAGGGCGAGTTGGGCAGTATCCGGATCGATAAGATCAGCGAACCCAACCAGATCGTAATGACATATCGCGGCGGTTATACAGAAGAGCTGCATGTGACCCAGTACGAACCACCAATGTATTACGAGATTCGCGAATTCCTTGATCTTATCGCTGAAGGTCGGCAGGAATCCAGTATCAATTCATGGGAACATTCCCTGATTACAGCCGAGATTATGGAAGAAGCTCGTAAGCAGTTGGGACTTGTCTATCCGGCTGACCGCAAATGAATAACCAATCAGCGTTCATTATTCTTTTTACAGAATGCAAAAGGAAGACTACACCTCAGTGGGTAGCCTTCCTTTTTTGATTTTCACACTATGCTGTTACACTATAAAATATTTAATCAGGACATACTAATAATTAAGGCACTTCTCTTAAGTGTTTCATTTAACGTGCGCTTTCTGTCTCGGTCATCAGCTCATCCAGTGCTCTACCGTATTTACTGAGGCGTTCCATATCCTTTTCGGAAGGCTCCACATTGCGTGAAGGATCCATATTGTCTTCGATGTCCGCCATTTTTACGGTACGGGCCAAGGAATTCTGCTTGGCACGGAGAACAAAGTCTTCATAGGATTCTTCTTCATGACGGCTCATCGCCTGAACAGCTTCTACGATTTCTTCGGAGAATCCTTCGGCCGCCAGATCATGAGCAGTAACATCTGTGTCCTCCAGTACATCATGCAGTACAGCAACAATACGTGCTTCTTCGGAACTCACCTTGAGCATCACACGTAGCGGATGCAGAATATACGGCTGACCCGAACGGTCGACCTGTCCGGAATGCGCACGGGTGGCCAGAATAATAGCTCTTTCCAGGTTACTCATCAGTACTCACATCCTTTACATTTAAATAGTCGAAAACTCTGCCTGTTTAGTTATTACACAGCTTTAGCCGGATGAATCAGCTCATCCGGCTAAAAACAGTCTATATGATTGGTCTATTCTTAGTAAACAGCGCTCGTACAGACCAGCAACCAGTACTGGTCCTCATAAACTATCAATCCGGATATACGTTAAAGTCGGTGACCAGCTGTACCGGACTTCCATCTTCAGCGTATCCGATATAACTGTGGTATACGCCATTGCCAAATCCGCTGGAGAACAAAGCAATGTTATCTCCAGTCTCAAGCTCCGTAACCAGCCAGCTGCGTGAAGGACGGAATGATTCGATCGCTGCCGATTCCCACGCATCCATCAGCTCCTGAGCGACTTCGGGGTTGTCCATTTCCTGTTGTTCGGATAACCATTGATAAGCTTGTGCATCCAGCAGACTGCCGGTTCCGGAATCAACGGCATAGCCCCAGCGCGCTTGTTCATACAGATTATTCGGATCTGCTTCCGGGCTGAATTCGCGCTCTGCTCCTGCCCAGCGAGCTACGGGAGCATCGCTGAACCTTACACGTACGAAGGCAATACGCTCATCCACCATATCTTCCCGGCCTTCTTTGTATACAGCCGGATCGGTAATGCGGGCAATTGACAACTCGACAGGGAAAGATCCTTTGGGGAACACTTGCACAAATGGGGTAGATTCAATCAGGCTGTATGGATCATCGGCCACAATTTTGCCTGTGGTCACGCGCAGCTCCCCGATAGACTTGGTATAAAAAGCAAGATTACGTCTCTGGCCTCTCCAGAATTTGACCTGTTCCAGGTGAACACCTTCCCCGAACACTTCCTCCAGTACCTTACTCTCATGCATAACCTTGTCCATCTTTCTTTCCTCCCTCAGCAGTATGATAGTATGCCACGCCAACATGTCATGTAACCAAGGCAGATCTGCACAGCAGAACAGCAATTCATCGACTGTAAATCATTGTTCACAGTCTCCGTGCTACCACATTAGGCAGTATGCCGCTCCAACTATCGCGTATAATAACGTCGGATATTTACGTATGATTTGAGATGACGCCACTCGCTTTATAGTAGATTAAGTATCATTATACCCTTCTATAACGCAGAAGGAACATTTTTTTATGACATATTCGTAAAAATATATTGTTCATTTTTGGAAATCGACAACAGGCTATCTATTATGTTTATTTCGTGCGCTAAATCTCCTTTTTCCGACAAAAGAAGAAAGAAAGAATATTTTGCATGATGTGGGTATAACAGTTATTGAATGATTTTCCGGTATCGCGCATAATGTGATAGATGAGTCATCAAGAGAGAGGATGGAGAACGAGTTTGGAAGAACCGACAACCCTCAGCAGGGCGATCAATGAAATTATGGATACCTGTATGCTGGCCGGTCAGATTATGCTGCAAAGCGGCGCGGAAACCTACCGCGTGGAAGATACAATGACCCGTATAGCCACTTCCTACGGGCTACCGGGTGCGCACAGCTATGTGACACCTACTGCTATTATGTTCTCGATCACCGGCGCCGAGAGCGCGCGGCTCGCACGGATCGCCGAACGCACAACCGATCTGCACAAGATCGCCCAAGTAAACGCTATTTCACGGCAAATCAGCAGCGGACAGCTGACACCTGCAGAAGCCTATCCACTGCTCAAGGTGATTGAAGCCGGTCCTGCAGAATATTCATCCTGGATGAAAATGATGGCTGCAGCGATTTCCAGTGGTTGTTTTACTATTATGTTTCAGGGCAGCTGGGGAGATTTTATCCCTTCTCTCGTTGCAGGTCTGGCAGGATATACCACCATGCTCTATTTGCACAAATGGGTGCAGGTGAAGTTTTTTGCGGAGCTGTGTGCCGCCTTTATTATCGGGCTGCTGGCTTCTCTGTTTATTGGCTATGGCTGGGGAAATGAACTGGATAAAATTATTATCGGATCTGTTATGCCGCTCGTTCCAGGGCTGCTGATTACCAATGCGATACGTGATCTGATGGCAGGCCATCTCGTTTCGGGCATCTCCAAAGGTGCCGATGCACTGCTTACGGCTTTTGCGATCGGAGCAGGAGTCGCCATTATTTTGACATTCGTCTGACCGGGATAAATCTATAGATTCAGGAAAGGAAGTTATGCCTACTATGCTGGCTCAGTTAATTACCAGCTTTATCGCCACCGCCGGTTTTGGCATTATATTCAATGCGCCAAGGCGTTCGCTGCTGCAGTGCGGTGTAGCCGGCATGCTTGGCTGGATCGTCTATGTCATGCTGCACAAGCATATTGATCCGGTAGGAGCTACCCTCATGGCTACTTTTATTGTGGGCGGAATCAGCCAGGTATTTGCGCGTATTTACAAGACACCGGTCATTATTTTTAGTGTGGCAGGAGTCATTCCGCTGGTTCCCGGTGGACTGGCTTATAATGCAATGCGATCCTTTGTGGAAAATCATTACACGGCTGCAACCGAGCTCGCTGCCCAGGCATCGATGATCTCCGGTTCGATCGCGTTGGGACTTGTACTATCCGAAGTGTTCAATCAAATGATACGCCGTGCCGCCCGTTAAGGGGCTGCACGGCGTATTTGGTCTGAGACGTAATATGTCCTTGGATATGGCCCAATATACAAGTACTTGCATCCTGATAATTAGACCGGAAGTTCTCCCTGTTCATAGTGGCCTGCCAGCTCCCGGATAAATTCGTGATCCAGTCCAAGCAAATAAGCGCAGAAGACCAGATCCATATCATCACTGACATAAGCTGCCAGCTCACTGCTGCCGGATGCCCGAATAACCTGATCAAAAGCCTGACGGCTCCACTCCCGTACCCGCTCTTCTTCTGCTGGCTTCAGCCCTTCCCGACGCAGCTGCTGATAAGCCTGAATCCATGCGGTATCAAAATCCGCACTGTCCCGATATTCCAGATACCGCTCAATATCAAGCTGCTCCCACATATCCGGAGACAGCAACGAACCGTTTTGCAGTACAGTCTGCAAATGATGAATCGTTGTTTCTTGCATATACATCCCCCTTTTGAACTCACCCTGGACGACAGGACAGCTCCACCCAACCGTTAACTTCATCAAAGCCGATCACCACAGTCTTGAGCATATGTCCGGGATAGCGATGCTCTACCGGAACAAACTGGGCACATTCATCATCGGCTACAATGCCGAAAGCATCATTGGGCAGACTCAGAATAATTCCCTGTGGATAGCTTACCTCTACCACTCCGGTTACCTTGTCACCCGGCTTATAATGGGCTTTGATGCTGTTCCAGTCTTTGCGATAAGGCTTCATAGCCTGCGTCCATACCTGTTCAAATTCTTCCTGTGAAATATCTTCTCCATCCGCCCCGTCCATGCTCTGGTCAAAGTCCTGATCATACAGGCAGAAATGAAGTTCCTCATCTGGACGGCTGGAAACGACCCAGCGCTCCTCATCCTCGATTACCTGACGCAATACGGTACGGTCGTCGTCAATTTCAAAGTAATAATTCTCATCACTTTCCTCAAAACGCAATCTATAGTATTCCATGATACTGCCTATCCCTGACTGCGGGACGATCGATTGGATTCGTGCATTCCTGCATAATAGGCTTCGCCTGGATCAACGTCCAGTACTACCCGGCGCGGTCCGACCAGGGAATACTGATGTTCTACTTTCCAGCGCTGATTCTCATGCATACCGATCGTCTCGCCGTCTGCAATAATGTCGCCCTGATGATAGAGATATTCGGCTGTATTCATCAGGAACTGCGCCACTTCTGCAGGCTCGATATCATAGAAATGACACTGCACATCCGGTACGCCCAATGCAGCCAGTCCGCGGCTGTCCATGACCATTTCCCGGCGTCCATTATCCGATTGGATATTGTACAGACGAATATTCAGCGCACCATACAATTCATGCCCCTGGCTGAATGCCTGAAGCAGTGCCTGCGGATCCACCAGCTTGTCACTTTCGTTGTAATACACCGCGTCACAAGGAACCACTTCCAGAATCGCGCGCAGCACATGATTGAATAGCGGAAGTCTGCGCTGATGCGGCATCCCCCGAGCCATCATATCAGTAAGAATCATCTCGTAAGAACAGCCAGCCAGTGTCTCGGCCACTTCCGGCCAATGCCAGGATTGCTGAAGCGCTGTCTCATATTCTTCGGGATGTACACCATTTACTGAAGGCATCAATACCGTCTGGACAGGCATCGGTCCTTCTTGATATTCAAGCGTATGATTTAGATGAAAGAAGTGATAATGATCTTCCAGCTGCTCCTGTGATTCCCCATTATCATTGACGGATTCTCTGGCTTCCCAGACAGCCAGTGTCTCTTCCTGACCCTCCAGATCTTCGGCTGTATTGAGTGGTCCAGCATATTCCTGTATTTTGGCATAAAGAGCTTCACGGTCAATCACCGGTTTTTGCTTGTATAACAGCTTGGCCGTATAAATGGCTGCATATCCATAATCCTGTTCAAGACGCTGCTGTTCCTCCGGGTCTGGTTGGTTCGAATTAGTTGGTCTCATCCTTTTACCCCTTTCAATCGGTTAATCTGCTTCTCCATTATAGTAGCTAGCCTATTATTACCCGCTTGATAGCTATTCTGAATTATTGTAGCTGATAAATAATGACATGGCGATTTTTATCATTGTATAATGACCATGTTTCAGGCAAAATCAGCTTGTACAAGTATGTAAGATCAGGGACGATTATTATTTGGGCTTCAGCTGCTCCATATCCTGTATACAATACAGGATTTCTCCCTGACGCTGTACCATTTTGAACGATAGGATATATGTACCGCCATCCATACTAACGCGTTTATTTATCAAAGGAGGCTACACTTATGCTGCATCCCAATACAATCAAAGTTCGCGAACAAATATGGAATTTTGCCGGTTCACTGGATGAGCCGATCCTGAATGAACATGCCCGTCCTGACCAATGGACTATCGCCCAGGTTATGGAGCATCTGTACCTAATGGAGACGGCCATTACCGATCGGCTGGCACATACTATTCAGCAAGATGAGCCAACACCGGCTCCGGTCTCCGGTGCGACAGCTACTCCGTCTTTCCATCTGACCCTAGATCGTTCACGTCATATCCCTGCACCACCTGCCATGGTACCGGCAGATAAGCATTTGACACTCACTGAACTTCGCGCCCGCCTGGATCGCTCACGTACTCGTCTGGAAGAGACTATCCAGACTGCGAGCAGTGAAGATCTCCATCATAAAACGATGAACCATCCGGTATTTGGTCCTTTGACTCTTGAAGAATGGAACGAATTTATCGGTCTTCACGAGCAGCGCCATCTGGAACAAATGAAAGAAATCCATGCAGCGCTGACTGCTGCCGATTGATCAACTGTCTTTATTTTCAAATCTGCAAACAGCCCACCTTATATCACAACAGGTAGGCTGTTTGTCGTATATGAACAATCTACTGCTTCGCGAATACATGATATCGGCATTCTGCAATTATCCCAATCGTCTGGCGATAGGGTGATCTTCGTTTAATTGCAGTAAATCCCATAGATTGCCGTAGAGGTCCTCGAAGACGGCAACCATTCCGTAATCTTGCTCTTTGGGTTCTCGCACAAAATGGATCCCTTGGGCTAGCATGGCATGATAATCTCTCCAGAAATCATCTGTATTCAAAAACAGAAACACCCGTCCGCCTGCCTGATTACCAATAAAAGGCTCTTGTTCAGGTTTGGACGCACGCGCCAGCAGGATCGTTGTGCCTGTAGAGCCGGGAGGAGCGACAACCACCCAGCGCTTGTCCTGCTCAGGCTGGTAAATATCTTCGATAAGCGTAAAATTTAATTTTTGTGTATAAAACTCGATAGCTTCATCATAATCGTGAACGACCAGAGCAATATGAACAATAGACTGATTCATGTGTGAAAACCTCCCTATGTTTGGGTATAGCCAGAAGCGATAATTTCTATGTAACTGTCGTAGCCTGCAATTAGATAATGGCGCAGATTCAGTCTGCTGTGAGGGTCGAAAAGCTTTTCCTTTTCCTCCAGAATCGTGGATGGAATGACTTGATACAAGCCTGAATCCAAAGGATAACCATATTGTTCCCAGTAAGGTATCCCTTCTCCCTTCGGCAGCGATATATCAATAATGCCCGCATACTGTTCAAACAAGTTCAATGTAATACATCTCAGTTCAGCGACTGTGCTGAATTTCAATTGAATTTCGCGATAATGATTATGTATGGTATCATCCAGCGTCTGCACATCCAGACGAATGACCGCACCACCCGATTCGGTATATATCACTTCAAGATCAGTAGTCGATATGCGGAAAGGGACCTTTTCGGGAATTAGCCGCATCTTTGCTCCTCCTCTTACCTGGCTGTATTCTCTGCTTGCGCCGGCTCTATTTCATCCGGGGTTATTATAGCACAATCCTGATTCCATTCTCTGCTCACAGTCAAGCGAATCCGGTCACCTGCTTTTCCTGAGCTGGATTAACCGCTACAATAGAAAGAGTGATAGAACCCGCTACGGGTAATGATATAACAGGATTCATACTACTTTTACACTATTTCATAATGACGAGGAGCTGCACCTATGGATGACAGAATCGCCACCCTGCGTGGATTAATGAGAGAAGCCGGCGTAGACAGCCTGCTAATTACCGATCCCAAACATGTATACTACCTGACCGGCTTTGCGAGCGATCCACATGAACGTTTTCTGGGATTATTTATTCCGGATGGAGAGGAAGCTTTTATGCTGCTACCTGCGCTGGACGAAGACAAGGCGCGCAGCGTATCCAGTGTGGAACGCATTGAGACCCATACGGATACGGATAATCCCTATACTCGCCTTAAGCACTGCATCAATGGCAATGTAGGCAATCTTGGTCTGGAAAAGGAACATCTGTCGGTAGCACGGTTCGAACAGCTGTCTGCTGAGCTCAATGCTACGTCGTATATCGATGTAGGCAATATGCTGAACAGCATGCGTTCACGCAAGTCACCGGAAGAAGTACAGCGGATGAGAGAATCTATTCTGAAGATCGAAGAAGTACTGCGCCGCGGTCTTTCCAGCGTCAAAATCGGCATTACCGAGATTGAATTGGTTGCCGAGCTCGAATACCAGATGAAAAAGCTGGGTGCAGAAAAGCCTGCTTTTGACACGATGGTATTGTCCGGACCGAATACCGCTCTGCCGCATGGTGTACCGGGAACACGCAAACTGGCAGCAGGCGAGCTGGTTATGTTTGACCTTGGACTTTTCTATAATGGTTATGCTTCCGATATCACACGTACTTTTGCTATTGGCGAAGTGGATGAGGAAGCCAGACGCATTTACAATACGGTACTGGCGGCGAATGAAGCAGCGATTCGTGCAACACGTCCGGGGGTTACTTTTGCCTCAATCGACAAGGCTGCCCGTGATGTGATTACTGAAGCTGGCTACGGCCCACGCTTTATCCATCGTCTTGGACACGGACTTGGTATGGATACTCATGAATACCCTTCGGTTCATGGTGGCAATGAGAATGTGCTGGAAGAAGGCGTACTGTTCACGGTAGAACCGGGTATCTATGTACCGGGACACTGCGGCGTACGGATCGAGGATGATGTAATCGTGACCGCCGATGGTGTCGATGTACTGTCTTCTTTCCCCAAAGAATTAACCGTTATCGGCTAATTGGTGCAGAACGAATACTGGATCATACACTGAATGACTATAGCCCAAAAAAGACACATGACTGCATGGATGATATGCAATCATGTGTCTTTTATTTTGAATCTATGGATCAGGAAGTCGATGAGGGTAATTCTTGCTCGGCAGCAGGATGTCCCGGCTGGATCAGCTGCGGAAGATCTTCTTCATGCACCTTGAAACTGCGCGCCAGATAAAGGAAAGGCGTGCCTGCAGCAGTAAGCAGGAATTTGAGTATATAAGTTGTCAGGAAAATTTCGATCCATACCGACCATTCATACATCCCCAAAAAGGCAATACTGCAAAAGATCAGTGTATCAATAAACGAACTGATCATTGTACTGCCGTTATTGCGAATCCAAAGCTGATGCGGAGCCGGAAAACGGCGGCGCAGCCATTTATACAATCGAACATCGAGGAATTGACTGACCAGATAAGCCGTCAGACTGGCAATCAACAGCGTTGACAGAGGACCAAAAATCAATTCCAGCGCTTCCTGGGAGACATCCACTCCCACTGCCGGATCAAAATGAATAGCCATCCGCATAACAATCGTCGTTACAATCAGAGTGAAAAATCCGAACCAGACTGCTTTGCGTGCTACACGTGGTCCAAATCGTTCATTCAGCAGATCGCTTGCCAGATACATACTGACATACATCGTGTTACCCAGTGTAGTAACAATTCCCAGCAGCTCGATCGTTTTGACGACCTGGATATTCGCCAGAATAGCAGCGATTGCTATCCATCCATATAATCCCTTGATCCCAAACAATCGATAACAGATCGTAAATAACGCATAATTCACAATAACAAACAAAATACCCCACTCTATATTGTTGAGCACTACTCTTTCCCCCTAGTTTTGATAACGCGGGATGGTTACGAACCGCGGAATTTTGTGGAAAACCTGTTCTACTTTATCACAGGAATACGACATTGCCAACATATTATGGAAAACAGTTCCTTTGAACAACATTGTAGATAGCCCGGTGCTGCATTCATTTTCCATACTTCACAACCCTGTATCATGATAAAAAACAGGCATGCCTGCTGCATCCTCGGATGCGTATGGCATGCCTGTTCGGTTTAGCATTTGGCGCGTACAATGCAGTATTCCACAAAGGAATAATTGACAGGCACATCAGTCTGCCGCTTTGCCTTGTATTCTACCGGATGTTACGCAAGATCAATTCTGCAATCAGGAAGCTTCAGCTGTATCCAGATCGCGATCTTCATGATTGTAGACGTCTTTGTCATGTTCCTTGAGTACCCGGCTGCTCACCAGACCAGCTGTCATCGATCCGCTCACATTCAGAGCAGTACGTCCCATATCGATCAGCGGTTCTACGGAGATCAGCAGACCTGCCAGTGCTACCGGCATATTCATCGTGGACAGAACGATCAGTGCAGCAAACGTAGCTCCACCGCCGACACCTGCAACACCAAGCGAGCTGATTGTGACTACTGCGATCAGCGTCAGGATAAACTGCCAATCCAGCGGATTAATGCCCACTGTTGGTGCAATCATAATCGCCAGCATGGATGGATAGATCCCGGCGCAGCCATTTTGTCCAATCGTCGCACCAAAGCTTGCAGATAGATTGGCAATCCCTTCGGACACGCCCAGTTTGCGGGTCTGTGTCTCTACGTTTAGTGGAATCGTCGCTGCACTGGAGCGAGAAGTGAATGCAAAAGTCAGCGTAGGAATAATCTTCTTCACATACTGGACCGGATTGAGTCCATTAATAGCCAGAATGATCATATGAATCACGAACATCGCAATCAGCGCTACATAAGAAGCGACTACGAATTTGAACAGATTCAGAATATCATGACCACTTGTCGTTGCAACCATTTTGGTAATAAGTGCCAGGATTCCATAAGGAGTCAGACGCAGAATCAGCGTTACCATGCGCATAACTACACCATAGATAGATTCCATCAAATTACGGAATATTTCACCCTGAGCAGGGTTTTTACGCATAAAGCCAAGAGCCGCTACACCAACAAAAGCCGAGAAAATAACAACAGCCAGTGTGGACGATTGACGTGCTCCAGTCATATCTTCAAATGGATTCGTCGGGATAAATTCCAGCAGCTGTGCCGGCAATGATTTATCCTGCACTTCACCGAGACGCTCCTGAAGAACTGCTCCGCGTTCTTGTTCTACCTGACCAATCGGCATACCTTCTGCTGTCAGATGGAAACTGAGTGCAGATGCGATGCCTACTGCGGAAGCAATCGCTGTCGTCAGCAGCAGTACAGCCAGGATCGAGCCGCTGATTTTACCCAGATTCTGACGGCCGCTCAACTTGAGAATAGCCATGATGATCGAGACCATAATCAGTGGAATAACGACCATTTGCAGCAGACCTACATAGCCGTTACCGACCAGGCTAAACCATTCCATCGAATCCGACACCACTTCGGAATCCGGTGTATAGATCAATTGAAGAAAGGCACCGAATACGATACCCAGCAGCAGACCGGTAAATACCCGTTTCGTAAAGGAAATATGTTTCTTCTGCATCCAGATCAGCACGCCGATCAGTACTGCCAGAATGAGTACGTTAAGTATAACTAGAAATACATGCATTATGTTCTCCCCTTTATCTGTCTATTTTCGTTTTATTCTAACATAATCCCGAGTAAACAAGTAGTGTTAATTCTGTGATACCTAATCTTTATTTTTCGCCTTATTTTTGCTTATTTTGATATTTATTTTAGATTTTTGAATACTTATACGCAAAAATACCTATTCAAACAACGGTCAATTGATATAGAATAAGAAATTATTTATGTCTTTTATCATAGTTCAATCTGCTTATAATGTTCATTTTTCATAGTTTATAGAATACCTTATCGTTATAAGCTCAATATATTGTCGAAAGGAGTCAAATAAAACCAGGACTAGATACTCACACAGCATACATATGAATGGCAGCCTGTCTTTATACTTCTTGGGAGTATGTATCGTAAAAAGTCGCGTTAGTTATTATCACGTCGGGGGATCAATTCAGGGATATTAATTATCCAAAATGAATTTCAGTATCGAATTGCAGACTTGTTAGGTATGGAGAGGGGATTCAGCATGTTTCGAATTAATCAATCGATCAGCCGTAAAATTATGGTGACCTTTGCCCTGCTGATTATTGCAGTGTGTCTGGTTATGAGTATTTTCTTTTATGTTATGACCCGGGGAGTGGTCAATAACAATGTCGTTCCACAGTTCCGTCAGGTGCTTAATATTGCGATGGACGGGATTCTAAAGGGACTCGATAATACACAGGTCATGCAGTCTGCCCAGGGCAACAGCGGCGAGACAATGAAGCTGGAGACGTATCTGGATTCCCAGCTCAAAGCTTATGAGCTGGATAATCTGTACGTACTCCGGGTCGACAAAGACAAAGCCGTTGTTACCGCACTGTCCAATGCCTCCAAAAATTTCAAAAAAGAACAGAGCGTAGAATTAAGCGATAATATTCAGCAAGCAATGAAAGAAGGCAAACTGTTAACAGATCTGTATACAACTGATGCCGGTTCTCATGTGACTTATTACTATCATATACCGGGCAGTTCGATTCTTGTGGCTGCCAGTATGGATGCAAGCTTCGTTGATAGTATTACCCGTAATCTGGTACTGATGACACTGCTTATGGCAATTGTATCGGTCGCCGTATGTCTATGGATTGCTTATCGCTTCAGTCGTAAAATTACCCTGCCCCTCGCCAGACTCGTTCGTCATACACGGCTCGTAGCCGAAGGTAATCTGCAGCAAGATATCAAAATGACCGGAAGCGACGAGATCGCCCAACTGGCACGCGGCTTCCGACTGATGACCGAGAATCTGCGCGCTATGGTCAATCATGTGCTCGACAGCTCGGAGAAAGTATCCATGGGGACAGAAGCTCTCACATCCCGTATTAATAAAATGCACCGAATGGTCGATAGTTCGGTGGAGTCCATCAGTACTATAGAAGGCGGCAGTACGATGATCGCGACTTCTTCTACCGAAAATGCCCGTGCCATGGAAGAGATAACCAATGGCATCCAGCATATTGCTTCGTCCACTGCTGATATTTCCGACCAGATCGGACAGGCCTCGGACAGTGCAGTTACCGGGAATAATATGGCCCAGAATGCTATCCAGCAGATGAGCTCGGTCGAGCAGGTTGTTACCGATACACGCCAGTCCGTACAGACCCTGATCGACAGCTCCGAAGCGATTAGCCAGATCCTGCTCTCGATCGGCGAGATCACCAAACAGATTCAAATGCTGTCGCTGAACGCGTCGATTGAAGCAGCCCGTGCGGGTGAGCATGGACGCGGATTCGCTGTCGTTGCTGCTGAAGTACGCAATCTGGCGGACCAATCCCGCGGCGCAGCGCAGCAGATCGAATCCGCTCTGCAATCAATTCGTGAAGAATCCCTGAAATCTACCGAATCCATGAACCGGGTCAGCCAGGAAGTACAATCTGGTACACAGCTGGTGCATCAGGCGGGTGAAGCATTCAATCAGCTTGTTGAGCTGATGCAGCAGGTCAACATGACGGTTCAATCCACTTCTGCGGCTACCCAGGAGATGTCTGCAAGTTCTGAACAGGTGAGTGCTTCGGTTGATGAGACTGCCGAGATTACCCAGAAAGCACTCGGTAATATTAAAGGCATTGCCAAAAATACGGAACGCCAGTCTTCGGAGATGTTCGCTTATGCAGCAGTTATGCAGGAGCTAAACGAACAGGCAGTTTCTCTGCAGGAAGCAGTCAGCAAGTTCAAAGTAAGCTAAGGTACCTTTACAGAAATAAATAAGATCGATCATAACGTTATGGATAACTACAATATAAAAAGCAGCCCTTCTCCCAAGGAAGTGGCTGCTTTTTGTATCTATTCTGTGTAATCGTTCATTGCTCTTATTTGTGGCGTTCTGTGTTTTGGCATTCTTTTCACCGGGATGTATAGGCAATTGTTATTGTCCGGCTGCAATTTCATAAATGCGCTTCATATCCAGATGTTTGCGCACCGTATCAGCCAAGCGGTCAAAAGCTTCTTCGCGACGAGTCTGACCATGTATGCTTTGGATCAGCGGCTCCAGTCCTTTACGCTGGCGGAGAAAATTCAGCCAGCTGCGGCGCAGCTGATCATTATCGAATACTCCATGCAGGTAGGTTCCCCAGGCAGAGCCATCGGACAAGATACATCCGTCTTCAATCGTGGCAGGGTTACCTTCTTTACCGGATAAGCGGTGTAGATGGAACATGGATTGCACATCGGCTCCGTTCTCTAGCGTTGTGGTACCCATGTGAATCTCGTATCCTTTGACAGAAAGGGTTGGTTCCAGCGTCTTCATCTGCTGGAACCATGGAGATTCCGTATTCAGGTGACCTTCTGCCTGTACCGTGGTCTTGGCCGAGGCAAATACGGTCGAGACCGGAAGCAGACCCAGTCCCTCGGCCATTCGAGGAGATGGTGAATCATGGCCAGCCGGATCATGCAGATGCCTACCGAGCATTTGATAGCCACCACATATGCCGACCAACTGTACGGAGTGCCGGGTATGCTGCTTTTTGATACAACTAGCCAGACCGCGGTTCTGCAGAAATTCCAGATCACCAAGGGTATCCTTGGTTCCAGGCAAAATAATAACATCAGGCGTTCCCAGCTGATCGGGATGATCGACGTAACGTACAGATACATCGGGTTCTGCTTCCAGCAGATCAAAATCTGTAAAGTTGGATATTCGCGGGTAATGAATAATGACGATATCGAGTTCACGATCCGGCAGAGGAACACTGGATTTGCGCTGGAGGGCTACGGAATCTTCGGCTTCGAGATGAAGATTCTCTTCGTATGGCAGCACTCCAATCACCGGAATCCCGGTACGCTGCTGAAGCCAATCAAGTCCAGGCTGCAGCAACGCCAGATCACCCCGGAATTTATTGATAATGAATCCTTTGACCCGTTCACGTTCATGGGATTCCAGCAGTTCGAGCGTACCGACGATTGCAGCGAATACACCGCCGCGGTCAATATCCGCTACGAGCAGCACCGGAGCATCTGCCCAGCCTGCCAGATTCATATTGACGATATCTCGATCTTTTAGATTAATCTCGGCGGGACTGCCTGCTCCCTCCATCACTATCATATCATGCTGATTCCGCAGCCGGTTCAGCGCCTCCATCACCAGCGGACGAGCCTGTGGCAAAAAGTCCTGCCGATAGTCCCACGCACTCATCTGGGCATAAGGCTGTCCATGCACCACAATCTGCGAATGCATATCCCGGACAGGCTTAATCAGAATTGGATTCATATCGGTCGTTGCGCATTTGCCGCAGGCTTCGGCCTGTACGCCCTGGGCGCGCCCAATTTCTCTCCCATCCGGGGTCACATAGGAATTGTTCGCCATGTTCTGCGATTTGAAAGGGGCCGTATTCCAGCCATCCTGTGTAAAGATACGGCAGAGCGCGGTAGTGATTACACTTTTCCCTACATCTGATGCTGTGCCCTGCAGCATAATAATTGACCTTCGCATCCTGCAGCCTCCTTTTGATTTGCCATTATCCCAGCAGTCCGAACTGATACCAGATCATAGTGATCATTAGCAGAACGATCAGTTCCACACCTTCATTCAATGCACCATAAATATCACCGGTCAACCCACCGAGCCGTCTGGCTGCACGGCGAGCCATCCATTCACCGGTGAGCCAGGCACAGATTGGACTGAGCAGACAGCTGAGCAGTGAAGCGGTCAAAATAAGGTGCATATGGGCATTGTATCCGGATAGATGATTATCGACTATCCATTCACCTGACGGAGAAAGTATCATCCACAGGATTACAGCTACGGCAGCTGTACACCCAATCGCGATCCAGCTCGCATGATTGCGTTCCATGCGGCCGGTACCCGAGAACAGAGCTGCCAATCCTTCCTGCTGCCTGGCTGAAGGCCAGCTGGCTATGGCTTTAACCATATACCAACGACTCCAGATCATCGGCAGAATCATAACGATATAAACGGTGTATGTAGAATCCTTACTGGCAGCCATCAGCGCATACAGCAGTGATCCTTTCAAGACAAGCAGCAGGATACAGGCGATTACACCCATGGCTCCTACCCGGCTGTCTTTCATGATTTCCAGCATCCGTTCTCTCGAACGGTGACTAAGTAATCCATCCGCACTGTCCATCCAGCCATCCAGATGCAGTGCGCCTGTTAAGCCAATCCATAGACAAAGAGTTAGCACAGCAGCAGGTGCCGTCGGCAGAAGCCACTGAAACAGCAATGCCCCGGCAACAGTACATATTCCAAGCACCAAACCGACGAGCGGATAGTATTTTACACTACGTCGCAGCAGCTCATTGCCAAAATCCAGCTCCAGCCGTACCGGAATACGCGACAGAAACTGAAAAGCAGCTGCAACAGCTTCCAATTCCCTGTTCATAATCGGTATTCCCTGCTTTTGAGTTCTATAGGGATACCTGCCGTTACCAGAAATACACGCGAGCAGACCTCAGCGATCCGGCGATTGGCTGTACCCACCAGATCCCGGTACAAGCGGCCTAGCGGATAGGCTGGCACAATTCCGTCGCCCACTTCATTTGTCACCAGAATGATGGCTCCCGGATAGGTTTCGATCGCAGCAACCAGCTCATCGACCTGTCGCATCACCTGTTCCTGTACATTAGGATCATGCTCATAATGCAGCAGCACATTGGAGAGCCATAGAGTCAGGCAATCGATCAGCAGTACAGGTGCATTATCTTCTTCGGCCCGGCGGCGCAGCAGACCAGCCAGATTCATCGGTTCCTCATCTATTTCCCAGACATATCCGCTCTCCTGCCGCTGCTGACGATGAAGACGCACACGCTCCCGCATTTCATCATCGGCAGCCTGTGCAGTCGCAATATACCATGCTTGTGAATGTTCGGCAGCGCATAGACGTTCTGCAAATGTACTTTTGCCGCTGCGGGCCCCACCGGTAACGAGCACTTTGTTATGGCGATATATGCTCATCAGGACATATTCCCGGAACCGCCGGACACCCTTGCACTGGTAAAAGTAGACATTTCGTTCATCAGATGACTGACTGCATCAATCATCTGCAGCACGATCACACCGCCTGTTCCTTCTCCAAGCCGCATATCCAGCTGTAGCAGCGGACGTATTCCCAGCACTTTGAGAGCAAGACGATGACCTTTCTCCGCAGACATATGTGAGCCGATCAGATAGCCTTTGACCTGCGGAGCCATCGTATAGGCAGCTACAGCAGCTACTGTAGAGATGAATCCATCCAGTACTACCGGACAGCCCTGGGAAGCTGCTCCCAGAATGACACCCACCAGGCCGGCAATCTCCAGACCACCTACTTTGATCAATACGTCTATCGCATCCTTGCCATCCGGCTGGTGCAGAGCTAGCGCGTCTCTGATAATGCTGGCTTTGCGTTTAAGTCCGCTATCTGTCAGTCCGGTTCCACGGCCGGTTACTTCTTCCGGTGATAAGCCAGATAAGGCACACAGCATCGCACTGCTGGCTGTTGTATTGCCGATTCCCATTTCACCAGTAACAAATAATTGGCTGCCACGATCTGCTGCTTCGATAGCAATATTCATTCCGGTTACGATCGCTTGCACCGCTTGTTCGCGTGTCATCGCCTGTTCCCGCGCCATATTGCCGGTGCCCTGGCGAATTTTGTGGTTAAGCAGTTCGGGATGCTCTACATTGCCTTTCACCCCGATATCTACGCACAGCACATCGGCTCCCGCCTGACGGGACAGTACATTAATCGCAGCTCCACCGGACAGCATATTGAGCAGCATCTGCTGGGTAACCTCCTGCGGAAAAGCACTGACTCCCTCTTCGCATACCCCATGATCCGCGGCCATCACAATTACGGTCTTGTGCTGTATGACCGATTTGACATCTCCCGTGATACATGCCAGCTGTACCGCCAGATTCTCCAGCATTCCGAGGCTTCCGGGCGGCTTGGTTAGTTGATCCAAATGCAGCTGTGCTGCCCGGCCCACCTCCAGACGGACAGGTTGGATACGTTCAGATACTTCTCGAATAAACTGCTCCATGATGCTCCTCCTCCTGCTTGTGTTTGCTCTCATTTCAATGATTCACTGGTATCCCAGTCCATAGAAATGTCGCAGACTTCCACATTTACATTGATATAATAAGATGACATTACTTATGAAAATAATGACCGGGCTGCCCTGCTATTGACGCTTCAGCAGCAGCTGCGGTACATGAATATCCGGGTGATGAACAATCGCCGGCTCTACCTGAAACAGACTACGAATTGTCTCTTCCTGCATTAGCTGCTGCGGAGTGCCTGTCTGGATCATTCGTCCTTCATTCAGCGCCAGCAGACGATCACAATAACGCGCAGCCAGGTTCAGATCGTGCAGTACAGCAATAATAGTAATCCCCGATTCACGCCGCCATTCATCCAACCATTCCATAAAATGAATCTGATAGGCGATATCCAGATACGTCGTTGGTTCATCCAGCAGCAGCAGTTTGGGCTGCTGTGCCATTACTTTGCCAAAAGCAACTCGCTGACGCTGTCCACCACTCAGCTGATCCAGTGGACGGTCAGCCAGCGAACGCAGATCCAGACGCTCCATAATCTGATCAATCAACTCGTCGGCCGTATCCAGTTCATCCCGACCCAGCCAGCTCTGATACGGATATCTGCCCATAGTTAATACTTCGCGTACCGGGTAATGCAACGGAGCAAGTCCTTCCTGACCCAGTACAGCTGTGAACCGGGCAATACGCCGCCTGCTGTAGCTGCTAATATCCCTACCTTCCAGTAGTACCGTACCCGTGTCCGTCCTCTCCATACCGGAGATTAACTGGAGCATCGTTGTTTTGCCGCTGCCATTGGGACCGATAATCCCCCAGTATTCCCCTGTCTGCACCTGCCAATTAATATCCTGGAGTACGGGCTTGTGCGAATAAGCTTTGCCAGCCTGACGAAGCTCTATAACAGGGGCTGCATTCTGGATATGTTGATCCTGCTGCGTTCTCATAGGTGTCATTGGAATCTTCCTTTCCGCTGTCTGCTAGTATGCTCTCTCTTATGGCTATGTGCTACTTTATGCCCCGGCATACAGATTGCTGTGTATCCATTAATCGGTCCGCTGCTTTTTGTAGCGATGCAGCAAATAGGCAAAAAATGGCGCCCCGACAAAAGCCGTTACGACACCCAGCGGAATCTCCGTCGGTGACAACATCGTACGTGCAACCGTATCGGCCCACATCAGGAAAATGCCTCCTCCCAGCGCTGACAGCGGAATCAGCAGACGATAATCGGAACCAATCAGCAGACGAATCATATGCGGCACGACCAGTCCGACAAACGCAATCACACCGGACACCGAGACCGCTGCCGCCGTGATCAATGTAGCTACAATCAATACGAGCGTTTTGGTACGATCTACCGGGAGGCCCAGATGGGCCGCTTCCTTTTCCCCGAGAGCCAGCAGATTCATCGCCCGCGACTGTGTCCACAGAAATAGAATACCGATCAATACATAAGGCAGCATAACGACCACATACGGCCATCCGCGCAGACTCAGACTGCCCATCGTCCAGAATATAATCTCATTCACGCTTCCCTCGGACATGGATGCCAAAAAGGAAACAATCGCGCCGAGAAAAGACTGCATCACCACGCCTGACAAAATCAGGCTGTTCGTCGGAATCCTGCCCTGTTCACGTGCCAGCATCAATACCCCATACAGCGTGATCATTCCTGTAACAAAAGCAACCAGCGGCAACGTCCAGCTACCAAACAGCGAGTATTCATATCCTGTAAAAATAAGCACTGCTGCTCCCACCGATGCCCCTGACGAGACCCCCAGTGTAAATGGATCGGCCAGCGGATTGCGCAGCACTCCCTGAAAAGCAGCGCCGGCAACACCCAGCGCTGCTCCCACCAGCATAGCCAGCACGACACGCGGCATACGAATTCGCAGCATAATTTGCTCGGAGGCTCCACTCCAATCCGGTACAATCCAGTGCTGCATAAAAGGTAGATGATACAGCAGAATACGTATAATCTGTCCTGCCGGAATATAGACCGAACCGATTCCGGTCGTCAGTACCAGACTAATTACCAGCAAAGCGACAAACAGCAGTACCGGCAGTGTCGCTTTGCGGCTCATTTCTTGACCAGATCCGGATAGATCGCCTGGGCAATCTCGACCAATCCATCTGTCACACGAGGTCCTGGACGACTCACAAGATCATCGTTCAGACCAAATAGCTGATCGTTCTGAATAGCTTTGATTTTGTTCCAGCCGCTGCGTGCACGAATAATCTGATCCAGCGTTTGCTTGGTTTTGTTGTCGACGCTTTCTTTGGAATACAGAATTACATCCGGATCCGCTGCGACAATATTTTCTTCATTAATCTCATTCCAGCCTTCGGTATCTCCGGCGATATTGATACCGCCTGCGAGGGTGATCAGTTCATCCATGAATTCTCCTTTGCCGACGGTCCATCCCGGAGAGAACTCGATATATACTTTTTTCTTTTGCTCTGGTGTTACCGAAGCAACTGCATGCTTAACCATCTGTACTTGCTGCTTCATATGATCCGTTACTTTTTTGGCTTCAGCCTGACGATTGGTAATTTTGCCATACAGTTCAATATTGCTCATAACATCATTTACCGTTTTGGGAGTCGTTTTGAAAATATTAATACCTGCTGTACGCAGTTTCTGTACCAGCTCTTCACTGGAAGAGATGCCTGTGAACACAATATCCGGGTTCTGGGCGATAATTGTCTCTACATTCGGTTCGGTGATGCCGCCAATTTTGGCTTTGGTCTTAACCTGTTCGGGATAATCATCATATTCCGAGACCCCGACAATCTGCTGATCCAGCCCCAGAGCAAACAAAGCTTCTGTCTCTGCCGGAGAGATCGTTACAATCCGCTGCGGCGCCTGCTCAAAGGTAAATGACTTGCCGGTGGCATCCTGGACAGTCAGTGGATAGACTGTCTGCCCGGTAGCCGTGCTGCTCTGTTCGTTAGTGCCGGCCGGCTGCTGGACTGCAGTTGGAGCTTTTTCCTGAGCAGGTGCGCAGGAAGCGAGCAGTAGCGCAAGCGATAGGGTCATGATGGACATTGCCCATCTGGAAGTGTATCTGTTCGTATTCATTATTTGTTCTCCTTTGTTATAAGCATCTTTGACATTAACCTTCTGATTATAGGGGAAAAGACACTACCTCACAATCGGCCTCAGCCCATTTGAGCAAATAGCCTCCAGCAGGCAGAATCACCAGATCCCAGAATGGAATCTCCGGACACCATAGCGTAACCAATTGCCGGATCACTCCACCATGCGTCATGATCAGGATCTGCCGCGTTTTCTCAGCTTTCTTTTCCAATGATTGAACTGCATCAAGTCCGGCTATGACCGGCGGGGACGCATCCAGCGAAGATGCACATAATCCGGCAGGGTTAGGTTGTAATTCAGGTAATAATGTACACGCAAAATGGTTCAACCGACTGCTGAAATGCTGCCAGGACTCTCCATGGGGTGGACAAATCGACGCAGGATCATCAATCCAGCGTCTGTACATCGCCTGGTCACACAAATCGCTGTAGATACAACCTTCCCACTCTCCAAAATCCAGCTCACGAAGCGCTGGATCATAGGTTATTTTCGCTCCCTTGCTCCTCTTTACAGGGAGTACATAATCAAGCGACTCCCGGCAGCGCAGAAGATCACTGCAATAGATCTCATCCCACTGCCAGGCAGATAGTGCCTGCCGGACAGGCTCCAATTCCTGATAAGATTCAGTAAGCAAAGGCACATCCGTATGTCCAAGATACCTCTTCTCCCTGTTCCACTGTGTAGTGCCATGGCGCAGCAGCAATATATGTACGCTCATCCTTATCCGCTGCCTCCTATCCTGATTCCTATCGCCAGCACTGTCGCACAGACTATAGTCACACTGCCTGTCCAGTACATTAGCCGGGCGGTCTGAACAATATCATCCGGCACCATATGGCGCCGGGCTGTACCCATATATGCTCGATGCGACAGTACTCCATGATAACGGTTCTGTCCCCCGAGACGGATACCCAGCGCGCCGGCGACAGCAGCTTCCGGGTAGCCGCTGTTGGGACTCGGATGACCGGAAGCATCACGTACTACCGTTTGCCATGCACCGGCCGCGTTTAATCGCAAGCATCCGCTTAGTACAATCAGTAGGATAGCGGTTAACCTTGCAGGAATATAGTTGGCGATATCATCCAGCCGGGCAGAAGCCCAGCCGAGATGCAGATACTTATCATTTTTGTAACCGACCATGGAATCCAGTGTATTCACGGCGCGATAAGCCATCGCCAGCGGTGCTCCGCCAAGCAGTGCATAGATCAGCGGCGAAATGACGGCATCCACTATATTTTCGGCAATCGTCTCTACCGTCCCGCGAATAATCTCCGGTTCGTCCAGCTGATCTGTATCCCGTCCCACGATCATGCCGAGTGAGCGCCGGGCAGCCTGCCAATCCTGCCGAATCAGTTCCCGATAGACCTCCATGCCTGCCTGCTTGAGCCCTTTGGAAGCTATGGTGGTAGCGATTAGCAGAATTTCCAGCCCTGCACCAAGGTAAGGATGAATCCAATTGGCCACCAGCAGAACTAACCACGTGATAAGCCACGCTCCGCCTACAATCAGCAGCGGCAGCAGAATTCCTGCTGCACGCAATCGATGCTCAGGCAGTGACCATCGCCGAATCATACGCTCTACCCTGTGAATGGCTTGTCCCATGCCGATCACCGGATGCGGCAGCCAGCGCGGATCGCCTATAATCCGGTCCAGTAAATAAGCAGCCATAGGTATCCATATTCCGCCTGCCCAGAGAGCATCATACTGCCAGTACAACAGACTCATTGCTGTTCACCCTTCTGCTGGCCGGTAATAATCTGCTTCCAACCTGCAAGTAGCTGTGCATTATGTTTCTCATCCTTGACTGCAACGCGAATATGCCGACTGCCAAGGCCCGGATACATGGAACAGCTGCGGATCAGGATTCCTTTGTGTCCCATGGCCATCTGGAACGTTTCTGCTTCCCATGGCTCAGGCAGCTCGACCAGCAAATAATTCGCCTCTCCCGCACAGACCTTGCATCCCATTTGTATAAGCTGCTCCCGTAGATGTTCCCGTCGCTCGATATTATGCAGGATCGTCTGCTGTTCATAATCCGTATCATCAGCGTGTTCCAGACACCATTCACCAGCAGCCTGTGCCAGTGTATTGACACTCCAGGTTACCTGCTGACTACGCAGACGGGCAGCCAGCTCCAGCGAGCTGATTGTATAACCAAGACGCAGACCGGGAATTGCATAGAACTTGGTCATCGAGCGCACAATAATCATATTCGGATACTGCTCCAACTCGTTCTGCAGCGATACACGCTGCCCAGCCGGAATAAAATCTGTAAAAGCCTCGTCGATTACCAGTGTCACTCCATGAGTTCTCGCTGTATCGGCGATGCGCTTCAGATCTTCGCGTATATACTGCACACCATTCGGATTATTCGGCTGTCCGAGAAAAAGCAGATCCACCTGTGGAATCAGCTGACAGATCTCTGCCACATCTGCCCGGTAATCCAATTCCTGTCGACCATAAATACGTATAATCTTACTCCCATACTGGCTGGATAGCTGCGCGTATTCAGAGAAACATGGTTCCACCAGTCCGACAACAGCCGGACGCAGTGCCAGCAGCAGCAAAGCCATACATTCTGCTGCTCCATTGCCAATAACCAGCTGCTCATTACTGCATCGATTCCGCTCGGCGAGCAGTCCACGCAACCGACGATGTACCGGGTCCGGATAATGAATGATTTGCGGCAGACATTCTGCTAGATAATCGAGCAAACCCGGGGGTGGGCCCTCTGCATTCATATTGGCACTGTAATCCATCATTTCCGCTATCGGCCGGCCAAACTGCTCTGCTGCTGTCGTACGGTCGCCTCCATGTCCATAAACTTCAATCATACTGCTGCTTTCCCTCCTGATCCTCGTCATATGCCTTTCCGCACTGTCTAGAGCTGGCAGCAGGCATACTGCTGCAATTCTGCATATGTATTTACATTACTATAGCTGATACAGCAATCTCAATAAAATTAAGATGTGGATTCCTGGTCCCTGATCGCTATAAACTCAGCATTTATATACAGAAAAAACCGCCGAGCCGCTTATATAGTCAAGCAGCCCGGCGGCCATTCTTTGGTTATATGGTTATATTCTGCGGTTCTCCTGATCTTTCATATGATGCTGCTCATCCGGTACACGACTTTGATCGGACACCCCTTGATCGATATCCGGTGATTTCTCTTTACCATCCACGAAATTTTTCATGTCTTGATTATGCTGGTCTTTTTCCTGCTTACTTTGCAGCAAATCTTTGGCTTGATCACTCATCGTTGTATGCCTCCTTGTAGCAAGCGTTACCAGCTATTACCCGTCTGTTTTTGCAGCTAAACGCATAATCGGGGATCGATCCAGTAATCTGTCACTACGATCAGATGGATGAACAATACTATCATTTTGCATAATTCAATTGGTTTTGGTATATCTTTGGTTTACAATAAGAAAGCAGGCAGATTTGCGGACATTTCAGTCCCGCGGACTGTCCGGTCAAGCAGATAAGGCTCTGTTTTGCCGGCCAGCAGTTGTACTCGCCTCCGCAGAGACCATGCCGGTAAGGTGAACATAAATGGAGGAAAGACCATGCTCTTTATCGATAACAAAGGCATTACCGATCCAACGATCAATCTGGCTATTGAAGAATTCGTGCTCAAGCATCTGCCGATGGATGACAGCTATCTGCTGTTCTATATCAACGAGCCATCCATCATTATCGGCAAGCATCAAAATACAATCGAAGAGATCAACGCCGAATATGTAAAAGCCAATAATATTCACGTCGTACGCCGTCTGTCCGGTGGCGGAGCTGTGTATCATGATTTCGGCAATCTCAGCTTCAGCTTCCTGACCAAAGATGACGGACAATCGTTCCATAATTTCCGCAAATTTACCCAGCCGGTGGTCGAAGCGCTGCAGCAGCTTGGTGTAAATGCCGAGCTGTCCGGTCGTAATGATCTGCAGGTAGGTGAGCAGAAAATCTCCGGCAATGCACAGTTCTCTACACGCGGCCGTATGTTCAGCCATGGTACGTTGATGTTCAACTCCGAACTGGACAATGTACAGTCTGCACTCAAAGTAAATCCGGAGAAATTCAAATCCAAGAGTACCAAATCGGTACGCAGCCGGGTTGCCAATATCTCCGAATTCCTGAATGCGCCGATGACGATGGAGCAATTCCGTGATGATATTCTGCGTCATATTTTCGGCGTAGAACCTGCGGATGTTCCCCAATACGTACTGACCGAGGAAGACTGGGCCAAAATCCACGAAATTTCTGCAGAACGTTATCGTAACTGGGACTGGAATTATGGTCAGTCACCGGAATCCAATATCAAACACGCCAAAAAATTCCCGGCCGGCATTATTGATATCCGCATGAATATTAAAGAAGGTCATATCCATGAAATCAAAATTTATGGCGACTTCTTCGGTATAGGCGACGTTGCCGATATCGAGAACAAGCTGCGCGGTCAGCGGTACGAGGAAAATGCCGTGCGCGAAGCCCTGCAGGGGATCGACCTCAAGCATTACTTTGGTAATGTAGAATTGGAAGACTTTGTCGGACTGGCTCTGCTGGAAGACTAGGATTCATCACAGATATATAAATACAGATCTATTAATGGATAGAAGGAGCACATACCATGTACAAATTAATCGCTATTGATATCGACGATACACTGATCAACGATGACAAAGAAGTTACCCCTGCCACACAGCAAGCCCTGGAACAAGCAGTTGCCAAAGGCACTGTAGTAACGCTCGCTACCGGACGCGCCTATGCTTCCGCTCAGGCGATTGCTCGCCAGACCGGACTGAATGTACCGATCATTACGTATCAGGGTGCATTGATCAAAAACCTAATGGATGAAGAAGTTTTGTATGAGCGTTATGTTCCTGTAGAAGCTGCTCGCAAACTGTTCGAATACTGCGTAGAGCACAATCTTCATCTGCAGACGTATATCGATGACAAACTGTATGCACGTGAGCTGAACCAGCATCTGATTGATTATACGACGCTGAATCGTACACAATATTATGTAGAGCCCGACTTTGCCAAAATGATCGAACAGCCTACACCAAAAATGCTGATCATCGACGATCCGGCTTTCCTGGATGAGCTGCAGCCGATCCTGCGTGAACTGTTGGGTGATGGTGTGCATATTACCAAGTCCAAGCCGGAATTCCTGGAAATCATGCACAAAGAAGGTACCAAAGGCGCTGCACTGACTTTCCTTGCCAATCATTTTAACTGTGATCTGCAGGATACGATTGCTGTTGGTGATTCCTGGAATGACCATGAAATGCTGGAAGTGGCTGGTCTGGGTGTAGCTATGGGTAACGCGATTGCACCACTCAAAGAGATTGCGGATTATATTACAGCAAGCAATAACGAAGATGGTGTGAAGCAGGTTATCGAGGAGTTTATTCTTAAAGGCTGATAATTTGTAGATGGTACAGGCTGTTATGCATTTGTATTGGACAGCCATTTGTACTGCTGATAAACTCTGTACCGGTTGTGCATGTCCGCTGCGGAAAGGAATTCGGTCACGTCCTCCGATTGAGCCGGGAGATCCGGAATAGGAAAAGCGGTTGATCTCCCGGCTCAAAGGTCGTCCTTTGACCGAATTCCCTTCCCTCCGCTATGACGGTGGGCATTCATTTTGGCATTGTTTTATGAGATTTAAAACATTAATTAATCTAAAACTTTGAGGATTTAAAGGCTTTGTAACCTATTGATTCTCATCGTCATTCCTTTGGATTTTTTCTTGGAGATTGTAAAAGATAGGTACTAAAAGGCACCTTGCCAGAGAGTATAGCATCATTCCGGATTATTGCCGGGATAATGCTATACTCACCGCAAGGTGCTTTTTGTTTTGAATGGCTGTAGATTGCATTGTCGACGTATCTGGATTTACATCATACTCATACTCATACTCATACTCATACTCATACTCATACTCATACTCATACTCATACTCATACTCATACTCATACTCATACTCATACGGACGAATTATACATTCTGCATCTGATCCAGTGCTTCCAGATATAAGACCTGCAGGAACTTTTTGATGCTTACCTTGCTTTTGCTATCATCACGTTCTTCGTCGATCTCTTTCATCTTGGCGCGGATATCCTCAAAATCAAAATAAAGCGGTGCATAGTGCTCAAACTTGGGATTGCCGTAATCGGTGAGTCCAATGGAAGCCAGGTGAGTGAGCGCTGTTGTTACTGTTCGGCGGATACGCTGTTCGATCGCTTTGGCTTCTTTATCAACTTCACGTGGAGTGCTCTTATAGCTGGCAGCCACTCCCTCGTACAGTTGCTTGAGCGGCGGGAATGGACCGGCCTGACCACGCTGCAGCAGCATTTCCATAATAGCGGTAATATCGTTGCAGCCCGCTTCCCCGACTATACCCAGATTCATATAAATAGGACGAATCACTTCGCTAATGCTGCGCGGTTTGACGGGCACAGCAGTCTGGCGCTCCGTAGACAGCAGATTCAGCGTATCCAGACGGGACAGTGAAGACTTGAGTTCATGCAGATAATGCCGGATCTCTGCATGCTCGCTGACACGGGACAACACGGACTCTACTTCAATCCGGTTAATCGGCTTGCGAATAAAAAATTCGATCCCCGACTGATAGGCTTCACCGACCATCTCCTGATTTTCAATCTGCGAGATCATGATATATTTGCCGCGGAACCCCTGCCGCTGCAGCTGCATAATCGTCTCCAGTCCATCCTGATCCGGCATGAGCCAGTCAATCAGTACAACATCCGGCTGACTTTCCAGAATAATACGGGTGCCTTCCTCCCCACCTCTTGCTGTTCCGGTCACTTCGCCCAGCTTGCTTTCCCTGATAATATTTTCCAGCATCGCACGTGTTGCTGGATCGTCATCTACTATACAAAAAGATAATCCCATATTATCATCCTCTCTTTAATGAATCGGTTGGCAGTTCTACCCGAAAAGCAGTTGCCCATGAAGCATGTTCCTGACTTTCGCAGAGCCGGACGCTGCCGCCAAGCGATACGACAATATCATGCACATGCGACAGACCGATACCGGTAGCCGCACTGCCTCCCTGGGCAAATTTGGTCGTAAATCCAGGCTCAAAAATCATCTCCCGATCGCGTTCGGGAATCCCTTTGCCCGAGTCAGCTACAGTGAGTACGGTCCGGTTCGACTGCTGCTCGATCCGCAGCTCAATCGCCCCCGACTTATCCAGGGCTTCGATTGCATTGGCCAGCAGATTATTAAGCAGTGTCAAAAGCGGAATATAGTCGGAAGTGAGATAATCCTGCTGCAAATGGGCACTGAATACGACCTGCTTGTTCAGCATGATGGCATATTTACGATTGCCACGAATCGCATAATCCATAATCTCTGATAGGGACAATAAGGACTGGGCATCGTGATCGAACAGCTTGAGCAGACCAGCAGCAATACGCTGTGAATCTTTCTTGACTTCGTGTATTTCCTGGGTAATACTAAGCTGCCGCTGACTAAAGTCGGTCAGTCCCTCCCGTTTGAGATCCATATACAGACGATAACTGCTGCTGGTCACATGTTCGATTGTATCCATCGATTTACGCAAGTAAAATACTTCGCCGTACAGACCAGAGCTGACAGACAGCATCTGCTCCATTCGCTTGTTCTGCTCCAGCGATAATGCCCGGATCTGGCTTACTGCGATACTGCTGTACAGCCCGGTCATAAAAAATCCACGGATCGCAGCTACAACTATAATATACATCCAGGTCGCCGGATTGGAGATTTCCGATCCGGTCAGCATCCATCTGCATATCATCTCGATTGTATTGGAGCTAAAATCGATACAAGTCGCGAGTACACCCAGCAGCAGCAGATTCATACGTTCAATCTGTCCCTGAATCAGATACATCCCTATCGAAAAGGTCAGATAATACAAACCGCCTGATGTATGCACCTGTATCCGGTCAATTAGATCGAATCCAGTGGGTCTCAGAATCAGATCCAGAAGAATGCGGAATATAATTACTGTAACCGCTGTCCATATTCCTGCCCGGATAAAAGGTAAACGGTTCATCAGCAGCAGGAACAGCAGAAAAGCACTGCCACCCAGACCGATCCGGAACAGATCGCCCGGTACCGGATTGATCTTGAACTCCCCGGCAACCGCTGTTCCAAGCGCTACCGTCAGAATCTGAATTTTTTCATTTCTGAAAAGAGCAGGCATGCGTCCTTCAGCTCCCTTTCGGCGCGATTCGGATTGGCGTGTGACTGCAGCAGGCAATAGGGCTTCTGTCGTTTTGTGAAATTGTTTATATGGTATCATAAAATTTCCCTTTCATGCTGTTTTCATTATAAAACTCTCTCCATAACGGTTATACAACATGTTTCGTCTGCAAAGATCACAAAAACCGGTCTCCTTCCGGAAACCGGCTGCCTGTGTATACTTTAAACGGTGCGTGTCTCCAGCCGTCTGGAGATTAGCGATAATGTATAATTTACAACAAAATAGATCATGGCGACAAGCAGTAAAATCGGGATCGGATAGTTGTGGTTCTGACCCATAATAATCTGTGCATTATGCATTAGTTCAGCCAATGCTACGATTACCGCCAGCGAGGTATCCTTAAGCAGGGAAATGAACTGGCTGACCAGCGGAGGCACCATCCGGCGCAGGCCCTGGGGCAAAACGATATGCCAGAGCGTCTGCACCGTTCCGAGACCGGAAGAACGTGCAGCTTCGACCTGACCCTTGGGAATGGAATTAAGTCCAGCCCGGACAATCTCCGAGATCATCGCCGCTTCAAACAGTGTCAGTGCAATAATCGCACCTACCGGAATGGTAAACTTGAACTGAATACCGAAAAATGAAATCTGTGGCACCGCAAACTGAACAAAGAAAATAATCAGCAGCAGTGGCAGATTACGCAGAATCTCCACGACAACTGCCAGTACCTGTGACAATACGGGAATCTTCATATAACGGATAACTCCAGCAAAACATCCGATTACAAAACTGAATATAATAGCAAAGAAGGCGACATACAGTGTCATGCCCAGACCTTCCATCAGAAACTTCAAATTCTCGGGTGAATACGCACCTGCGAAATCCATAGTACTCCTCCTTTAACCCTTATTGCGGATTGTTATGAGCTTTTGGCCAATCTGCGCTCCAGCACATGAGATCCGTAGCTCATTGGTAATGTCAGTATTAGATAAAACATTCCGGTGAAGATATATGTGCTGACTGTTGCATAACTGTCTCCGTTAATCGAATCGGCAAAGTACATTAGATCCAATCCAGCTACAATAGTCAGGACAGATGAATTTTTGATCAGGTTAATAAACTGGTTACTCAAAGGTGGAATAACGAGTTTGATTGCCTGTGGTAAAATAACATGCAGCATGGATTGTATGTAACTCATTCCTGATGAACGTGCAGCCTCCATCTGCCCTTTGGGTACAGACAGGATACCAGCACGAATCGCTTCAGCAATAAATGCAGATGTATAAACGGTCAATCCTAATGTTCCTGCCTGAAACCCATCAAGTCTAGCACCCAACGAAGGCAATCCCAAATAGAAAAATAGCACGACGATCAGAATGGGGATATTTCGGATAAATTCCACATAAGCGGTTCCGAGCCATTGCAGTGGTTTGATTCCGGTAATACGGAACACGGCAATAATAGTACCGAGGATAAAGCTTCCAACCAGTGCGATCAGACTTGCTTGAATTGTATTCAAAAACCCTTCCATATAGTCAGGGAAATATTCAATCAGAATAGAAAAATCCAGCATTTTCATACCTCCTTTGATTCTTTGCAATCCAGTATATCCATGATGCTCTGACTGCATGGACTTGCTCTCTTATGCTCAATCCCGATTCCGGCTAGTTCTTCACTCTAGTTCTGAACCACCATCGACATTTGAACATCAATCCCAGATCGATCCCTCATCTGTTCTAATGAAAAGGATGGGCGTGATGGCCCATCCTTTGTCTTATTTGATTTCTAACCTTACCGATCTTGTGCTATTGACTTCATATCAGCCAAACTTACTTGCTTTCCGGTGCTTTACCGATCCATTTTTTGTACAGCTCATCATAAGAACCGTCTGCTTTCATATCGGTCAGCCCTTTGTTAATCGCTTCCACCAGGCCGGTCTGGCCTTTTTTCACAGCAATACCATACGGCTCATCTGTAAAGGGTTTGCCTACTACTTCATAGTTTGGATCCTGTGCAGCCATACCATACAGAATAGCATCATCTGTGGTCAGTGCCTCTCCCTGACCTGCTTTGAGAGCGTTAAAAGCATCTTGATAGTTATCGAATTCCAGTACTTTTACACCTGGTACTTTTTCTTCGATATTATCGATTGATGTAGCTCCTTTGGCTGCCAAGATTGTAGTATCGGCAGTCACATCTTCGATACCCTGAATCGGGCTGCCTTTTTTCACGAGCAGCGATTGTCCCGCCTGGAAATAGACATCGGAGAAATCGACTTCTTTTTTACGGGCATCCGTAATCGTCATCGTAGCGATAACCATATCCACATCACCATTGTTCAACATCGGGATACGTGTTTTGGAAGTTACTTCTTTCAGTTCGACTTTGCTTTCATCGCCGAGGATACTTTTCGCCAGGGCATGAGCCATATCCACATCAAAACCTTCTACTTTGCCGCTGCCCGGATCTTTGAGGCCAAATAGTTTGGTGTCATACTTGACGCCGACAATCAGTTTGCCGCGCTGCTTGATCTGATCAAGTTGGGCAGCTGTATTACTTTCGGCAGAACCTCCGCTTGGATTCGTCTTGGTCGTACTACATGCTCCCAGTACCATTACCAGAGCCATCATGCATACAAGAAGGAGCGAGAATCTTTTTTTATTGGACATTATTCATTTCCCCTTTTCATTGGTATATGTGTAATGACTTGCGAATATCCATGAATTACAGGTATTAATGATTCAACAAGCGGCTAAGGAACAGCTTGGCACGCTCTTCGCGCGGATCGGAGAAAAATTGCTCCGGTGGAGCTTCTTCTACGATTCTGCCCTGATCCATAAAGACAACACGGTCAGCCACTTCGCGGGCAAAGCCCATCTCATGGGTAACGACTACCATCGTCATTCCTTCCAGAGCGAGGGCTTTCATAACGTCCAGCACTTCACCGACCATTTCGGGGTCAAGCGCCGATGTCGGTTCATCGAACAGCATAATCTGCGGCTTCATTGCCAGACCGCGGGCAATTGCTACCCGCTGCTGCTGTCCACCGGACAACTGGGAAGGGTAAGCCTGCGCTTTATCGGCGATACCGACTTTTTCGAGATAATGCATAGCCGTCTGATGCGCTTCCGCTTTGGAGACGCCCAGTGCTTTAATTGGAGCCAGGGTGATATTATCGATCACTTTTTTGTGGGGATACAGATTGAAGTGCTGGAACACCATGCCGATATTGCGGCGCAGCTTATTCAGATCTGTTTTGCGTTCATCCACACGTACTCCGTTTACAGTTAGCTGACCGCTGCTTGTTTCTTCCAGGCGATTGATACAGCGCAGCATCGTGCTTTTACCGGAGCCGGAGGGACCAAGTACTACGACAACCTCTCCTGATTCGACATGCAGGTTAATTCCTGTTAAAACTTGAAAGTCGCCATAGAACTTGTCAACTTCATGGAAGGTAATCATCCTTTTCCTCCTTTTTATGTACTGAATTTATCTTTTTCGTGATAAGACTGTCAGGTATACTTACATTTTTTATAATATTAAACTACACCTACATAAAACTACGTAAACCTACGCGGTAATACTGTAAATTCCTAAATTCCTATAAAAAATAATCAAAAAAATACAAAAAAACCGGTATCTTCCGATACCGGCTTGCTTTTACAGTTCAATTCCGATTCCTATTCTTCGGGCAATAATACTGTATAATTACCCAAATCAATTGTCATACCCGTACGTGCTGTACGGGCACCTACGGGCAAATCAAGTTCCTGGCGCAGATCTACACCATGAGACATATGCGTGTAGATTGTCTCAATCGGAGCCAATTCATCTACCAATTCAGCAGCTTCACGCATATCATATACCGAACGCCCACTGTATTCTGCCTCTTCATGAACAAAACTGGTTCCCAGAATCAGCAGATCCAGGCGATCCATCAACACTTTTTGCTCTGCAGTCAGCCCGATCGCATCAGGACAGTATACCCAGCCGAAATCATGCTTTTCCATACGGTACGCGTAGGAATAACCATTAAACCCATGGTGCACTTTCCACGGTGTCATTTTCCAGCCGCTTAGTATCATGCCTTTATCATTAGCGATTATATCCAGATGCGTATGAATCCATGGATACTGACGCTGAATGATATCAAGCACTTCCTGTGGTGCATACACACGTCCTTTGACTCCCTGCCACCGGCAAGCGTCTGCCCATTCCGGCAGACCCGCAATATGATCGAAATGGGCATGGGTAATAACGATATCCGTAATATCCGCACGACGATTGGTCATCTCCATCTGCAGCCGCCAGTCGGGACCACAGTCGATCAGAAAATCACCTTCCGTACTTTCAATCAGTACAGAAGAGCGCAGACGCCGATTCGTCCCACTATTTCTCGCTTCCTCGCATACTTCACAATCACAATATACCCGGGGAACCCCCATTGCATCGCCGGTCCCCAAAAATGTTAAGCGATCTACTACACGTCCGTTCATCCTGTATTCTCTCCTTGAGCCTGAGGGTATAGTTCTTGCACATCATCAGGATTACCTATTCGTATACACCAATTCATATGTTCATTCATAAAAGTACAAGTTTAATGAATATAGCTCTAACTGATTATATAATCATCATAACGCTTAAAGGTTTCCTTTTGCGCGTAAGGCAGTATTCTGTTGCCTGTAATGTATTATATCTTAGAGTATATCATTTTCCCTACTATTTCGGTATGTACGGCCCAAGGTGCATGTTTTGGAGATCAGAAACAATTATTATTTCATATTATACAGACCTGCAAATAAAAAAAGCTACCTTTTACAACGTGTAAAAAGATAGCTTTAATTTCTTTTGGATACGCATTGCAGGATCAAATTCCTGCCAGCACCTGATACCAGATCCCGCGTTTGGAATACAGCGAACTGCGTACTTCACTCCAGCCACCCAGATACTGTATATCAAATAATCCTGGCGGATCAGGGTATTCACTGCGATGAGCTTTCATTACCTGCTCATCTACCGGACGGAATCCGTGTTTGGCAAAAATCTCCTGGGCTTCCGGCGTGCGCAGATAATCGAGGAAAGCTTCGGCCACTTTGCGTGTACCATGCTTGTCTACATAGGAATCGACCACTGCAGCTGGATTTTCGATCAGAATCGTATCGTCGGGTACGACCAGATCGTATTGTGCTCCTTTAGCCATCCGTGCCAGCAGTTCATTTTCGTACGTTACAATCACATCGCCTACTCCGTATTCAAACGCAGCCATCGAAGCCCGTCCACTTTTATCAAGCGATTCGATATTCTGATGCACCGCCTCCAAAAAGGCTTTGGCTGCAGACGGATCTTTTTGTCCTTCTTCCCGCTCTGACTGCTTGAGCCCGGCGCCATAGATCGCATTAATATCCCACTGCGCACCGCCGGATGTTTTGGGATTCGGATACAGCACTTTCACCCCGGGACGTGCCAAATCCTGAAATTGATGAATACCGAGCGGATTTCCTTTACGTGTACCGAGCACTACGATAGAGCGTGTGACCATCCCCTGATACGGAGCCTCTTTCCAGTCTTTGTTGACCAGCCCTGCTTTGACCAGCTTGTCAACATCCCCTTCCAGCGACAGAATCGTTACATCGGCTTCGAATCCTCCAGCAATCGCTCGTGCCTGCGTACCCGAAGCTTCATACGATTCCTGGAAGCGCACATTCTGACCGGTCTTCTGTTTCCAGTACTGCTGGAACTCTGGCAGGATCTCACCAACTGCATCTTTGGCTACACTGTAGGCACCAATGACCAGGGTGACTTCCCCGTCTGCCGCCGGCGCAGCGGATGCTGGCTGTGTGCCGGATTCTCCTGCATTACTGCATCCGGAGAGCAACATACTCAGCACAAGAACCCCTGCCAGTAATCTTAACGACCATGAGTTTTTCTGTTTCACCCCGCTCTCTCCTTTCCAAGCTATATAGCCTGTCAAACGATTATTTATGATCCTCGCATATACTCGCTGCAGGTGCCGTATCCTTTTTTTCATTTAAATAAATACCGATAACGGATCGGCTTTGAGCGTATTTTCCGCAATCCAGCTCTCGTTATCATTGAATAGATAAGCACGGTGAACGAGTACCTGAACGTCCTGTCCTACTTCCAACGTATCTTTTTCCAGTGACCGATAGGTGATCAGTCGATTGGTGCCTACTTCGACTTCTACCATCCACTGACTGCCCCGGAAGTGCATATGTCTGACAATACCTGTCTCTGTGGCAGACAGCAGGCGGAACTCATGCGCAGGTCCAATCTCGATATATTCCGGCCGGATCAATGCACGTGCAGAAGCAGTGATTCCGTGATGATCAAATCCTTTGAGTTGGCCAATCTCTTCTACGATCGTCGACTCCCCGATAAAGGATGCCACAAATGGTGTAGAAGGCTGCTTGTAAATATCCCATGGCGTACCCTTCTGTTCCAGACGACCACTATTGATAATCATGATTTCGTCAGCCACTTCGATCGCTTCATCCTGATCATGAGTAACAAAAATCGAAGTGATACCGACTCTCTCGATCAGTTCACGTAGCCAGGTACGCAGCTCCTGCCGGATCTTGGCATCGATCGCTGCGAACGGCTCATCCAGCAGCAGCAACTGCGGTTCAGGTGCCAGCGCTCGGGCAAAAGCAACACGCTGCCGCTGACCACCGGACAGCTGATGCGGATAACGATGCTCGAATCCGGATAGTCCGGTCAGCTCGACCAGCTCGCGTACCCTCTCCCGGATCGCTTCCTTGCGGATCTTTTTGACTTTCAGACCAAACGCAATATTATCGAATACCGTCATATGCTTGAATAACGCATAGTTCTGAAAAACAAACCCGATCTCACGCTCCTGTGGCGGCAGATGATTGACTGTCTTGCCATGAAAAATAATCTCTCCGCTTCCCGGTGATTCCAGTCCGGCGAGCATCCGCAAAATAGAGGTTTTACCGCCACCGCTTGGTCCGAGCAGACCGATTAGATGTCCTTTGGCAATAGAGAAGCTGACATCCTGCACCGCATGAAATTGACCGAAATGCTTATCCAAATGACGAACTTCCACATGCATATCAGAGCACTTCCTTTCTTTTCTTGGCCCGTTCCATCAGCAGCAGCAGACCGATAGAGAAAACTGCCAGCACCAGAGCAACACCATTGGCCGCCGTCACATTAAAATTCTCCATATCCTGATAGACCAGTGTTGTCGCGGTCTGGGTCTTGTTGATAATATTTCCGGATACGACCAATACGGCGCCGAATTCTCCCAGCGAGCGAGCGACCGTAAGAATCGTCCCGTAAATGACGGCCCAGCGGATAGAAGGCCAGGTCACCTGCCAGAATGTTCTCCAGCTGTAAGCTCCCAGTGTGGAAGCCGCCTCTTCCTGATCTGTGCCGATCTCCTGCAGGACAGGCATAACTTCTCGGACCATCAGCGGGAAAGTAACAAACAGCGTAGCGATCACCATACCGGGAAATGCATAGACTACCTTGAACCCGATATTCTCAAAAAAAGCACCAATAACCGTATCGGGCCCAAGCAGCAGAACAATCATCAGACCACCGATTACCGGCGATACCGCATACGGCAGATCCACGATACTGTTGAACAGCTGACGAAGCTTGCGGCTGAGCCAATTGCCACGTACCAGATAAATGCCCATCATAATGCCGAATATGCCGTTAAGCAGCGTCACTACGACGACAATCATGCCAGTCATCATCAGAGCATGCATGGCTTCAGGCCGTCCCAATGCCTGCAAGAACCCTTCTCCACCTTCATCAAATGCTCCGGTTGTCAGTACAACGAGCGGTATGAGAATCAGAATGCTGAATACGAGCCAGGTCAAAGTAATCCATAGTCTTCTCATCAGCTCATCCTCCTCGGCTGCACCAGATTGATCAGCCACAGGATGATAAAGGACAGCGTCAGCAGCAGAATCGATACGGCCGCAGCACCAGCTTCATTATCACTCTCCACCTCACCGAAAATATAGACCGAAGCAGTAAGTGTACGCCCCGGAATATTACCTGCCACCAGTACGACTGCCCCAAACTCTGCCAGTGCCCGGGAAAAAGCGAGCATCGCCCCACTGAGAATCCCCGGTACCATCGCTGGCAAAATCACATTAAAAAAGGTACGTGTACGAGAAGCACCCAGCGTATACGAAGCTTCTTCCGCCGAGCGGTCGAGTTCTTCCAGCAGCGGCTGAATCGCCCGGATCACAAAGGGAAAAGTTACAAATACCATCGCCACAATAATCGCCGGCTGATGAAATACCAGATCCAGCCCTACCGAGGCTGCTGCTTTTCCTACAATGCTATTCGGTCCCAGCAATACCAGAATCATCAGTCCACCGACAGCCGTAGGCAGAGCGAATGGCAGATCGACAATACTGTTCAGCAGCGATTTACCGGGAAACTCATATCTGACCAGTACCCATGCTGCCATCGTACCGACCAGTGCATTGATAAGCGTAGCGATGAGCGCCAGCTTGAGCGTCAGCAGTACTGCTTTCCAGGCGATCGGATCTCCAATATTCTGCACAAAGGCAGCCCATCCATCCGATAATGAATTCACATATACTCCGGCAATCGGCAGTACAATCAAAATCAGAAAATACAGCAGTACAGTCGTACGAAATCCCCATGTCCAACCTTTGTGTCGCAGTAGTGTACTATTCACCGGAATACTCCTTTACTTGAACGTCGATGGTTCACTGTACTTTTCCATGGCTTTAACCGTTATTTCCTATTAGTATACTTGGTATTAAATCTTAGCCATACTTTAGCAAAGGCTGGCTTCAAGCGTCAATGAGAAGTTTACTTTTTGCCAAAATGATTTCTAGTCATCAGGAATGTTCGGATTTCACCTTACTGCAGCTGCCTTGGAGTAGTAAAATCGCCTGTTTACAAGGGATTATCTCCTTTTCCCAAGAGTAGTTGGAATTATGTTTTGCTCTTTTATTTTCTTTATATATATATTCCTTATCGTTCGTATCCGATTAATCCCAGCTATATGAGGTAATATCTGAATAGAAATGAGTCTGAATACAGGTTAAAATGAAGTCATCTATGCTCAATGCTTCATTCTAAGACTCATCTTGAAAAAAAGTAGGAAAAGAGGGATATCGATGTTGTATACGATGCAGATTTCTACCAGCAAACGCGATGAAATGAGGGATATTACAAGAGAGGTCTCTTCCAAAGTCAGCCAGAGTGGTGTACAGGAAGGAATAGCCATTGTCTATTGTCCACATACAACGGCAGGAATCGCCATTAACGAGAATGCCGACCCGGATGTAAAGCATGACGTATTGATGCGTCTGGATGAAGTCTATCCCTGGGAGCACCCCAAATACCGCCATATGGAAGGCAATACAGCTTCCCATCTCAAGTCAATTACTACAGGTCCTTCCCAGACCATTATTATTCAGGATGGCAGACTGTTGCTCGGACGTTGGCAGGGTATTTATTTCTGCGAATTTGATGGTCCGCGCCAGCGGGAATATATGATCAAGATTATGCAGGGATAACCTGAATAGGATACAGCAGCATACAAAAGGCGACTGCTCTGCATACATGATGCGGATCAGTCGCCTTTTATGTTCTGGTTGTATCTGATTGTCGGCAGGTGTGATCATTGCCAATTCACTATAGGGATTCAACGTTTTGACAGGGCAAAGCCTTAAAGTGTGGAGATAGAGGAATGCCCCTCTTAACATGCTGTCCCCGGTTCGGATTATAACTTTCATCAGCGGTTTCCTCTTATAATACCCGGCAGAGCGTTTTGACATGGGCAATCGCTGCGGGCCGGATCTCATCATAAGTAACACGATCCTGAATATAGTAGGAAATGAATCCGTGAATCGACAGAAACAGACTCAGCGGAACCGTATGCATCGCTTCCAGCGTATGCTCGGTCATATCCATATGCTGACGCACAATCGACGAGAACAATTCAAAGCAGCGCGCCTGTTCGGCACGACAATAGCTCAACAGCTCTTCATCCCGGATCATGAACATAATCTCGTACTGATGGGCATTATCCAGCCCAAAACGAATAAACTCAATCAGCAGGCGCTCTACCTTGTTGTAGTCCGGCTGCTCCGGCGCTTCCTTGACTTCCTGCAGCAAATAGCAGAGATGATCAAAGTCCTCCATCACAATCGCGTAGAACAACTCCGCTTTTTCCTTGAAATGATAATACAGTGAACCATGGCTGTAGCCCAGATGCTGACCAATACTACGCATCGAGATTGCACGATACCCCTTTGTTACAAACAGATGTCTGGCAGCCTCTAAAATTCTCTCCCTGGATAACTCCTGCTCTACCGCTCTACGTGCCATAGTATGATTCCCCTTCAAGCATTTTGCATAGTCAGATCAGATGCGCCTGCTGCTGTGTCTGTGATTCCACACAGATCCATATCATGATTGCGCCCGGTTCTGCTCTATTTCTCTTGTTCTTCTGTAAAATAAAGCTGTTCGCCTGTCGTGATCAATGACTGTCCCTGCGTAAGATCAGTCATCCATTCCCGGAATGCCTGTGCTTCACTGGCAACCGGCAGACAGTTTAGAATAACCTTATCGGTAAAAGCAGTCTCACCCATGCGGATGCCCCGACTGCGCAGCTCATTTTCCACTTTGCCAAGCCAGGTATAATCCAGCTCAACCTTTACTTCCTGATGCAGTACACGTGTAATCGCTTCTCCTGCTTCAATCGCAGCCACGGCTCCGTCGGTGTAGGCACGGATCAATCCACCGGCACCCAGCATAATTCCGCCAAAATACCGGGTTACGACAATCGTGATATCCTGCAATCCCTGGTTTTTGATCACCTCCAGAATAGGCTTGCCTGCTGTTCCACTCGGTTCACCATCATCGGATTGGCGCTGGATCTCGCCTCGTGATCCGATTAGGTAAGCAGAGCAGTTGTGCGTGGCATTCCAATGCTGCTTTTTGATGCTTTCAATAAACTCCAATGCTTCTTCTTCCGTAGCAACGGGTTTGGAGTGACCGATAAACCGGGATTTCTTAATTACGATTTCTTTGTCCCCAGCTTGTTGTATTGTCTTGTAACGTTCAGGTTTGTCTGTTGTCATGATGATCCTTTCCTTACCGTACCTGCCCGATATGCAGGCAGTATTCACTGATCCCTGTATTGGCTGCTAGAGCAATGTATCTTACTCCAGATGTACCAATACCTTCCAGGTTACTAAAGATATCATACAATATATTTAGGTATCAAGAAAGCAGCTCCCTGGCATTGCTGCCTGAGAACTGCTTTCTTCATGAAGTTTATCCTATTTTACATCAAAAGTAGCTTATTGGAAAAGACTTTTAAACCGGCTTCTCACAGGTTTATGCAAAATCTTCTATGATTACTCGGAAAGTCTCGCTTCCAGTTCCGCTTTTTGCTTTTCAAAGCCTGGTTTACCCAGCAGCGCGAACATGTTCTTTTTGTAAGCTTCTACGCCTTCTTGGTCGAATGGATTCACGCCGGACAGGTATCCACTGATACCGCAAGCTTTTTCGAAGAAGTACACCAGATAACCAAAGGAATATGGAGTCTGGTCCGGAATATTAACGATCAGGTTAGGCACCTGTCCATCAGTATGTGCCAGCAGTGTACCCTGGAATGCTTTTTTGTTAACGAAATCCAGTGTTTTGCCTGCCAGGAAGTTCAGACCATCCAGATCTTCCGGATCTTCTTCAATCGTAATGTGGCTGGCAACTTCTTCTACCTGAATAACGGTCTCGAAGATGTTACGGCTTCCATCCTGAATGAATTGACCCATGGAGTGCAGATCTGTCGAGAAATCAACAGCTGCCGGGAAGATCCCTTTGAAGTCTTTACCTTCGCTCTCGCCGTACAGCTGTTTCCACCATTCGGATACGAAGTGCAAGGATGGCTCGTAGTTTACGAGGATTTCGATCGCTTTACCCTTGCGATGCAGTGCGTTACGAACTGCTGCATACTGGTAGCTTTCGTTCTCGGCAACATTTGGATTGCTGTATTCTTTGGCAGCATCAGCAGCACCCTGCATCATTTCTTCGATGTTTACACCAGCTGCTGCGATAGGCAGCAGACCTACCGGTGTCAGTACGGAGTAGCGTCCACCAACATCATCAGGAATAACGAAGCTTTCGTAGCCTTCGGCATCTGCCAGTGTTTTCAGTGCGCCTTTGGCACGGTCAGTCGTAGCGTAGATGCGTTTGCGAGCTTCTTCTTTACCGTATTTTTTCTCCAGTTCCGCACGGAAAATACGGAAAGCAATAGCCGGCTCGGTTGTTGTACCGGATTTGGAGATTACATTTATGGAGAAGTCTTTGCCTTCGATAGCCTGCAACAGATGATTTACATAAGTAGAGCTGATATTGTTACCGGCAAAGTAGATCTCCGGTGTTTTGCGTTTGTCTTTTGGCAGTACATTATAGAAGGAATGCGTCAGCATCTCGATCGCTGCGCGTGCGCCCAGATAAGAACCGCCGATACCGATAACGATCAGTACTTCGGAGTCGCTCTGAATTTTAGCAGCCGATTTTTGGATACGTGCGAATTCTTCTTTGTCATAATTCGTAGGCAGGTCGATCCAGCCCAGATAGTCGGAGCCTGCGCCAGTACCATTGTGCAGTTGTTCGTGAGCCAGACGAATCGGCTCTGCAAAATAATCCACTTCATGTTGAGCGACAAAAGAAAGAGCTTTGCTGTAATCAAATTTCACTTTTTTAGACATAATATTGTTACCCTCCCAAAATAAATTATTTGCATACTCCGACCCTTGAGAGGATCGGTTTGCTGCATGATGCTGTGTTCTGCCCTATATGGCTTACCTGAATATGTACCCTGACCGAATACCGGATGACACCTTTGACAGCAAATGAATCCTCAGCAATTCTGTATATACGATCCATCGCCTGCCTATACCCACCCGGCTGTCGATCATGCTACACTTAACGGGTCAGGCCACTTCTGCTTTAAGTATGACCGGATGATTGCCGTATTGCAAGCATCCCGGCAACTGGCAGAACAGGCATACTTTGGATTACATAAAGAGACGGAGGAACTATGCTATGAAAAAAATCGGATTTATCGGTCTGGGTACCATGGGTTTGCCAATGGCAGAAAACCTGATCAAAAAAGGCTTCGAACTGACGGTCTATAACCGCACCGCAGCCAAGGCGGAATCCCTTGTTCAGCAGGGTGCACGGCAGGTACATACGCCGCGCGAAGCTGCCGAAGGACAGGATATGGTGATCACCATTGTTAGCGATGATGCTTCCATTTATGAAGTTTATCAAGGTGAAAATGGTATTATTGCTGCTGTGCAGCAAGGATTGACTGTCATGGATTGTAGCACGGTCTCTCCGCCACTGGCTCTAGAAATCGCTGCCGATGTTCATGCACGCGGCGGCATCTATCTGGATGCGCCAGTAACCGGCAGCAAGCCTGCAGCGATCGATGGCACGCTGGTATTCATGGTAGGCGGCAATCCCGAAGCGATAGACACTCATCAGGACGTATTCGATACACTGGGACGACTCGTTATTCCAATGGGACCGAACGGAAGCGGCGCTACTGCCAAGCTCGCCCATAATACAATGGTCGGCATTCATACTGTAGCACTGGCCGAAGGATTCGCTATCGCTTCCAAAGGCGGCATCGACCCTTCCGCATTTCTACAGCTGATCCGCAATGGTGCTGCCAACAGCCGCACGATTGAACTGAAAGGCCAGAAAATCATCGACGGCGACTATAGCAACCAGTTCTCTCTCGCATTGATGCTCAAGGATCTCAAGCTCGCCTCGGCACTTAATGACAAGAACGGTGTTCCTTCTCCCATGCTGAATCTGGCCAAAAGCCTGTTCCAGACGGGTCAGTCCAAAGGATACGGTGATGATGATCTATCCGTTATCGCCAGATGCTACGAAGAATGGATCGGTCAGACGATCAACGGCAAGTCTCTGTAATCTTGTTCATGCACGTTGTATATTCCTCCGGATTTGAACAGGCAGATAGATGCTGATCCGAAGATCGCTTTCTCTGCACAGCCCCCTGCTGGAATATACCGCGATGGCATGGCACAAATATACTTTACTATAAAGCCTGAAGACATCGGCGCCAATGAGATACAGCATAGACGCTGTCACCTCTCATATGCCATTACAGCAGGCAGCACGAATCAAGCCACAGCAACCATTCAGCAGAATCATCAAGCAAACGCACATGCGTGCACTTTGTATGGTGACTCTGCTTTTTGTGTTGCTTGAATACCTATCTTCCTGCAGTCATCTTTAATAAAGTACTCCTCTTGCTGTTGAGCTCAACGAATCAGGAGTATGAGCAGCAGTAATCGGTCACCGTTTTGATTTCAAGCTTGAATCTGGTATTGGCAGGTACTTCGAAGGTAGACTGTCCATCAATATGCAGCCATTCTTCTGAACCTGGCAGCTGAACCGACAGCTGACCGGACAGAATCTCCATCGTCTCATGCTGATCGGTTCCAAATTCATAGCTGCCCGGCATCATGATACCCAGCGTGACTTTACTGCCATCCGGCAGCAAAACTGTTCTGCTCGTTACCTTGCCTTCATAGTAAATATTGGCTTCCTTGATTACTGTAACCTGTTCAAATTGACTCATCCGCTTATACCGCTCCCCTATGATCAAATGGAAAACACCGGGTATCCCCGCCTTGCCACAAACGATGCTGCAATATGGATTAGAAAAAAGCGCAGAGTGGCGCTGGGCCACTTCTGCACCTTTTAAGGTTAAACGATATTAGGACAGCAGTCCTTTAACTTTTTGTACCACGTTATCTACAGTGAATCCGTATTCGGCCATTACGCGGTCGCCAGGAGCGGAAGCACCAAAGGTAGTGATACCCAGGATTGCGCCCTTGTCGCCAACATAACGTTCCCAACCGAATGTTTGAGCCATCTCGATAGCAAGACGAGCTTTAACATCTGGCAGGATAACAGAATCTCTGTAAGCTTGATCTTGTTTTTCGAACAGTTCCCAGCTCGGCATGCTGACAACGCGTACTTCGATGCCTTCAGCTGCCAGTGCTTCTTGAGCTTTAACAGCCAGCTGCACTTCGGAACCTGTTGCGATGATTTGTACTGCTGGTTGTCCGCCTTTAGCATCGGATACAACGTAAGCACCTTTTTTGATGTTTTCGCGTACGCCTTCTACTGTACCAGGCAGGATTGGCAGGTTTTGACGAGTCAGTACCAGCGCAATTGGACCACCTTTATTTTCCATAGCATGAGCCCATGCAGCAGATGTCTCGTTACCATCCGCAGGACGGATTGTAGTCAGACCTGGAATGATGCGCAGGGAAGCCAGTTGTTCGATTGGTTCGTGTGTAGGACCATCTTCACCAACAGCGATACTGTCGTGAGTCAGTACATATGTTACAGGCAGACCCATCAGAGCAGCCAGACGTACTGCCGGACGCAGGTAATCGGTAAATACGAAGAACGTACCGCCGAATACTTTGATACCGCCGTGCAGTGCAATACCGTTCATTGCGCCTGCCATTGCGAATTCACGTACACCAAAGTAGATGTTACGGCCATCGCGTGTTTCAGGTGTGAAGTTTTCCAGGCCTTTCAGGTGAGTCATTGTGGAGCTCTCCAGGTCAGCAGAACCGCCGGCCAGTTGAGGTACACCATTGATCAGACCGTTCAAAGCGTTACCGGAAGCAACACGTGTGGATACTGCTTTGTCTTCAGTGCCGTAGAATGGCAGTTCTTTGTCCCAGCCATCAGCCAGGTTACCGGAGAATGCCGATTCAAATTGTGCAGCCAGCTCAGGGTTTGCTTTTTTGTATTCAGCAAACATTTCGTCCCATGCTTTGTTGGCTTCAACGCCACGCTCTTTAACTTTTGCAAAGTATTCACGAACTTCATCCGGCACATAGAAATCTTCTTCGTATGTCCACTCGTAGAATTCTTTGGTCAGTTTGGCTTCTGCAGAACCCAGTGGAGAACCGTGTGTACCACCGTGGCCGCCGATACCCTGTTTGTTCGGGCTACCGTAACCGATGACTGTTTTCACTTCGATCAGTGTTGGACGGGAAGTATCGGATTTTGCTTCTTCCAGTGCTGCTGCGAGTGCAGTCAGATCGTTACCGTCTTCTACGCGCAGTACTTGCCAGCCGTAAGCTTTGAAACGGTCTTCTACGTTCTCGGAGAAGGACAGACCTGCTTTACCATCCAGCGTAATATCGTTGGAATCGTACATCATGATCAGTTTGCCCAGTTTCATGTGACCAGCCATGGAAGCTGCTTCACTTGCTACGCCTTCCATCATGTCGCCATCGCCACAGATTGCATAAGTGAAGTGGTCGACTACGTTAGCGTTGCCTTTATTATAAGTTGCCGCCAGGTGGGATTCAGCCAGCGCCATACCTACTGCCATGGCTACACCTTGACCCAGAGGACCTGTTGTAGCGTCAACACCAGCAGTGTGACCATACTCAGGGTGACCTGGAGTTTTACTTCCCCATTGACGGAATTGTTTAATTTCATCCATTTCCAGACCGTAGCCGGACAGGTGCAGCAGGCTGTACAATAGCATAGAGCCATGACCTGCAGACAGTACAAAACGATCACGGTTTACCCATGTAGGGTTAGCCGGGTTGTGTGTCATTGTTTTAGCGAACAGCTGGTAGCCCATTGGTGCGGAGCCCATTGGCATACCTGGATGTCCAGAGTTTGCTTTTTCGATCGCATCGATCGAGAGTGTACGGATCGTGGAGATCGCAAGATTGTCCACGTTGGAGTTGCCGGATTGGCTAATGCTTTGTTCTTGCTCTTGTTTCTTGTCAGTCATGTTAATCCTCCTCATTCTTCTTGGTAAAGCGAGGTGCTCAGACCCTATTTCATCTGATACAAGTTCATCTATGCAATGGTCTCAAATGAAATGATTCTTGTTGAGTCTTTCAATTTGACTTATTAACCCTTCGTCCATTGTAACACTTGTCTCGGCAGTTTACCATATCGTTATTTCACTCCTTTGTATTTATACCCAATATCCTATCCACTAAAAGAGGAGGACGACATTTTGAAAAGATATATGCTGCAAGGGATTGTTGCAGGTCTTGTCAGCGGGATGGTGCTGGGATTTTTTTTGAAATGGATTCAGCAGTTGACCGGTTCAGGGGTATATACGATGCTGCTGAATATTGATTTTGTTCCCGCACTGCCGGATCGTCTGCCTGAAGCGCTGGAATTCGGACTGCATTTGGCTGTAGCCATTGTGCTCGGCTGCCTTTATAGAATATGGATAACCCGCTGGGCTCATCCATGGATCAGTGGGCTACTGATCGGTGCTGCTTCGTCCCTGTTATTTTTCCCGCTGGCATTGCTGTCTGACCGGGTACCGCCGGTGAATGATATGATCGCTTATATGTACTGGCTAGCCGGACATGTACTATATGGGATTGTACTGGGGATATTCGGTTATTGGTATCTGCGCCGTAGGTCGGCTGCAACATGATATTCACTGCATCATATCCAACTACCGTAACATATCAATATTAACGGCGCGTTAAGAAAGCAGAACAAAAACTCCTTCTTTATGCAGGATACTCATGCCTTTTTACTCAGGCGATGGTGCTCCGGCCAAGGAAGGAGTTTTTGATACATTAATGATTATTGAAAAAATACATTTCCCGCATAAATAAATCCTACTCCACTACGTTCCACAAATCTGAGTGTACCTACATATCCTTCTGCATCGCTATACGCATAGGTTGGTCCTTGATCGCTATTAAAACGTAATGTGACATACTTACTGCCTGGCTTAGATTGATCAGTCATCGTAATGGCTGGCGAGTCAGCAGATACCGATACCGGTGATGAAGCAAATACAGAAGATGCTCCTGACATTAACGCTGCAGTAAGTACAGAAGCAGCAGCTATTTTAGCTATTTTCATTACAATTTCTCCTTTGGTTGCCTGTAGTGAAAAGCTCGCTTATTGCTTCATTTTTAGCCGGTTTAACATAAGTATTCTTCCCATACTATAGTTCAAGCACGTATAACTTAATTGGAATATACATAACCGCCAAAGATATAACCGCTGCTATCCTGTGCAATGTAAGACAATGTGCCCGAGTAGCCCCCTTGGTTATAATAATAAGTCGGACCTGGGTTGGTTGATAATCGAACTGTCACATATTTACTGGCTGATGGAGTACTGACAGCTGGAGATGAAGAGACTGCTGCAGAAACTGGAGCAGCCAATCCAGAGACTCCTCCTGCCAATAAAGCCATGGACAATAGCGAACCTACAGCAATGTTAGTAATTTTCATTATATCCTCTCCTTTAATAATGATGATTACGCATACAATATACCATATTATTCCATAATAGTAAATTTAATGATTATAATCGTTTGTATCCTGGTATTTCTGTATATAACTACTTTGAGATAGAATCTGATTCCCAAAATAAAAAGCCACCCTCAACATAAGGATGGCTTCATCACTATTTATCTTCTGCAATGGCATATTTCGAAATAAATAACTGCTTCAGTTAAATACTACCGTCTTGTTCTGATGCACCAGAATACGATCTTCCGTATGCCACTGCACTGCACGTGCCAATACGACACGTTCAATCGTGCGCCCTATACGTTTCAATTCATTTACATTATCGCGATGGCTGACACGCTGCACATCCTGTTCAATAATCGGACCGCCATCCAATTCTTCGGTTACATAGTGAGCCGTAGCACCGATAATTTTCACTCCACGATTGTATGCCTGGGCATACGGCTTGCCGCCGACAAAGGCTGGCAGGAACGAATGATGAATATTGATGATCCGGTTGCGGTAATGCTCGATAAAGGTGGGCGAAATGATCTGCATATAACGGGCCAGTACAATCAGATCAATATCTGAACCAATGACTTCGAGTTGACGACGCTCGGCTTCCTGTTTGGTATCTGCTGTGACCGGGATATGATGGAATGGAATGCCAAAAGATTCCACATAGTTACGCATATCATTATGGTTACTGATCACCATAGCAATATCTGCGTCCAGATCGCCTGCCTGCCAGTGCCAGAGCAGCTCGACCAGACAATGATCTTCCTTGGATACGAAGATAGCCAGCTTCTTTTTGCGGCTGACTTCATTGATCACCCATTTCATCTGAAAACGTTCGGCAATCTCTTCGAAATCCTGCTTTACACTGGTCAGATTAACAGCCAGCTCCGGCAGATCAAATTCGATACGCATAAAGAACATGCCGCCGTCAGGGTCCATTGTATACTGATCAGACTGTACAATATTCGCTCCATGCTCGAATAGAAACCGCGATACCGCCGATACGATTCCCGGTCCATCCGGACAGGAGATCAGCATGCGTGCACGATTATCCTGCTGTTCGCGCACTGATTGATTTTGCTTTACATGTACTTCCATGTTATGGATTTCCTCCTTCTGAATAACAGCGCAGGACTGTGATTTTTCTACAGAAAAACACATCCCGACTTTACAGCTTCCCCACGATAAAGTATCCTGCGGACCATAGCCTGTTTTTTTAAATTTTCGGATATTCCAAAATATCTTATATTACAATCTATGTGATCCAGGCTGGAAAGTAAACAAATTTATTCTGGTGCTATTTATTAAAGGGATCAACAACATGCAGCGGGATTTATTTCATTAGTAATGATGCTGGGACAAGGTTGTATGTAAAATCCATTCATATGGTGTTCTGGATAGAAAATAAAATTTCATCAAGAAAAGTAGCTGTCTGAATATATTACTACATAACGCAAATAACCCCTGGGAAACAAATGATTCCAACCTCATTTTGTTTCCCAGGGAGTTAACTATTGGTTTTGATTCTTTTGATTCTTTTGATTCTTTTGATTCTGACTTATTATATACCGGGTTTATATCCTGCATATGCTTTTGTTCTGAATTTCAGCTTTTATTATGACTCTTCATTCCGACCTGATGCTTTAGGACTCTGTAAAATAGGTTCTGCCAAATAGTGATTTACAGAACCTGCTTACCTGCCAGAAAAGCGATTAGTCGCAGATTAATCTGCTCTTCGCTCATTTCTCCAAACAGTCCATCTGCTGTAATCAGATCGTACATGCGCTCCAATGGCTCACGTGGGTCGGCTTTGCGGGCTTTTGCATCGTTTTTGAGTACAGCCCAGGTATCCAATACATAAGAGCGTGCTTCAATATTCTGACCCTCGAAGAAATGATGCATCTTCTCTACATCTTCTACAAATCCGCTGCCAAAACGTCCGGACAGATCGCCGCGCAGCAGTGCGATTTCTACTTCATACATCGGACGCTGCTTTTTGGCATCTTTGCCGATCCAAGGCGTCTCCAGAATAAATGGACGACCCTGCAGCTTCTCATGATTAACCAGACGATTGAGAGCTTCAAAGCCGATCCAGCCGGAACCGATAGGTGTATGACGGTCTTTGCCCGCTCCTACCGGATTTTTGCTGTCATTTACATGGACAACCGTGATGCGATCCAGACCAACAATACGATCAAAATCTTCCAGTACACCGTCCAGATTGTTAATCAGATCGTATCCTGCATCATGGGTATGACAGGTATCAAAGCATACTTTGAGTCTCTCGTTATGCGGTACCAGCTCCATGATTTTAGCGATTTCCTCAAAGCTGCGGCCCATTTCGGTTCCTTTTCCTGCCATGGTCTCCAGCGCGATATTCACATCGGTTTCTTTTACCCCTGCCAGCACTTCTTCCAGACCGGCAGCGATGCGCTTGATTCCATACTCGGCATCCATATCCGTAAATGCTCCCGGATGCAGCACAATATTGCGTACGCCTATTTCATGGGTACGATTAATCTCTTCCTGCAAAAAGTTCACAGCCAGCTCATACGTGTGTTCTTTGTAAGAACCCAAATTGATAATGTATGGAGCATGCACGACAATCTCTTCTACTCCGTTAGCTGCCATTTTGGCTTTGCCTTCTTCGATAAACATCGTATCCATTGGTTTGCGGCGCGTATTTTGCGGTGCACCGGTATATATCATAAATGAGCTTGATCCATATTCAGCCGCTTCATTAGCTGCGCTCAGCAGTCCCTTGCTGGAAAATGATACATGGGAACCTATTTTCAACACGATAAATTTCCCCCTTAAATATGCCTGTTCTTCGCGAATCCAACCTATTTTAACGTGAATAGATAAATAAATCTAGAATGATGCGATGAATACTTGATTAAGATACGCGATGCTCCCACAGGAAATGTGCAGAAAATGTAGAAAGACTTGTTGAAAAGCAAGTTTAAACTACGCTGGATTTATTTTAGCAGAGCACAGTGACGGATAATGGTTAATAATGAGTAGAATGTATTTTTGTCCTAATCTTATCGTGACTGTTTACTGAATCGGTATGTATTTTAGACGAAAGCAGATGTACGAATAGCAGGTATCACAGGATGTATTTAAGAACAGGGTGTATGACAACAACGGATTGACTGACTTCCCCTGTATTTCTTAATCCATATAAATAGTAAATCATTTTACCGAGGAGGCTCATTTATGAATATTGTCGTATGTGGTGGTACCGGATTTGTAGGAAGTCATCTTGTGCCTTTTTGGCAGCAGCAGGGGCATCAGATTACCATTGTCACACGCAAAATTACCAAAGACAAAAAAACGGATCCAGCAATCAAATACATTACCTGGGAAGATATGGAGCAGAATCCCAAGCAGCTGGAAGGTGTAGATGCCATCGTTAATCTGGCAGGCGAATCGCTCAATCAGCGCTGGAGTACCAAGACCAAGCTGGAGCTGGTGGAATCGCGTATGCGTACGGTTAATATTGTATCCAAAACGCTGGAACAGCTGGAGCGCAAACCGGAAGTCGTTGTGCAGGCCAGTGCCATGGCTGTATATGGTACTTCCCAGGAAGAGACATTTGACGAAAGCAGTGAACGGAGAACGATGAACTTCCCTTCTAGCCTGGCGGAACAATGGGAAGCTGTAGCCGATAGTATCAAGGATGTACGCTTGATCAAGCTACGGGTCAGTCTGGTATTTGGCAAAGACGCGGGTGTATACCCTCTGATGACGCTGCCATATCGTATGTATGCAGGTGGCAAGATCGGCTCCGGCAAGCAGTGGGTATCCTGGATTCATATCGATGACATGGTGAGACTGATCGACTTCTGTGTGATGAACAAAGAAGTCAGTGGACCGGTCAATGCTTCTTGTCCGGGACCGGTACGTTATGCCGAACTTGGTACTGCACTAAGTAAAGTACTGCATCGTCCACACTGGTTCCATGTACCATCTCTGCTGATTAAGCCGGTTCTGGGTGAATTGTCGGTCGTCCTGCTGCAGGGACAGCGTGTCATTCCCCAGAAAGCGCTGGATCACGGTTTTACTTATAAATTCCCGACTATCGAATCAGCAATTGCCGATCTGGAAGGAAAGAAAAGCTCGGAACCTTCGCATGCCTGACTATCCGGTACCTTTATTAAGATGCAAATAAAGTTCTGAGTTCTGAGTTCTGAGTTCTGAGTTCTGAGTTCTGAGTTCTGAGTTCTGAGTTCTGAGTTCTGAGTTCTGAGTTCTGAGTTCTGAGTTCTGAGTTCTGAGTTCTGAGTTCTGAGTTCTGAGTT